>WNGD01000630.1_pt1 | contig 59654 bp, 52 predicted proteins | sample 5400671 | NCBI WGS metagenome assembly WNGD01 (sample SAMN13153369, study PRJNA577476) | soil metagenome | isolation source: 40 cm soil or saprolite under grassland replicate 2 | place: USA:California | collected 2016-06-15 | reverse complement strand
TCCAGCATCTGTTTGAGCGTCTTGAGGAACGCCGCCCCCGTCGCGCCGTCGATCACCCGGTGGTCGCAACTCATCGTGATCCGCATGCGGCGCCGCGCCGTGAGCTGCCCCTCCACCACCACCGGCTTCTGAACGATCGAGCCGACGGCGATGATCCCCGCCTCCGGGGGATTGATCACCGCGGTGAACTGGTCGATGTCGAACATCCCCAGATTCGAGACGGAGAACGTCGCCCCCGTGTACTCGCTCGGCTGCAGCCGGCGGTTGCGCGCCCGCTCGGCCAGCTCCTTTGCCTCCGCGCCGATGCCGGCGAGCGATTTGAGATCGGCGTTTCTGACGACCGGCGTGATGAGCCCGTCTTCCACCGCCACGGCCATCCCGATGTGCACCTCGTTCCAGTAGCGAATGTGGTCTTCCTGGAACCAGGCGTTGCAGGCGCGGTGCTTCGTGAGGGCGTGCGCGGTCGCTTTGATGATGATGTCGTTGAACGAAACTTTGCCTTGATCCCCGAGCTGCTTGTTCAGGGCATCGCGCGCCTCGCTCGCCCGCTCCATGTCCACTTCGGTGGTGAGAAAGAAGTGGGGGATGGGACCGAGCGACGTCGCCAAGCGCTTAGCGATGGTCTTGCGGATCTGCGTGAGGGGGACGTCTTGGTACGCCACTCCCGGGCGCTCGGGAGACGGGAGGCGGGAGGCGGGAGGCGACCCGTCGGCCACAGGGAGTGCGGTAGCGGGCGCCGGTACAGGCGTTCGCTCGAGATCTCGTTTGACCACCCGCCCCCCCGGTCCCGACCCTGTGACGAGCTTGAGATCGACCCCGGCGTCTTTGGCGATGCGCTTGGCCAGTGGTGAGGCCTTCACCCGGGCCTGCTGGGCCACGGTGGCTGGCGCGGGAGCCGATGGGGCTGCCGCAGTCGCCACGCCTCCCGTCTCCCGTCTCCCGCCTCCCGACGACGTCGCTGGCGCTGCGGACGCCGGTGCCGCACCAACTGCTTCCCCCGGCGCCGCGATCACCGCCACCACGCTCCCGACCGCGACGGTCTGGCCCTCGGCCGCGGCGACTTGCCGCAGCACGCCGTCTGCGCGCGCCACCAGGTCCATCACGGCCTTGTCGGTTTCGACCTCGGCCAGTGTGTCGCCCGTCTTCACGGGGTCTCCGTCTCGCTTGTGCCACTTCACCACGCGCCCTTCCTCCATGGTGGGAGAGAGCGCTTCCATGTAGACGTTGGTGGCCACGGGGATCAGTCGAGGTAGAGGACGCGGCGCGCCGCGGCGACGATGCGGTCGGGTGAGGGCTTCGCCAGCCGCTCGAGCTGCTTGTTGTAGGGCATCGGGACATCGGCCTGGGTAACCCGTAGCACCGGCGCGTCCAGCTGGTCGAAGGCCTCGCGCTGGATCACATCCACCACTTGTGCGCCGATGCCGGCGTGGGGCCACCCTTCCTCGATCACGACCGCGCGGTTGGTGCGCGCGACCGAGCCGAGGATCGCCTCCTCGTCGAGCGGGCGCAGCGAGCGCAGGTCGAGCACTTCCGCCGACGCGCCTTCATGCTCGGCCAGCTGCTCGGCGGCCTTGAGCGCCACCGCGACGGTCTTCGAGTGGCAGACGAACGTGACATCTCGTCCCGGCCGCTTGATGTCCGCCCGGCCGATCGGGACGACGTGCTCCCCTTCCGGCACCTCACCCTTGAGGTTGTAGAGCATCTCGCCCTCGAGCACGATCACCGGGTTGTTGTCCCGGATCGCCGACTTGAGAAGGCCCTTCGCGTCCGCCGGTGTCGCGGGCGCCACCACCTTGAGACCCGGAATGTGCGACAGCCAGGAGTCCCACGCCTGCGAATGCTGCGCCCCGAGCTGCAGCGCCGCGCCGTTCGGGCCGCGAAACACGATCGGGATGGGGATCTGGCCGCCCGACTCGTACAGGATCTTCGACGCCGAGTTGACGATCTGATCGAGCGCGAGCACGGCGAAATTCCACGTCATGAACTCGATCACCGGGCGCAGGCCCCCCATGGCGGCGCCCACACCGATACCGGCGAACCCCAGCTCGGCGATCGGCGTGTCCACGATCCGCATCGGCCCGAACTCCTCCAGCAGGCCGCGGCTCACCTTGTACGCGCCCTGGTAGACCCCGACTTCCTCACCCATGAGAAACACGTTGGGGTCGCGCTGCATCTCCTCGCGCAGCGCCTGGTTGAGGGCGTCGCGGTAGGTGAGCGTGGCCATCAATCGGCGAGCACGTGGGTGGTGAGCTCGGCGGCATCGGGATCAGGGCTCTGATCGGCGAAGCGCACCGCTTCCTCGGCCTCCGCGCGCGCCTCGGCATCGAGGGCATCCAGTCCCACCTCATCCAGGGCGCCCTCCTCCTTGAGCTTCCCGGCGAGCTTCGAGATCGGATCGCGCTTGCGCTGCTCTTCTACTTCTTCCTTGGTGCGGTACACGCCATGCAGCGGGTCGGACATCGAGTGGCCCATGAAACGGTAGGTCCGAACCTCGAGCAGGGTCGGGCGGCCGCCCTTGCGCGCGCGCTCCGCGGCGCGCCGGGTCGCGTCGTACACTGCCAGCACGTCCATTCCGTTCACCAGCTCGGCCGCCATGTCGTAGCTGCACGCGTGCTCTACGACGTCGGTGACGGCCGCCACGCGCTCGAACGCCGTGCCCATGCCGTACCGGTTGTTCTCGCACACGAAGATCACCGGCAGCTTGTAGACGGAGGCCATGTTCAGCGTCTCGTGGAAGGCGCCGATGTTGACGGCCGCCTCGCCGAAGTAGCAGATGCAGAGCTGGTCGCCGTCTTTGTACCGGATCGCGAACCCCAGACCGGCGGCCAGAGGAATGTGGCCGCCGACGATCCCGTGGCCGCCCATGAACCGCCTCCCGACGTCGAACAGGTGCATCGACCCGCCCTTCCCCTTCGAGCAGCCCGTCGCCTTACCGAACAGCTCGGCCATGATCGCGTTCGCCGGTACACCGCGCGCGAGCGCCTGCCCGTGCTCCCGGTAGGAGGAAATCACGTAGTCGTCGTCGCGCAGTGCGGCGAGCGAGCCGACCGCCACTGCCTCCTGCCCGATGTAGAGATGGCAGAACCCGCCGATCTTGCCCAAGGCGTACGCTTCGGCGGCCTTTTCTTCGAAGCGACGGATCGAGAGCATCTGGCGTAGCATGCGCCGTTCCAGCTCGCGCTGGGCGGGCGTGTTCGTGGTCTGGGCGGTTGCAGTGGCCATGGCGATCGGTGAGTGTCGCTAGCGGGTGGCGCTCGCTCGCTCCACCTGCTCCCACGCGTGGTAGCTCGAGCGCACCAGCGGGCCGGCTTCTACATGACGGTAGCCCATCTCGAGGCCGTGGCGGCGGAGCTCTGCGAACTCGTGGGGTGTGTAGTACCGCGCGATCGGGAGATGCTCGCTCGAGGGTCGGAGGTACTGGCCGATGGTCAGGATGTCCACGTCTTGGGCGCGCAGGTCCCGCATCGCCACCAGCAGCTCGTCCCACTCCTCACCCAGCCCGCAGATGATCCCCGACTTCGTGAGCGTGCCGGGATCCATCGCTTTGGCGCGTCGCAGCAGCTCGAGCGCCCGCGCATACCGACCGCCCGGCCGCGCCAACCGGTACAGGCGCTCGATGGTCTCGAGGTTGTGGTTCAGGATGTCGGGCTTCGCCTCGACCACGATGCGGAGCGCCTGCTCGCTCCCCTTGAAGTCCGGGATCAACACCTCGACCGACGTCCCGGGCCGCCGGCGGCGGATGAGGGCGATGGCTGCCGCGAACATCTCGGCGCCACCGTTGGGCAGATCGTCCCGGTCGACGCTCGTGATGACGACGTGCCGGAGCTCCATTTCTTCCACGGCCGCGGCGAGGCGCGCCGGCTCGTCCGTGTCGAGCGGAGCCGGAGTCCCATGAGCGACCGCGCAATAGGCGCAGTTCCGCGTGCACACGTCGCCCAAGATCATGAACGTGGCGGCCCGGTGCTCCCAGCACTCGCCGATGTTGGGACAATGAGCTTCCTCGCACACGGTGTGAAGCCTCAAGTCCCGCATCAGGTGCTTGAGCGCCAGGTAGTTTGGTCCGCCAGGCGCGGGAACCTTGAGCCAGGATGGCTTACGCTCGATTGTCTGGGCAGGACGCTGGCGGTTCAGTTGGACGAGAGGAGGGCTGGCCATAACTATCGCCAAAATAGCGGGTTCACGAGGGGCGGGGTAGCTGCAGGGCGAAAAATTCAACCATACGGTTGATCCGGGGCTCCTGCAACCCGGCAGTCAACTGGAGTCGCGCTCCCGACCGAGTTTTTTCCTGATGCGCTCCAGCTCCTCGTCCAGGAGCGGCTCCGAGCTGAGCGTGCCGTCGGCGATCTCGGCGATCTCCTCGGCCTCCTTCCAGCGACGCTCCAGCTCTTCGATCTCCGCGCGCTCGTCGACGGCCATTTCGAGGGCGAGGCGTCGTTCCACGCCGAGGCTGCGCAGGGTGAGCTCGCGACGAGCAACCTCGCTGATGAGCTGGTCGGCCCCGCCGGCGCGCTCGACTAGACGGGCGGCGTCTTCGACGCGTTGCCGGCTGCCGCGGGCGAGCGCGAGATACGTGAGTCCCTGGCGCAGCGCGGCCTGCGCGTCGCGGCCCACGAGCATCGCCCCCTCGGTCCGGCAGGTGGGGCAGCTCAAGATCAACGCGACGTCGGCCTGGGCGTGCCGCACCACGCGCGCGTAAGCCACGTGCTTGGCTTGCAAGTCGAGCACGCTCCCGCAGCGCTCGCAAATCGGCGGCTCGACGAGACTCACGCGGCGCCGGCCGATGATGCCCGTGTACATCATCCGCGCGAAGTTGGGCATGTTCCAGAAGAACACGCCAAACGAGCCGCCCGCCGCCACGTTCACGGCGACCGCGAGCCCAAGGGCGGCGACCGTGACCGGGAGGACGAATTTCAGCTGTTCGCGGCGCCGTGCTTTGAGCCGCTCGCCGTAGCGCCACGTCGCGAGCTCGATGCGCCGCGGCTTTCCGACTCGCACCAGGTCGTAGCTCTGCCACCGGATCAGCGCGACGTGCTCGGTCGCGGCGGCCACGCGACCTTCGCCCGCAGCGCGCGCCAGCGTCTCGATTCGTTCCAGGCGATCGTCGATTGGAGCGAGGTTCCAGCGCGAGCACTTCGGGCAGATCACCCAGAGGCGACCCTTCCACTCGTCGAACGCAAGCCGCCGTCCGACACCGAGCCCTGAGGGCCCGCCGTCGCCGTCGAGTTTCCCGTTGCAGAAGGCGCAGGTTCGGTACATGCCAGCGGGAGCGGGGAGCAGGGAGCGGTACCTCGCGGTGCAACGGAGGGTACCGCTCCCCGCTCCCTGCTCCCTCTCCTTATGCGAATCTATCCACGCGGAGCGGGCTGATGTCGACGTCGGGGATTCCGCTTGTGAGAAGATCCGCCGTAATCTCCCCCGTCAGCGCAGCCAGCAAGATACCGTTGCGTCCGTGACCGGTCGCGTACCACAGCCGCTCGACCTCGGGGTCCCGGCCGAGGATTGGCCGCCCGTCGGGGGTCGCGGGACGGAGTCCGGCCCACGTCCGCTGCACCGGTTGCGTCATGAGGGCCGGGAGCAACCGGACGGCGCCGCGGAAGATCTGGGCGAGCCCCTCATTCGTGACGCGGGCATCGTACCCGGCCCGCTCCATCGTGCTGCCGAGCACGGCGTCGGCACCGCGAGCCAGGACGTAACCTTGGTCGTGATAGAGAATCGCGGGCGGGCAGCCGTCGGGCCACGCGGTGGTGGCCATCTGACCGCGCAGCGGCTCGACAGGCAGGGGGCGCGGCAGCCCGCGGATTTGCGGGGACCACACCCCTGCGGCGAGCACGGCGTGCTCGGCCGGGTTCGTGCCGTGGCCCGTGACGACACCGGTCACGCGGCCCCGGGCGATCGCGAGCGCTTCGACTTTCTCGGCGTGGAGCGTGGCACCCAGGCGGCGCGCGTCCGCGAGGCAGGCGCGCGTCAGCGCCTGCGGGTCCAGCGCGCCGTCCTCGGGGGCGAAGAGCGCGCCGTGGCAGTCGGGTGCGGCGCCCGGCCAGCGCTCGCGTACTTCGTCGCCTTCCAGCCAGTCGCAGCGGAGGCCTGCCTGCCGCTGCCGGGCGACTTCTTCCTTGAGGCGGTCGGCCGCCGGGTCATCGAACGCCACGGCGGCGATGCCGGAGCGCCAAAACCCGATGTCGATTCCGGTGGTCTCCCGCAGGGCGGGGCCGAGCGGCTCGTAGAGGTCCCGGGCGCGCACCGAGAGGGCAACCAGGACGTCATCACCGGGCTCGATTTGGGCTGCCAGCATCCCGGCGGACGCCGGCGATGCGGCGGCGGGGTCGGGGCCCGGCTCGAAGATGGCGACTTCCAGTCCCCGCAGGGCCGCCGCTCGGGCGCACGCCGCCCCCACCGCACCGCCGCCCACGATCGCGACATCGACGGCCTTCACCGGCTGGCGCCTCCCTGAAACCTGCTGCTACATTGCGACGTACGGCCCCGCCGTCGGGGTTTCACGGAGGTATACCCCATGTTCCGCAGCGTCCTGGGATTCGCCGTTTTCGCCGTGCTCGCTTGGCTCGGCCTGAAGCTGGTCTTCAGCGTGCTCGGCGGCCTGATCGGGCTGGCCATGACAGTGTTATGGCTCGCCGCCATCGGTTTCATTATCTACCTCGTGTTGCGGGTCGTCAGCCCCAGCACGGCGGAGAAGATCCGCGACATGATCAAGGGACGCCCAGCGGACGCCTAACGGTCCTACGGCAATAGTTGGCTGGAGTGCACGTGGACGATCCTCCAGCCTTTCGCCTTCTGCTCGCACACGAAGGTGGCGCGACCGGCTTCGGCTTGGTTGCGCTCTGCATTGACCCAGCGGTAGTCCACGAGTACCCACGCAAATCGGCCTTCCAGGGTCACCGCCGCCGCTGCGACGGTGGCCCGGCCGCCGAGGCCGACCCCGGCGAAGCGGGGCGTCCCGAGGCGCATGCGTGCATTCGCCACGATCAGCGCTTCGGGCGCATACAGCGTGTCTGCGGCCCGGTCCCCCTTCGCGTCCAACACCACCGCCTGCCGCGCCATCTCCTGTATCGCATCCGGCGTCCCCGCGGCGGTCGCCGTGCCGCTGGGAGCCAGGCGCCGGGTGTGGGTCACGCAGGCTGCGCCGAGCGTCGCCACGAAAAGCAGGGCCCGGCGCGCGCTAGCGCGCATCGAGCTCGCGCAGCACGGCCCAGGCGAGGAGCGGGATCAGGATTTCGTGGTGGCCCGTGAGCTGGATGCCGCGACCCCCGACGAGCGTGGGTCGCTCGACCACGTTGACCCGCGGCCGGTAGTGACGCTGCATGTCGCAGTCGCAGGCGGTAAACCCGGTCGGCTTGCCGCCCCCCAGATTGCGCGCGACCGTGAGGGCCTTGAGGAACACTTCGGGCATCACCACGGCGCTGCCGACGTTGAGCACGACGCCGCCGTCGTGGAGCGCGGGGAGCGACGCGGCGAGTCGCTTGAAGTCGCGGTAGGTCGTGGCGCCGAGCGCGGCCCCGTCCGCCGTGGGATGCTGATGGATGATGTCGGCGCCGAGCGTGGCGTGCACCGTGACGGGGACGGCCCGCTCGCTGGCGGCGAGCAGGACTGAGACCTCGCGGGCAGCGAGCCGCGGGCGGCGCGCGAGGTAATCGACGAGCGCCTCGCCCATGCCCTTGCCGGCACGCGCCCCCTCGGTGATGGCGGTGTTCATCTCGCGCCCCGTCTCCTCCGCCATGCCGAACGTCCCGTCCGCCAGGCCGGCGGCCACGTCCTCGCTCGTCCCTCCGTATGCCGCGAGCTCGAAGTCGTGGATCGCAGCGCTCCCGTTGAGCGCCAGGTGCGTGATGACACCGCGGCGGATCAGCTCGCGGAGCAGCGGTCCCAGGCCCACCTTGATGACGTGCCCGCCGAGCATCGCCACGATGCCGCGCCGGCCCGTGGCCTGCACCAGCTGCCGGGCGACGGTGCGCAGGTCCTTCGCGGCCAGGATGTCGGGGAGCGAATCCCAGAAGGCGGTGAAGCTCCGATCGGTGCCGGGCGGATGCGCGAGCAGGGAGGGGTCGACTTTGTTGGGGCGCTGCGCGATGGGGACCGTTTTCAGCCGGGAGACGTCCGCCTCGCGGTAGTCGGTCATGGGTGCTCCGGACGAACGTCGGATTTCTCCTTGATCGAGTCCATCTCCTTGAGCTTGAGCGTGACCTGGCCGAACGAGAATTTCGACTGCAGCGCCAGCATGATACGAAGGCTATCGTCCGACAGCCACATCCGCGCATCCGCTTTCTCGGCGAAGATGCCGCCTCCATTCGGGATGCGCGGGCGGACGACGATCGCGTCCCATTTCTTGCCGGCGACGCCCACGCGCTCGCGTTTCAGCACTTCGACGATCACCGGATTGCGCTCGGGGCGGAAATACCGCCGGTACTCGTAGCGCTTCCCGACCTCGAGCGGCACCGTCCGGATCCAGTACAGGAAGGCGGCGTCGTCGAGCGGGTCCGGCACGGTCGCGGCCGTCGTGTCACGACCTGCTTCCCGGTAGAACCCGGAGTCCGGGTAGATCTCGAATTTCCGTTCCCATGTCTTGCCTTTTTCCTCGGTTTGATTCAAAAACCGGCGCGAGTGGAAGTCGTGACGACCGACCCACGACTCGAGGTTCTGGTGGATATGGTACCACAGCGCGCCGCCGTCGATCAGGAACACGAAATGGACCGCCTCGACTCCGCGGATCGTATCGATCCCCGCGACCTGCATCGTGGCCGTGCCGACGCTGAAGGGTCCGTATCGCGCTCCGTACACCAGGCGTTCGCCGATCGGGAACGGCACCGCGACGGCGCGGGGGGGCCGGACAATCGCCATGGCCGACAGGGACGAGAACCCGGTCGAATCGGTCCGCGTCGAATCCTTGCGGGCGGTGTCCGATTGCGCCCGCAGCCCGACTGCGACGAGCAGCAGCGCCACGGCGGTACGAGCGGCCCGAATGACCGAGCGGGCCCGCCACGCCTCCAGGAGCTGACGCCACGGCCTCACACGCGATGGGCGCTGCACCAGGTCGTACCGCGCCGCGACGGGAATGGCGTCGAGGCGGCGGGCGTGCGGCGCCAGCCGCGCCACCAGTTCCGCGCTCGCGCACCAGCCTTCGGTCTGGAGGAACTGCGCCGTATCGCGGCGCAGCGCCTGCCGCAGCACGATCAACCGCAGGGCGAGGAAACCCGACACGGTGTCGCGCAGCCCGGCGACGCGCAGCAGCCGAGGGGTCCAGCGACGCGCCAGCCCCAGTGCCCGAGACACGCGTCCCCGCTGCGCCACCAGCTCGGCGACCACCAGATCCGCCCCCGATTCCAGGTGCTTGACCATGTCCTCCATGCTCTCGGGGGAGTGGACGAAGTCCGCGTGGAGCGTGATGGCGCAGTCACGCTTCGGCCGGTCGGTCCGCTGGAGCGCGAGGCGCAGCAGCTCCTCGAGGCTCTTCGCGTAGCCCCGGCGCTCGCGGTGCGTCACGATCGTCATCGGCAGCACCTTGCCGTACGACGCCAGTACGTCGTGGGTGTCGTCCGTCGACGCGTCGTCCAGGACCAGCAGCTGGTATTCGCGCGGGAACGCGGTGAATACCTGTCGCACCTTCCACAGCACGAGGCCCGCCGTGCGGGCCTCATTGTGCACCGGGACGCAGACGTAGATCATGGCCCTGCAATCTAGTGCCGTTCCAACTTTTCACGCCAAGGCACCGGTCCGTCACCCTGGACGCCGAGTTGGAACGGCACTAGACGAGCGAGCGATACACGGCCAAGACACCGGCGGCCATGGCGGAGGCCGTGTACTGCGGGGGTAAGGGGATGGGAGAGGGGTGGTCCAACGCCTCGATCACTCGTCGTGCGAGGGCGTCGCCGTCCCCCACGGGCACGAGCCACCGGGGGGGGACGATCTCCGCCAGCCCGCCACCCGCCGTCGCGACCACGGGCTTCCCCAGCGCCAGCGCATGGAGTACCACGGTGCCGAGGCCTTCGGCTCGCGAGGACATGACGACGACGTCGCACTCGCGGAGCAGGGCGTCCGCCTGCGCGACGTAGCCGATCAAGTGAACGCGATCGGCGAGGTCGAGCTGCCGCACCTGGGCTGCCAGGGCTTGGCGCTCGGGGCCGTCGCCCGCGATCACCCAATGCAGGTCGGGGCGACCGGCTCGGGCCGCCCGCGCCGCCCGAATCAGGGTGCGCTGATCCTTGGCCGGCTCGAGCGCCGCGACGTTGGCGGCGATCGGAGCGCCGCGCGGCAGCCCGAGCTTCGCCCGGAGGTCGAGTGGTACGGCGGCGGCGCGACGCACTTCGTCGGGATCGATGCCGGAGGGAACGACGTGTACGTCTCCCGGGCGGACCCCGGCGGCCAGGAGTGTCGCCCGCACGGCCTCGGAAATCGCTACGACGGCGTCCGCATGGCGCAGCGCACTTCCGCGGCGTATCGGGAAGACGACCCGACGAGTCGCGACGACACGCGGCGGCGGGCCCGCGAAGGCGAGAAAGCGGCGCGCCCAGATCGCAACGGTGACGGCGTGGTTGTTGTGTGCGTGAATGAGATCCGGTGGCCAGGTCCGGGCTTCGGCGACGAGCCGCCACCAGGCCCGGGGGTCGAGCCCGAGCGCCCAGGGGACCTCCCGAACGGCGACGCCCTCGGCGGCGGCGCGGCGCGAGAGCTCGCTGCCCCGCCGTGTGACGAGCCGCTGCTCGACGCCGGGCTCACGGGCCAGCTCGCGGGCCAGCAGCCGGACCTGATTCTGACCGCCCCGGAATTCGCGGCCGGAGTCGACGTGGAGGACGCGCACGCCCCCCCTCAGGCCGGCTGTTTCGCGGCATGGCCGAGGGCGGCGCGCAGCTCGGCCAGGGTGAACGGCTTGTGCAGGTAGGGCCGGCCGAGCGCTTCGAGGAACTGGAGCGTGTCGCCGCGCACGGTATCCCCGGTGGCGAAGATGATCCGTTCGGCGACGCGCGGGTCCTGCCGGGCGAGCTTGCTGTACATCTCGCGCCCGGAGAGGTGCGGCATTCGCAGGTCGCAGATGATCACGTCGAACGGGCCCGCCAGGGCGCGCTCCAGCGCATAGGTGCCGTCGCTCGCCACCTCGACCGTGTGCCCCCAGCTCTCGAGGGTGGCCCGCATGTAGTGCAGGATGTGCGGCTCGTCGTCCACGACCAGGATGCTGAGCGGCTTCGTCTGGCCGGGCGGAACCGGTGCGGCTTCGGCGTGGGCGGCGCGCGCCCCGATCGGCAGCTCCAGCGTAAAGGTCGCCCCGGCGCCCGGCCGGGTATCCAGCGCGATGTGTCCACCGTGCTCCTTCATGATCCCCTGGCAGATGGAGAGCCCCAGTCCGGTGCCTTCGCCTTCCCGCTTGGTCGTGAAGAACGGCTCGAATACGTGGGCCGCGAGCTCCTCGGTCATGCCGGGGCCCGAGTCCTTTACGCTGACCGCTATGCTGTCGCGGACGCGCCGCGCCGCGATCCAGATCCGGCCGGACGGCGCATCGCTCGCGATCGCCTGGCACGCGTTGTTGATCACGTTCACGAACACCTGCTTGATCTGATTGGCGTTCACTTCGACGTCGGGTAACCCGGGCTCGACTTCCAAGGTGGCCTCGACCTTGTGCGCCATCAGCTGGTTGCGCAGCAGGGCAAGGGTCGAGTCGAGCAGCGCCCGAATCGGCTGCCGGGTGCGCTCTCCCTGCTGGCTGCGGGCGAACGACAAGAGGTTCTTGACGATCGTCGCGGCCCGCTCGGCCTCCTGACGGATCACCTGAAGCGGCTCCCGGAGGGAGGGGGGGACGTCGCTCGCCTCGGCGAGGAAGTCGCTGAAGCCCACGACCGAGGCGAGGGGGTTGTTCAAATCGTGCGCCACCCCGGCGATCAGTTGACCGATCGCCGACATTTTCTCAGACTGTATGAGCTGTTCCTGCAGCCGGCGCCGGTCGGTCTGGTCCTCGAACACGAGGACGGCCGAGCCCGGCTCGGCCATGGGGATGGCGGTCAGGAGCAGCACGCGCTCGCCGGCGCGGATCTCCGCGGTGCTCGCCGACGGCTCGGCGATGGCGCGCGCCACGGGGTCCGACCAGGCGGGCGGCAGGAGACCGAGCCAGGGGCGACCGGGGATAGCGGTGACCGCGGTCTGGATCAGATCGGCGAACACGCGGTTGGCGCGGCGCACGGTGCCGTGTGCGTCGACGATGCAGATCGCCTGGGAGATGGCGTCGACCGTCTTCTCCCATTCGCGCTTGGCCGAGGAGAGCAGCTCGACCAGGCGGGCATTCTCGAGTGCGATCGCGGCCTGCGCGAGCACCGCGGTGACCAGGGCCAGCTCGGCCTTGCCCAGGGCGCCGGGCCGCTCGCTCGACAGGGAGACCGCGCCCATCGTGCGACCGGCGGCGACGAGGGGCGCGCCGAGCCAGGAGCCGGGGGATGGCGCGTCGCCGGGCAGATCTGCCCCGCGCCGACGGGCCTCTTCGCCTACGTCCCTGGGGAAGGCGAGCGGCCCGCGCCGCAACGCGAGCTGGAGCAGGGGGTCGTCGGTGCGCGCTGGAACGGGGTGCGTGTCGTAGGTCACCGCCAGCCGGTTGGACTCGGCGTGAAGTAGTATTACGGAGAGCCGGTCGGGCTTCAGCAGCTCGGCAAGGGCGCGCGCCACGAGCTCGACGACCGTGGTCGGGCGGAACGCCCCCGCCAGCTCCTGCGCCAGCGTCGTCAGGCGGGCCAGCAACTCGGCACCCGGTCCGGGGGTAGCAGCGCTAGAAGGAGGCTTGGGCATGATTCTGGCGAACGTACGTGGACGGCTGCGCGCGCAGGATCTCCTGCTCGTCGCGCTCGCCCTGGCGCGCGGTGATGCCGCGCGCCGCGCCCGGTACGAGCGGCTGCTCCTCGAGGAGGGACCCGACGAGCTGCTCGACGAGCCCGATCTGCTCGACGCGCTGCTCGCGCTGCGCACGCTCGTGGTTCCGTCGCCGGCGCTGTTCGCGTACGTGGCCGTGCGCCACACGCTGCGCGCCGCCGGCGTCGACGATCGCGCGCTGGCCGACTACCTGGCCGCGCTGCTGCTCGAGTTCGGCAATCACGACCGGCACGTGCGCATCCGCCGCACCGACGACGAGACCTACCATTATCTGGTCGACATGGTGGAGGACCTCACGGGGCTGGACGACGCCGGGGAACGGGCCTTCCTGCTTCGGGTGCACCTCGGCAACTACAGTCTCTGGCTCGCCGGGCTGTTTCCGGACTACATCGCCGCCCGGCGCTCCCGCAAGGGCGGGCCCGACCTGCCGTATTACGATGAGCTGGGCCGGCAGGGCTTTCGGCTCGCAGCGCAACACCGGCTCGCCGAGCACCTCGGCGTCGCGACCATCTACCGCTCCGCCGCCGAGCGGTTCCCCACCTTGCGGGTGGCGTTCAACCGGTTGAGCGACCGGGTATTCTTCCCGAACGTCAGTACACCGGACAAGATACTTCGAAATCTCTAGGGAGCTGGGAGCGGGGAGCGGTACCCTCCCAGGCACCGTCAGGTACCGCTCCCTGCTCCCCGCTCCCGATTCATTCGTCCAAGAATCTCGTCGGCACCGTCGTCGCCGCTTCCACCAGCTGCTCCGCGGATTTCACGAAGCGCACCACGATCGGCAACGACCCCTTGAGCAGCAGCTTGCGCTGCATGATCCCCGCAATGGGGCCCAGCTCCTTCCGGATCACGCGCTTCCACTGCTGATAGTCGCCCGAGATCACGAACGCGGCCTGATCCGCCTCGCCCTGCGTCACCACCTTGGCTTCCCGGCAGGCACCTCGCTCGAGGTCGAGCCAAATGCCTACCGGCTCGGCGATGCCGATCTCAGGCTGCCGATTCACGACGAGGGCGACCGCCCCGTGCGTCCACTCGGCCGAGGCGGCCCGATACGCGTCGCTCGCGTTGATCGCCGCGCCGTAGGCGCTCACCCAGTCCGCCGACGGGAACGCGATGCTCACGCGATCGCGTCCGCAAAGCCGCGGAACAACGCGCCCTCCACATCGTCCTCCGGATGCCACTGGACCGCCAGCATCCACGCGGCCCCCGCGTCCTGTCGCTCGGCCCCCTCGATCACGCCGTCCTCCGCCCAGGCGCTCGCCCGGAGCGCCGGCGCCACATCGCGGATCGCCTGATGGTGCCGCGTGTTCACGCTCGCGTCCCCGGTCTGGAGCGTGCGGTGCAGTAACGAGCCGGACTCGATGCGCAGTCCATGACGTGCGCGCGTATCCGCATGGTCGACGGGGCCGGGACGCTCGCTCGCCAGATCCTGGTACAGCGTGCCGCCCAGGGCGACGTTCAGGATCTGGATCCCGCGGCAGATGGCGAGGACCGGCAGGCGACGTCGCTCGGCAGCTGCGATCAGGGCCAACTCGACGGCGTCGCGCGCCCGGTCGGTCTCGCCGAGCTTGGCGTGGGGCGTCGCGCCGTAGCGGCCCGGCTCCACGTCCTCACCCCCCGTGAGGACCAGACCGTGCACGCCGTCGAGCGCGGCGCAGGCCGCCTCCGGGTCGAGCATCGGTGGCACGAGGAGAGGGACGAGCCCGGCGCGCATGAGCGCATACACGTAGGCGGTATTCAGCGCGACGCGCTCCCGCCCCGCGTCGGTGCGGCGCGTCGCGCTCACGGCCACCAGGCGGCTCACTGCGCCGAGCTTGGGGGGCCCGCCGGTGCACCAAGCAGCGGGCATTTCGGGTTCGAGACGTTTGCCCAGTCCACCCGCACGCCGTACAAGGGGATCGTCCGGTCTGTGCCCGTGAGGGCACCGGTGCTCGGGTATCCCTCCGGCGGGCGGCGCGACTCGTAGATCAACACGCCCTGCGCCCGCTGCGTGGAATCGTCCACGACCAGGATGCCATAGGCGGTGGTGTCGCTGACCGAAGCGGCGGGGAAGCCGGCCCCCTGATACTCCATCGTCAGTGCGCCCTTGCTGTAAGTGACCGCCACGGTGCTCTGCTGACTCATGCCCACCACCCGGACGGGAAGGGTGCCCGGCAGCCCGCGCGGCGCGTCGGACAGGACGAAGGGCAGATGGCGAAGCCGGTCCTGGATCAGGGACGGCCCGATGAGCTGCGCCATGCCGCAGGTGGGAGAGCGCGACCGGTCGCCTGCACAAGACAGGAACGGTGTCAAGCAAGACAGCGTCAGCGTCAGGCGGGTCAGCGTCATGGGGCGGTCACCACCTCAAGGACGCTCTGCGGATATGGGGCGTCGAGTCCGACGCGCTTGAGTTCGATCGAGTCTGCGCCGGGGACCAGTGGCGTCCCGAGCCGCAGCGTGTCGCCCACCAGCCACGCCGCCGTACGGGCACGCTCCCACACCGGCTTCTCGAGCTCGACGCCGATGATCCAACGGCCGGTGCCACGCAGCGGTCCCGCTTCGACCTTGCTGTGGTCGGGCTCTCCCCGATAGCGCCGGTACAGCCGGCCGGAGATCCAGTCCCCCACGTGGGTTTCGAGCGTGATGCGAAGGTAGACGGTGGAGTCGATCGGCACGACGCGCTCGGCGGGGACGGCACCCGGGCGGAAGATACGGGTCAGCTCCCAGGTGCCGTTCAACGGGGACGCCTGGAACCCCTGGAGCAGCAGGGTCAGGATGAGCGCGCCGTCGAGCATCGTACGAATCTAATACGTCCAGGTGATGGTGGCGGCGAGCGTCCGGACCGGAGCGAGAGTGCGGGGTACCTGACTGTAGATGTAGTTGAGCGCGTTGGCGAGCTGAGCACGCAGCGTCCATGCCCCCCACACGGCACTCGCTCGCAGATTGAGGACCTTCTCCGCGACGCGCGGATCGGTATCGTAAATCTCTACTCGGTCCAGGCGGCTGGTGTAGCGGAAGTCGCCCCCGACGCCGATCGCGCCGCGCTGATAGTCGGCGCTGAGTGTGAGCAAGTGCGTCGGCCGGAAGGCGAGCGGGCGTTCGGGGACGCTGTCGTGCGCGAGCTGCCGGGCGTGCAGGAACGTGTATGACAACGTCGAGGAGAGGCCCGCGACGGGAGCGGTGGCAGTGACGGCCAAGTCGAGCCCCGCGAGCCGGGCACGCGTCACGTTCCTGAATTGGATCCGCCCGTTGTCCACGGTAGGCTCGATCAGGTCGTACGCGTCGGTCCAGAAGAGCGCCGCGTCCGTCCGCACCGCGGACGAAAGCGTCGCCGCGTTGCCGAGCTCGACCGACCAGGCCGTCTCGGGGCGCAGGTTGGGGTTCGGGACCACCGGGATGCCCTGCACGAGGGTCGAGACGAACCGCTCGGCCAGCGACGGAGCCCGGAAACCGCGGCCCACGGAGGCGCGCCACACGCCGACGCGGGCCGTCGGCAGCACAACCCCGAGACGCGGGCTCAGGACGGTGGCCAGCCCGCCGCCGTCCACGTCGAGGTGATCGATTCGCGTGCCGGCGACCAGCCGCGCCGTCCCGACCCGGCGCTCGCCCTCGGCGTAAGCGGCGAACTCGCGCTGATCGTGCGTTCGTGCCACGTTGCTCGCGGGATTGGTGTCACCGGTGAAAATATTGGTGCGCACGTCGGAGAAACTGCCCTCCGCACCCACGGTCACGACGCGGTCGCCCGGGGGGCGCACTTCGCCGCGGAATTCGACACCGTATCGATTGGCCACGCCCCAGTCATCGCCGGCAGGTTGAAAATCCGTGAAGTGCGTGCGGCCCCAGGACCCCCGGGCTTGCCAGGCGAAGCGCTCCGAGGCGTGCTGATCGACTGTTGCGGCGAGGTATCCCTTGTCCGAGCGGGTGAACGCACCACGTCCGGACGCGTCGATCATGAAGGGCTGGAAGGCCTGGCCGCGGTCGTCGCAGCTACCTTGGGTGCACCAGATGAGCGGCGTCTCGTACTGATCGCTCGCCCACGAGCCGGAGGTCGTCACGCGGGTCGTCGGGCTCGGAAGCCACTGCGCCTTGCCTGCGGTCTGCCAGTGGTTGCGCCGGTCCTGCTCGCGGTAGCCGTCCGAATGCCAGCCGCCGGCCGTGTAGCTACCTCGTACCACGTCGGCTCCGTATGATGCCGTGACGTCCAGGCCTTCCTGGGCACCTGTGTAGTCACGGAACTTCCAGATGTCGTGGGGCGGGTCGGCGTACACACCACCGAGGGCCCGTACCCGGGCGTGCAACCCGTTCGGGATCTCACGCGTGATCACGTTGACCACGCCGCCGAGCGCCGCCGAGCCGTAAAGCGCGGAGCCTGCGCCCTTCACTATTTCGACACGCGCCACGTCCTCGAGCGGGACCAGGTCCCAATTGATCCCGCCTCGATCCCCCTGATTCGCGGGCACGCCGTCCACGAGCATCAGCACGCGGCTGCCGAGCCCCTGCACGTAGCCCGACGAGCCGCGGATGTTCACCTGGCCGTTGAGGAACTGCACCCCGGGCGCCTTATCCACTGCTTCGTCCACCGTCGTGATGGCCCGGCGGGCGACTTCGGTATCGGTGACGAGCGCCACGCTAGTCACCACCTGGCTCAACAGCTGCGAACGCTTGCCGGCGGTGACGATGACAGGCTGCAGCAGTGCGACCGCGGGAACGAGCCGATAGTCGCGCTCGAGCGAATCCCCTGCGGCCACGGTCACCGTGTCGTCGACGGACTGGAAACCGAGGAAACTGACCCGCACGATGACGCGCCCGGCTGGTACGCTCAGCCGGAAGCGGCCTTGGGTGTCCGCCACCGTCGCAGGGTGACCGTTGACCCGGACCACCGCGCGTAACGGCCGGCTCGAGCTGTCCCGTACGGACCCGTAGAGGGCGGCGGTTCCCTGCGCGCTCGCAGCGCGCAGCGGCACGATAGCAAGCGCTCCGAGCAGGAGGGACCTCACGGGCACGGCGGGAAGTAGGTGCAGATCGGGTGCATGTTGCCGAAGTCGATCACGAAGTTGACCGAATCGCTGCTGGAATCGTGGACGACGACCACGCCCGGCGCCGTGGGGTTGGTCTGGTCGCGGTAGAAGCCGGCCTCCTTGAGCAGCGTGTCGGCATTGCCGAAGCCCGGCGCGAAGGCGCCGACCTTCTTCCACACTGCCACCACCCACTCGTAGCGCCCGTTGCGAAGGGGCAGCGTGTAGAACTGCGACCCGGCAAACGGACGGGGGAGCGACGGCGGGGGTGGGAACGGCTGGAAGCTGAGGAGGTCGTTGCGGCTTTGCGGGAAGGTCGGGTAGGCGACGATCAAGACGCCCTCCGTGCTGTCGGGCTCAGTCCCCTGGAACGTCACCCGGCCGCAGATCGCCGCGGCGTTCGGCGCGCACAGCGGGGTCGGCTGGAGACCGTCGTTGCAGGCGACGACTCCCACCAGGGCGACGAGGGCGGCACGCGAGCGGCGGTTCGGCATGCGAGCAATCTTCTGGGGGCCGCTCGGGGCGTCAACTTGACCGGGGTTTGGACGGGGAATAACGTAAAGCCCGCCATGCCGATCTACGAATATCACTGCACGGAGTGCCACACGCGCTTCAGCCAGCAGGAAGGAATCGAGGAGCACGCACGCAACCGGCCGGCCTGCCCCACCTGCCAGTCGCGCGCGGTGGAGCAGGTGTTCTCGCCGTTCTTCGCCAAAACGGTCCGGAAAAGCTAGGCTCCGGTGTTCGAGCGCCTGCGTGACGCGTTGCGCGCCGCCCTGGACACGGCGACGCCGCCGGGAGACTTGCGCGACCTGGCCCGCCAGATGCGTGAGGCGGTGGTCGAGGCCAAGCTGGCCGTCGGCGAGGCGCGCGACGCGGTGGCGCGCACCGAGCGCGACTTGACCCAGGAGCGCCAGCGGCTGGCCGATGCGGAGCGGCGCGGCCGGCTCGCGGCCGAGATCCAGGACCGGGAGACGGTGGACGTCGCCCAGCGGTTCGCGGCCAAGCATCGCGAGCGCACGGGCGTGCTCGAGAAGAAGCTGGGGGCACTGAAGGACGAGCTCGCGTTGTATGAGCGTGAGCTGGGGGACATGCAGGGGCAGCTGGTCCGCGCCGAGCGCGATCGACCGCTCACCGAGGCGGAGCGCTCGGCCGAACGCGCGTGGCGCGATCTCCAGGCGGCGGGTGGACCGCGACCCGGCACGGACCCGGAGGACGAACTGCTCAAGTCGCAGCTCGACCGCGCCACCCGCGAGGCGGCCGCCGACCGCCAGCTCCGGGAGCTCAAGAAGAAGATGAAGAAGGACTAACCATGAGCGTGATCCGCGGCGTGCTGTCCTGGTTCCGTGACGCCTTCGGGCCGGGGTCCCGCAGCGCGGACGGGCGGCGTTCCGGAGGCAGCATGGACATCAAGCGCGACCGCATGGTCTTTCTCGGCTACGGCAAGTACTGGCGCTCCGACGCCATCATCGGGTTGATGCCGATCGAGGAGGAGCGCGGTCCCAAGCGGCGGACCAACGTCTTCGTGCAGGGGCGGGTGGAGCCGATCATCGCCTCGCGCACCGAGCAGAGCATCCTCGAAGATATGGGTGCGACGGAGGGCGGCTTCCAGGTCCAGGCCCTACGGGAGGCCGTGACGGAGCTGCTCGCCGCGTTCCACGAATTCTCGCCGGCACTGCGCCGCACCCTGCAGAAGGATCACCACCTCGACGTCGAGCAATGGGAGCAGCGGCTGGGCGAGCTCCTGCGCGCCCCCCAGACGCCCACGCCGATCGAGCAGAACGATCTCTTCGAGTGACGACTCCGCCGCCTGGGTCTGCGTGGTTCGGCCACCCCCGCGGTCTCTCCACCCTCTTCTTCACCGAGATGTGGGAGCGGTTCAGCTATTACGGGATGCGGGGGTTCCTGATCCTGTACATGACGAAGGCGCTTGGCTTCACCGATCCGCACGCCGGATCGGTGTACGGGAACTACGTTGGCAGCGTGTGGCTCGCCGCGATCTTCGGCGGCGTCATCGCCGATCGCTGGCTGGGGCACTACCGCAGCGTGCTGATCGGCGGGATCATCATCGCGCTGGGCCACTTCACGCTCGCGTTTCATGCCCTGCCATTGTTCTATGCGGGGCTCTCCTTGATCGTGATAGGGACCGGGTTGCTCAAGCCGAACGTCTCGACCCTCGTCGGATCGCTGTACGAACAGGGCGACGAGCGCCGGGACGCCGGGTTCTCGATCTTCTACATGGGGATCAACCTCGGCGCGCTCCTCGGGCCGCTCGTGGCGGGCAAGCTCGCCGAGGGCGTGGATTGGCATCTCGGATTCGCCTGCGCGGGCGTCGGCATGACGCTGGGACTGGTGCAATACGTCCTTGGTCGCGGGCGTCTCCAGCCGGCAATCGAGCGTCTTGCCACTCGACCGGGGCCGGCGGTGACGACCGTCGCCACCGGGCCGGCTGAGGGCTTCACCACCGAAGACTGGAAGCGAATGACGGCGGTGGTGGTGTTCTTCGCCTTCGCGTCGCTCTTCTGGGGGGCATACGAGCAGGCGGGGTCGACGCTCAACCTGTTTGCCGACCGTTACGTCCACCTCGAGCTGCTCGGCGTCAAGCTGTATGCGTCGTGGTTCGTATCCATCCAGGCCGCGTTCGTGATCCTCCTCTCCCCCTTCTTCGCCTGGCTGTGGATGAAGCTCGGACCCCGGCAGCCGTCCTCACCGGCGAAGTTCGCGCTCGCGCTGCTGTTCGTGGGACTCGCCTTCGTGCTGCTCATGCCGGCGGGGGCGATCGCGCAGGGGGGAGTGAAGATCAGCCCGCTCTGGCTCGTCGCGGTCTATTTCATCGAAGAGCTCGGCGAGTTGTGCCTCAGCCCCGTCGGGCTATCGGTCGTGACCAAGCTCGCGCCGAAACAGGTGGTTGGTCTCATGATGGGCGTGTTCTTCCTCTCGAACGCGCTGGGCAACAAGCTGGCCGGCTGGTCGGCGGGGTTCATCAGCACGACGCCGCTCCCGACTCTGTTTGGGGTGACGGCGGCGGTCACGCTGGGCGCAGCGGTTGTCATGTTCGTGCTCATCAAGCCAGTCCGGCGGCTGATGGGTGGCGTGCGCTGACCAACCCGCTCCGATCATCCCCGGGCTTGCGCCCGGGGTCAGTAGGCCTACCGTCGACTCGTCGCGCTCGTCCCTCCCCCTAACCGCCGCTGGAAGAAATCCGCCGCCGCCTCGTACGCCGCGACCCAATGCGCGTGCGTCAGAAAATCGTGGATGTCGTCCGGAAAGATCAGCTGCTCGACGTCGACACCTTGGGTCCGCAGCGCCGTCGCGAGCTGCACCGTCTGGCTGAATTGCACGTTGCGGTCGTCGTCGCCGTGGATCAGCAGGACCGGCGAGCGCCAGTCTTTCACGTGCGCGATCGGTGACGACTCGTACGCGAGCTTGGCGGCATCCGCCTGCTTGGTCGGGTCGTACGTGGGGACCCAGTTCTGAATCTCGATGTTCCAGTCATGCACCCCGTGCAGATCCACGCCCGCGGCGAACAGGTCGGACGCACGTGCCAGCCCCATGGCAGTGAGGAACCCGCCGTACGAGCCGCCCCACAAGCCAATGCGCTTGGGGTCCACCTCCGGGCGGCCGCGCAAGTAGAGTCCCGCTCCGAGCACGTCGTTGAACTCACTCGCGCCCTGAGCGCCGTAGTGCAGCGCCTCACGGAACTCCATGCCGTAGGCGATCCCGCTACGGTAGTTGACCGACAAGACGACGTAGCCGCGGCTCGCGAGGTATTGATTCAGGGCGTACGCGTTGCGGTAATAGTAGAAGTAGTGCCAACCCAGGAGCATCTGACGGCGGGACCCGCCGTGGAAGAAGATTACGGCGGGCCGCCGGTCCCCCGGCTTGATACCGCGTGGCAGAAACAGCTGTCCGTGAATCGTCATCCCGCCCGCCGCGGGGAAGAGCACGGGCTGTGGGTCGACGAGCCCGGCCTCGGGGAAGTCGGCGGGAACCGCGCCTGGCGCGAGGTCGCGCGGTGCACCGGTGCCGAGCAGGATGACGGGACGGGGTGGCGTCCGCGTGCCGGCCCGGATTAGAGCGACCCCGCGACCGTCACCGGTCATCACGGGCGTCCACTCGAGGTCGGTCCCCCGGGTCAGCGCCGTCGGCGGGCCCCCCGCGACCGGCACCTTCCAGATGTGACGCCGCTCGATGTCGTCCTGATTCGAGCTGAATACGATTGTCGCTCCGTCCGGGCTCATCGTGACGTGCTCGACCTCGAACCCTCCGGGCGTCAGCAGTGTGGCCCGACCGCCGTCGACCGGGACGGCATAGAGATGCGTCCAGCCGTCTTTCTCCCATGGGAACACGATACGGTTGGCGGCCCAGCGGATCTGATTCTCCGCGACCACTTCGCGGAAGACGCTGCCGGGCCCCGAGTCGGCGATCCACACCTGGCGTGCTGCGCCGGTCGCCACGTCGACGACGCGAATGGACCACGGCTGGCCCGCCCGTTGGGGTGCGAATGGCAGGCCCTCCGCGCCCGCGGGAACCCGGAGGAACGCGACGCGCCGACCGTCGGGCGACCACACCGGCTCCGCGTCCGAGTCGACGCTCGGGTCGAGAAAGCGGAGCGTCTTCGCCGCGACATCGTAGACGGCGACGAACGCGTGGTCGCCGCGGTCGCTCACGAACGCGAGCTTCGAGCCGTCGGGCGACCAGCGCAGCGAGCGGGCAGTGCCGCGCGCGTGAATCACCTGTTCGGCGGGCAGGGTGTCCGCGAGCGAGGCCCACCAGATCTGGCCGCGCCTCACAAAGGCCACGCGGTCGCCCTTGGGGGCGACCGCCGGCGCGTGTCCCTCGCCGATGCGCCGCGCATTTCCGCCCGCGACCGGCACGACCCACACCGCCTGCTCGACGCCCGCGACCAGGCTGTGGGGGTTCGGGTACTCACCCTTCTCGTTCGCGCCCCCACCGCGCACGAACACGATGGCGCGGGTGTCGGGCGTCCAGCGCAGGTCGCCCACCTCCTGCCCATCGTCATCGGCGTACGCCGTCACTGCCCGGCCGACGTAGTCAGGCGGCGCGGCGACCCAGATGTTTCGCGCGCCACGGGTGTTGAAAACCCAGGCCACGGCGCCGCCTGTGGGAGCGGCGGTGAGCTCGTCTGGAAACGGCGCGCTCATCACCTGCTCGATGGTGAAGGTGGGTTGCTGTGGGGCGAGCGGAGCGGGAGGGAGAAGGGCGAGTGAGATCGATGCAACAAGGCGAAGGGGCGTAGTCATGGGGCAAGAAGCTACCCCGGACTCGAGTGTTTCGCCCGGGGGAGGACCTTGTCCCAAAAGTCGGGCCCCGCCCTCTCGTGAACCCCGGGCTCGCGCCCGGGGTCAGTTAAAGCATTCCAGGGCGCCGCGAGTTACGGGGGATCAAGTCCGGGTGGCGCTGGAACTGATCGGCGACGTACCGCGTCGCGCGAGAGAGATCGCGCTTGTGAATCGTGGTCACGAAGTAACCCCGGGCCCAGCGGACGGTGCCGGTGACCCGCCGATTGGCGCGGGTTGCAGCCACCGATTTCGCGAGGCGCACGAAATCGCTCAGCCGGATGTCCGGTCGAAAGCTGACGACGGGATGCACATGATTTGCCAGCACCGCGTCCCGGAATACCCGTACGCCGGTGGCTTGGCACGCGCTCGCTACGGCACTCCGTACATCGATCGCAGCGGCCGCATCGACACACCCGACTCGCTTCCAGGTGTGCCACGTCACGTGAGCGTACATCTGATAGGCGTGATGACCGGACATCGCGGTTAACTGACCCCGGGCGCAAGCCCGGGGTTAAAGGGATCATGAGGACCGCGGTCGTCTGACCCCGGGCGCAAGCCCGGGGATTCAGGGACAACAGGACACCGCCCGTAAATGACCCCGGGCGCGAGCCCGGGGTTCATCAGGAGCCGGGCCAAGCTGCCGATGCGTTGGGGATCAGTTGGCATCCAAACCATGCGAGAGGGAGCATGGCATCGCGCGAGACCGCCCCTCAGTTGAATCGTGTCGTCCGCCACAGCAGCCAGCCGGTACCGGAAAGCAGCGCGAGCATCGCCGCGGTGAGGCCCACGACCCATCCCCAGCCGAGGGTCAGTTGGGGCACGCGGGCCACAATCCCGAAACCGACGAACGTCGCAGTGGCGCCGCCGACGAGCATCCAGTCGAGCCAGCTGCGGCGGCCGGGGGCCGCACCGGCGCTCTCCCCGGCGAGCGCGGCCCGGACATACGTCGGGTCGACCGCGTAGCGCGTGCCTTCCCGCGCCGCCGCCTCCTGCCAGCGACGGTGCTCGGCGCCCGTGGCGGACGCCAGCGCGATCGCCACCGCGCCGAGCGCCATCAGGAGCGATCCGCCGATCACCTGTCCGTAGGTCGTCGCCGCCCCGCCGCGCAGCTCCCCGAACACGAGCAGTCCCCACACGAGCCCCCACAACTGGTTCGTGTTGGACAGCGGAATCCCGCGGCTGATGCCGACGTACTTGGCCGCATACTGCTGGAACAGATCGCCCACGACCCACACGAACCCGCCGAGCAGGAGCCAGAACACCACGTCGCGCGCGGCGGCGAGCTCGGCGGCGAGCGCCGCGACGCCACCGCGGTCCGCGAGGGCGAGTGCCAGCATCATCACGACCTCGCCCACCGAGAAAAACGTGATGAACGCCAGCGGGTTCATGCCGGTGAGGTAGGCTTTGCGATAGGGGATGTACATCGTGCCCCACAGCGCGCCGGCCGCAAGCGCGGCGGCGACCCCCCGCGCTGCATGTCCCGTCGGTGCCCCGGCCGCCGACGCGACCGCAAGCAGGGTCGCGCCCGCGAACATCAGCGCGGCTCCTCCGAGAACGCCGAGGGGCCGCCGCCATCCAGCGCCCCGCAGCTCGTTGAAGAACACCGCACCCCACACGATTCCCAGCAGGCTGTTCGCGTTCCACAACGGAAACGCGATGCTGAGACCGATGTCGCGGATGGCGTAGATCGTGAGCGTGTTGGCGACGGCCCAGAGACACCCGGCGAGCACGGCCCAGACGACGAGATGAGGCGCCTGCCGCACGTCCGCCCCGATCGCCGCCGTCCCGCGGAGCAGGGCCGGCAGGCTCCAGCGAGCCAGAAACACCCCCAGCACCATGGCCAGCGAAATCACGACGGGCGACAGGCCGAGGGTCACCATCTTGGTGGGCGCCTCGGCTGCGCCCAGCCAGGCACCGGCGGTGAAGCCACTGGCGATGCCGGCGAGCTGGAGGCGTCCCAGCCGACGGGCGTCGATCGGGGAAGAGGCGGGCGCTAGCGGATCCACCACAGCACCAGCAGGCCGGCGATGAGAACCGCGACGGGCACCCACAGCTGGGGGTCGCGGAGCATGGCGCCGAGGCGCGTCACAGCGGCTGCTCAGCGAAGTGGCAGGCCGCGAACTGCCCCGGTGCGACCTCGCGCAACGCCGGCGGTTCCGTGCGGCAGCGCGCATCCTTCTTGGGGTGGGGACAGCGCGGGTTGAACGCGCAGCCCGGCGGCGGGTGCGCGGGGGACGGCACGTCGCCCGCCAACACGATGCGTTGCCGCTGGGCCTTGGGATCCGGCACCGGCACGGCGGACAACAGCGATGTGGTGTAGGGATGGCGGGGCCCGGCGTACAGGACGGGTGCAGGCGCGCGCTCCACGATTTTGCCGAGGTACATGACCGCCACGTGGTCGGCGATGTGCTTCACGACCGCGAGATCGTGGGCGATGAAGAGATAGGTGAGCCGGCGCCGCTGCTGCAGGTCGGCGAGCAGGTTCAGGACCTGGGCCTGGACCGACACGTCGAGCGCACTCACCGGTTCGTCGAGCACCAGGAAGTGCGGCTCGACGGAGAGGGCGCGGGCGATCCCCACTCGCTGCCGCTGGCCGCCCGAGAGCTCGTGCGCGTAGCTCCGCGCGAAGCTCGGATCGAGGCCCACTTCCTCCAGCAGGGCGCCGATGCGTCGCTCGGCGTCGGCTCCCCTCGCGATCCGATGGATCGCGAGCGGCTCGGCGAGCATCTGGTGCACCGTCATGCGCGGGTTGAGCGAGCCGTAGGGGTCCTGAAACACGATCTGCATGCGGCGCCGCAGCACGCGCAGCGGGCGTGCCCCGAGGGCGACCACGTCTTGACCGTCGATGGTGACGCGCCCCGCGTCGGGCTCGATCAGCCGGAGGATGGCCCGCCCCACCGTGGACTTGCCGCACCCCGACTCGCCCACGAGCCCCAAGGTCTGGCCGGGCGCGATCGCGAACGAAACGTCGTCCACGGCGCGTACGACGGCGCGCGGCCGGCCGAGGCCGAGCAGCCCGCGCTCGCCTGGAAAATGCTTGACGAGTCCCTGCACCTCCACGAGCGGGGAGGTCACGGGTGTGGCGTGCGACGCCGCGGCTCGGTGAGGAGCCAGCAGCGCACGGTGTGCGCGCCGGGCTCTCCCGCGCCTCCCGCGTCGAGCAGCGGCGGGGCCTCCGCGCGACAGCGGTCCCAGGCGTACGGGCAGCGGGGATGGAAGCGGCACCCGTCCGGCCAGGCCGTGGCGGCGGGCACCTGGCCCGGGATGCCGTGCAGGCGGCCGTGCTCGCGTGCCGGCGGTGCATCCAGCCGCGGCACGGACGCGAGCAGCCCCTCGGTGTAGGGATGCAGCGGGCGCGCGAACAAGGCCGTCGTCGGCGCCTGCTCCACGACCTGACCCGCATACATCACCACGACGCGGTCGGCGCTTCCCGCCACGACCCCGAGATCGTGCGTGATCAGCATGACCGCCATGCCGAGGTCCGCCTGCAACCGGTCGAGCAGCTCGAGGATCTGCGCCTGGATCGTCACGTCCAGCGCCGTCGTGGGCTCGTCGGCGATGAGCAGTTTGGGGTGGCACACCAGCGCCATCGCAATCATCACGCGCTGGCGCATGCCCCCGCTCATCTGATGAGGGTAATGATCCACCCGCTCGTCCGGGTCGGGGATACCGACGAGCCTGAGCATCTCGATGGCGCGGGTCCGCGCGGCCCGGCGCGACAGGCGCTGGTGCACGATGGCCGCCTCGGCGATCTGGTTGCCCACCGTGAACACCGGATTGAGCGATGTCATCGGCTCCTGGAAGATCATCGCGATCTGATTGCCGCGGATCGCCCGCAACTCGCGGGGCTCGAGGGTCAGCAGGTTGCGCCCTTCGAACTCGATGAAGCTCCCGGGGCGGATATGGCCGGGGGGCTCGGGAATGAGACGGAGGATGGAGAGCGATGTGACCGTCTTGCCGCACCCTGACTCACCCACGATGCCGAGCGTCTCGCCCGGCTGTACTTCGAACGAGACGCCATCTACGGCTCGCGCGGTGCCGCTGCCGTGCTCGGTGACGAAATAGGTCTTGAGGTCGCGCACGCGGAGCAGTGGCTCCATTACGCCGCCTCCTTGCGGGGGTCGAGCGCGTCACGCAGCGCGTCGCCCACCGCGTTGAGGGCCATCACGACGAGCGAGATCGCCAGGCCCGGAAAGGTCGACGACCACCAGGCGACCGACATCTTGTGCCACCCGTCGGCGATCATGTTGCCCCAGCTCGGCGCTGGAGACGGCACGCCCAATCCGAGGAACGAGAGCCCCGCTTCGAGTAGCATCATATGGCCGATGCCGAGGGCCCCGGACACGATGATCGGAGCGGCCGCATTGGGAAGAACGTGGCGAAAGATGACGCGCCCCGCGCCGGCCCCCAGCGCGCGCGCCGCAGCGACGAATTCCCGCTCGCGCAGGCTGAGCACTTCCGCCCGCACCAGCCGGCTCGTCCCGAACCACCCGGTCAGCCCAATCAGCAGCACCAGTACCCACAACGCGATGTGCTCCCACAGCGCCACGGCCATCAGCAGGACGAAAATCCGCGGCATCGCGAGGCCCACGTCCACGAGCCGCATGAGCGCCGCGTCCACCCAGCGTCGGAAGTAGCCCGCGACGGCGCCCACCGCCGTGCCGACCGTTGCGGCGACGAGCATCGCCACGGCCCCGATGCCCAGCGAGACGCGGGCCCCGTACACGAGCCGGCTCCACACATCCCGGCCGAACGGGTCGGTGCCAAGCAGGAACTGCGCGGACGGCGGCCGGTTGGGTTGGCCGATATCGATCTGGTAGTAGGGTGGATACGGCGCCACGACGGGCGCCGCGAGCGCGATGGTGACGAAGAACGCGAGCACGAACAGTCCGGGCGCGGCCGTCGGGTGCCGGAAAAACCGCCGCCCCGAGGCGGTCGTCCGCACGCGTCGTCGCAGCGCCGCGACGACGACGAGCGCCAGGACCGCGGCCCCGCCCAGAGCGAGCCAGTTCCAGATGTTCAGGCGCCCCCCCCTCCCCCTTCTGCCCCCACCCGCACCCGGATCCGTGGGTCGGCCACCGCATACAACGCGTCGGCGATCAGGTTGCCCAAAACGACCATCGTGCTCGTAACCAGGGCCGCCCCCGTCACCACGGGGTAATCGCGCTGGAAGATGGCATTCACGGCGAGCCGGCCCATCCCGGGCCAAGCGAACACCGTCTCGATCAGGACCGCCCCCGTAAAGAGGAAGGGGAAGGCCAGTCCGAACAACGTAATGATCGGCAGGAGGGCGTTGCGGAGCGCGTGCACCAGCAGCACGCGCCGCTCCCGCAGCCCCTTGGCTCGGGCCGTTCGGACGTAGTCCTGGCCGACGACCTCGAGCATTGCCGCGCGCTGGTAGCGCGCCGTGCTCGCCGCGCCCACGAGACCGAGGGTGAGAGCGGGGAGCGTGAGGTGCCAGAGGAAATCGAGCAGACAGTACGGCGAGTCGATCCGGGGACACAGGACGGGATTCGTGATCCCGCCCGCGGGGAACCAGCGCAGCCACTGGGCGAACACCAGCAACAGGACCAGCCCCAGCCAGAACACCGGCATGGAGTTGACGAGCAGCGCGACGTTCCCCACCGCGACGTCGCTGAACCGGCCCGCCCGCACGGCCTGATAGATCCCCAGTGCGAGGCCGAGCGCGAAGTCGATGAGCAGCGCCGCGAGCGCGAGGGTGAAGGTGTTGGGGATCGCGTCCGCGAGCGCATCGGCAACGGGCCGATGCAGTCCGATGGACTCGCCCAGGTCTCCGCGCCCCAGGGCGGCGAGGTACTTCACATACTGCACCCACAGCGGCTTATCGCAGCCGAACCGCCGGCACAGCCGCTGGCAGACTTCCGGGGGGAGCGGCCGATCGCCGGGCCCGCACGGCGTGCCGTGGGCGAGGTGAACGACGAAGAACGTGATGGTGACGACCGCGAAGACGATGGCGATCGACGCGACCAGCCGCCGCACCAGCCACGCCGCCACCTAGCGCTCCACGCGGTCTCGATCCGTCAGTCGGTCGGCGGGAATGCGCCAGGTGCGGAGCAGGGCGAGCCAGGAATCGGGCCGGATGGTCACGTCCACGATCCGCTTGTGGACGGCGGCGACGTTGGCGGTGGCGAACAGGAAAATGCCGGGGGCGTCCCGGTTCAGGGTCTCGACCGCCGCCCGCCAGGCGCGGCGGGCCTGGTCGCGGTTGGCGGCCGCCGCCACGGCCCGGTCCACCAGCCGGTCGACGTCCGGGTTGTCGTAGCGGCCGTAGTTGGAGCGCCCGAACCCGGCCGGCGTCCAGGTCTGGGGAAAGCCCGACGAGGGCGTCGGGTCGGTGTTCCATACGTTGAGGAGCGCGTCGAACCGACCGGCGCGCGCCCGCTCATTGAAGAGGCTGAAGTCGACCTCGTCGAGCTGGACGTCCACGCCACCGAGGCGGAACTGCTCCTGCAAGAGGCGCGCGTACTGGCGGCGGATGGCACTCGTCGTCGGGAGGAGCAGTCGGAAGGCGAGGGGGCGGCCGCCCTTGTCGCGGATGCCGTCGCCGTCCGAGTCGGTCCAGCCGGTTCTGGTGAGCAGTCGCGCCGCCTGGCCACTGTCGTAGGGCAGCTCATGGATCTCCGGGTCCCAGATCCACCACAGCTGCGACAGCGGCCCCGGTGGCACCTTGGCGAACTCGCCGAACACGTTGCGCAGCAGCCGCTCGCGGTCCGTGGCCATGACGAGCGCTCGACGCAGGTCCCGATCGCCGAACAGCGGGTGCGGTTTGGTGGAGTCGCCGGGCGCGGCCAGGTTGAACCCCACGTACCCGTACGCCGACCCCTTGTACGGGTAAGTCACGAGCTGGGTGTCCGCGCGGGCGCGCTGCACGTTATCGGGTGTGACCAGCACCTCTACCGCGTCGGCGTCACCCGCGATCACCTGGGTCACCGCGACGAACTGGTCCGGCGTGAAGCGCCAGATCACGCGCCGGAGGTGAGGGCGGCCGAGGAAGAAAGCGGAGTCTGCCGCGAGCTCGATGCTCTCTCCCGCCTTCCAGCCGACGAACCGGTACGGTCCGTCCCCCACCGGCGAGCGCCCGAACGTCGCGCTGCGCCACTGATCGCGCGGGACTTCGCGCAGCAGATGGGCCGGCAGGATGCGCATGTGATATACCGCATCGTAGAACATCTCGGGATAGCGCTGCCGGAAGCGGAACACCACGGTGAGCGAATCGCGCGTGGTGACCGCGGCGATCTGGCGCAGCGAGGAGCGGAACGAAGAGTTGACGAGCGTGTCGGTATACGCGTCGTACGTGAATGCCACGTCCGCCGCCGTTACCGCCTGGCCGTCCTGCCATCGAGCCCGGGGGTCGAGGTGAAACACGAGCGTGGTCGGCGCGTCCCACTCCCAGCGCTCGGCCAGCTGCGGTTGGAAGTCCTCGTCCCCGATGGTGTTTCCCGAAAGCCCGAGGTCCGCGAGCTTCAAGAACACCTGGTCCGTCACGTCGCGCGTGATCGCGAACTCGCTCACGGGCGGGAGCAGGATATCGGGCTCGCCCCCGGAGGCGATGACCATCGTCCCACAGTACTCTCCGGTGCAGCCGACCGGGCGCGCGCACCCGGCGACGAGCAGGAGGCCGGCGAGCGCCGCAAGGGTCAGGCCGGTTGGCGGGCGGGCGGTTGGCATGGCGCCTAAGATTTCACCCCGATGCCTAGCGGCGCCAGATGCGAAAGCAAGGTTGTGGAGGTGACTTCGTCGCCCCACGCGGCGACGATCGCGTCGGCGACCTCCTCAAACGTCACGGGCCGCCCCAGCGATCGAGCGAGCGTGGTCTCAGCGCTTGCGGCTTGTGGCTTGCGACTTATGGCTGTAACGACCTCCTGCGAGCCATCGAGCAGGATCGACCCATGCTGCAAGAATGCGCTTCTCTTCCGGACCTGTGCCGAGCCCACGAGCTTGCGACCGGCGACGAGGACCTCGCCACCGACCGGAGTCGCGAAGCAAGACGCGGGCTGGTCGACCCTGCCGGATGGTGGAGGCTGGTGGGGCGCCAGCGTGGCATCGGCACCGAGGGACCGAAGCGCCGCGGCGATCCGTTGATGGATGGTGTGGTAGGCGTTACGCAACGAGCCGAACGCCGCCACCGGGGCGGCGACTGCGTACGTCACCTCATGCTCGTGCCACACCGCGCCGCCGCCGGTGGGGCGTCGGACGACGTCGAGCCGGAGCCGGGTGATGGCGGCGCGATCGTAGCGGGCCGCGGCCGGCTCGTTCCGGCCCAGCGAGAGGCACGGCGGGTCGAAGCGATAGAGTCGCAGGAACGCCCGCCCCGTGCGCGCGGCCTCGCCGAGCAGGCCCGCATCGATGGTCATGTTGGCGGCCCCGCTCCGGCCGGCCGGCTCGCGTGTCAGCTCCCACTCGAGCTGCCGCTCAGTCGGCCGCAAGCGCGTATGCCTCCATCGGTGGACAGACGCACACCAGGTTCCGGTCGCCGAAGGCGCCGTCCACCCGGCTCACGGACGGCCACACCTTGTGGGACCGCGTCCAGACCGCGGGGAAGGCGGCGCGCTCGCGCGGATAGGGACGGTCCCACGTATCGGCGATGAGGTCCTCCAGGGTGTGCGGCGCGTTCGAGAGCAGGTTGTTGCCGCGCGGCTGGGTTGCTTCCTCCACCTCGCGGATCTCCTGGCGAATCGCGATCAGCGCGTCGCAGAAGCGGTCCAGTTCCTCCTTCGACTCGCTCTCCGTCGGCTCGATCATCAGTGTGCCGGCGACCGGGAACGAGACCGTGGGGGGATGGAAGCCGTAGTCGATGATCCGCTTTGCGATGTCGTCCACCTCGATCCCGGCCGACGCCTTGAAGGGCCGGCAATCGATGATGCACTCGTGGGCGACCAGGCCGTGCTGTCCGGCATACAGGAGCGGGTAGTGCGGCGCGAGTCGGCGCGCGACGTAGTTGGCGTTGAGGATCGCCAGCTTCGTGGCCTCGACGAGTCCCTCGCGTCCCATGAGGGCGATGTAGGCCCAGGAGATCGGCAGGATCCACGCGCTGCCCCACGGCGCGGCTGCCACGGTGCCGCACGGCTGCTGCTGGCGTAGCGGCACCACCGGATGATCGGGGAGGAACGGGCCGAGGTGCGCCGCCGCACAGATCGGTCCCATCCCCGGGCCCCCACCGCCGTGGGGGATGCAGAAGGTCTTGTGCAGGTTCAGGTGACACACGTCGGCGCCGATGTCCGCGGGGCGGACCAGACCGACCTGCGCGTTCATGTTCGCGCCGTCCATGTAGACCTGACCGCCATGCGCGTGGATGATCTCGCATACCTGGCGGATGGACGCCTCGAACACGCCGTGGGTCGATGGATAGGTGACCATGAGCGCCGCGAGGGTGTCCTTGTGCTCGGCGGCCTTGGCGCGCAGGTCCTCCACATCGATGTTGCCGCGCGCGTCCGACTGCACCGGCACGACGTCCAGCCCGGCCATCACCGCGCTCGCCGGGTTCGTTCCATGCGCCGAGGTCGGGATCAAGCAGGTCGTGCGGTGGCCCTCGCCGCGGGAGCGGTGATAGGCCCGGATCACGAGCAGGCCGGTGAACTCGCCCTGCGCCCCCGAGTTCGGCTGTAAGGAGACCTTCGGAAACCCGGTGATCTCCGCCAGCATGTCCTCGAGCTGGCGGAACAGGGTGCGATAACCCGTGGCCTGCTCGCGCGGCGCGAACGGGTGCAGCCGGTTGAGCTCACGCCACGACAGCGGGACCATCTCCGTGGTCGCGTTGAGCTTCATGGTACACGAGCCGAGCGGGATCATGGCCGACGTGAGCGACAGGTCGCGGGCTTCGAGCCGCTTGATGTAGCGCAGCATCTCCGTCTCGGAGCGATAGCGGTGGAAGACAGGATGCGTGAGGTAGGTGGAGGTGCGGGAAAGCGAGTCGGGAATCGAGGGGTCGGCCGTCGCTCCCAGGTCCTCGACCATGAAGGGCAGCACCTCGTTGAGCGAGAACGCCGTGACGAGGTCCGCCAAGTCGCCCAGGGTCGTGGCCTCGTCGAGCGAGATGCCGATCCGCGTCGGGGAGATGACGCGCAGGTTGATGCGGCGCGCCCGGGCCGCGTCGAGCAGGCGCGGGAGGGCCCACGACTCGACCTCCACGCAGAGCGTGTCGAAGAACGACGAGTGCACGAGACGGTAACCGAGCCGGGTCACCGCCTGGCCGAGCAGCACGGCGAGGGTGTGCACGCGCTCGGCAATGCGGCGCAGCCCTTCGGGGCCGTGATACACGGCGTACATGCTCGCCATCACGGCAAGGAGCACCTGCGCGGTGCAGATGTTGCTGGTGGCCTTCTCACGACGGATGTGCTGCTCGCGGGTCTGGAGTGCCATGCGGAGCGCCGGGCGGCCGGCGGCGTCGCGTGACACGCCGATGATGCGACCGGGGACGTAGCGCCGGTGGGCCTCGCGCGTCGCGAAGAAGGCCGCGTGGGGCCCGCCATAGCCCATCGGGACACCGAAGCGCTGCGAGTTCCCCACGGCGATGTCCGCGCCCCACTCGCCAGGGGGCGTGAGCAGCGTGAGGGCGAGCAGGTCCGTCGCGACCGTCACGAGCGCGCCCACGGCGTGCGCCTTCTCACAGAACGCGCGGTAGTCCTCGATCTTACCGTCCGTCGTGGGATACTGCAGCAGCGCGCCGATCACACCGGGCCGGAACGCGAAGCTCGCGGGGTCCGCGATCACCGTCTGGACGCCGCGCGCCTCCGCCCGGGTCCGCACGACCGCGATCGTCTGGGGGTGGCATCCCTCGGCGATCATGAACATCGGGGTGGTGCCGGCGGGCACGCTCGCCACCGCCTCGGTCAGGTGCATCGCTTCGGCGGCGGCGGTGGCTTCATCGAGCAGGGAGGCGTTGGCGATCGGCAGGGCGGTGAGGTCGGCGACCATCGTCTGAAAGTTGAGCAGCGCCTCGAGCCGGCCCTGCGCGATTTCGGGCTGGTACGGCGTGTACGCCGTGTACCAGCCCGGGTTCTCCACGATGTTGCGCTGGATCACCTGCGGCGTGAACGAGTGGTAATAGCCCATCCCGATGTAGGAGCGGTACAGCTGGTTCTGCGCCGCGAGGCCGCGCAGGGCCTGAAGCACCTCGCGCTCGGTCCGCCCCGGGGGCAGCGCCAGCAGGCGCCGCAGGCGGATGTCCTCGGGCACGACGGCATCGATGAACGCGTCCAGCGTCTCGTATCCCAGCGTGGCCAGCATGCCCCGCGTCTCGTCGGGACTCGGTCCGATGTGACGGGTCACGAAGCGATCGGCAGGGGCGAGGGAAGCGCGTACCGTCACCATAAGCGGAGTCGCCAGGCCTCGTCAGGAAAGGGTGTGAGCGTCGCCGGGCGCGAGCACGACGACGCGGGCGCGGCCGCCGACCTGGCGCTTGAATTGCTCCGGGTCGGCCGTGATCAGGTCCCACGTATTGTAATGCATCGGAATCACGGTGCGGGGCTGCACGAACTCCACGGCGCGCGCCGCGTCCTCCATGCCCATGGCGTAGTTGTTGCCGATCGGAACGGGCACCGTCGCCCCGCGTTCTCCGCAAAACCGCGCCAGCTCCGCCGTCGCGACAATCGTCGCGCCGTCCCGCTGCGCGATCGGCAGCGCGTCTCCCAGGTGGTCTCCGTGACCGTGCGACAGCAGCACGGCGTCGATCTTCGGGAGCCGCGCGAGCGGGATGTCGGTCGCGGGATTGCCCGTGAGAAACGGGTCGATGATCACTCGGCGGGCGTCGGCTTCGAGCGTGAAGCAGGCGTGGCCATGGAACGTGAGCGTGAGCATGACGGACGACGCTATTGCCCGATGTGCCTCTGGTACGCGTCTTTGCTCAAAAGTTGGTCGAGCTCCGCCGTAGTCTTGGCGCGGAGTTTTATCATCCAGCCCTCGCCATAGGGATCGCGATTGACGAGCGCCGGGTCGCCCTCGAGCGCGTCGTTCACCTCGGTCACCGTGCCCGCGAGCGGCGCGTACAGCTCCGACACGGCCTTCACGGCCTCGATCGTGCCGAACACGTCGCCGCGTCCAAAGACGGCGCCGACCTTGGGCAGGTCGACGTACACGACGTCGCCGAGCTCCCCCTGCGCGTAGTCGGTGATGCCGATCTGCACGATGGCGGTATCGCCGGTCTGCTTCACGTACTCATGGTCCTTGGTGTAGCGCAGATCGGCTGGAATGTTCGCCATGCGGGGTCGCTCGCTCGTGGGTGCGGGAGGTCGCGGCGAAGGTTACCCGTGGCACCGAAGCTCTGTCAAGGCAACAGGTTGGCAGCTGGAAACAGATCGGCGCGCGGCGCCAGGCCCGCCGCGTCGGGCTCGACCAGCAGCAGCCGGCCGGCGCCCCACGGCCGGAGATCGAGGCGTATCGCGACGGGGTCGGGGTCGTGGGAGAGGGCGGCGAGCACGCCCGGACGGCCCGCGCGGCCCCACGCCTGTTGCGCGGCCGGCGCGGCTCGGGCGGTCGCGACCATCGCGTCGGGCGCCACGGGCTGACCCAACGCCTTCTCGATCGCGGCCGCGTCGCCCGACACGCGCCGGACCGCGAGCCCCGCTTCCGCGTAGCGGGCCGCGATCGGGTTGAGGGTCGGCTGCTCGCGCGCCTCCGCCGCGGCGAGCAGCAACACGCGCGCGGGCCGACCACCCATTGCTCCCACCGCCGCGCGGTGGCGCAGCTCGTCGAACGTCGTGCGGGCCCGGCGCTCGAGCTGCTTGAGCGAACCCTCGTTCTCGATCACAAAGTCGCTCTTCGCTCGCTTGCGCTCGGCCGGCATCTGCGCCGCGATCATCCGGTCGGCCTCGTCGTTCGAGAGTCCGCGCATAGTGCGGAGCCGCGTGCGCCGCAGCGCCGGGCTCGCGTCCACCAGGACCACGGTATCGAACTGGGTCGGGTCGAGCGCCTCGAACAACAGCGGGATGTCGTTGACGACGAGCAGGTCGCCGCCCTCCTGTGCCTCGCGCAACAGCTCGTCGCGCCGGCGACGGACGGCGGGGTGGACGATCTGGTTGAGCGCGTCGAGCGCCGCCTGGTCGCCCATCACTTTGCCCCGCAGCGCCGCGCGGTCGAGGGTGCCGTCGGACGCCAGGACGTCCGCGCCGAAACGACCGGCGATGGCGGCCAGCACGTCGCCGCCGGGTGCCTGGGCCTCGCGGGCGAGGGCGTCCGCGTCGATGATCGTTGCGCCCCAGCGATGGAAGAGCTCGACGACGGTCGACTTCCCCGCGGCGATGTTGCCGGTCAACGCGACGTTCAGCATAGAGGCCAATGCGGAATGCGGAGTGCGGAATGCGGAATCGACGGTCGCGCTTCCATTTCGCATTCCGCATTCCGCATTCCACATTCAGAGTAGTGCCGTTTGGTCCTCATCCGCCCTCGGGACCTTATGACAATGCCGGCACCTCGCCTCGTACGACTCCCGGCCGCCGACCAGGATCGTCGGGCTCTCCCACAGGGCCGGCCGGCCGTTGACGAGACGCTGGTTGCGGCTCGCCGGCCCGCCGCAAACTACACAGATCGCCTGAAGCTTGTCGACGATCTCGGCGACGGCGAGGAGGGTCGGCATCGGACCGAACGGCAGGCCGCGGAAATCCATGTCGATCCCCGCCAGCAGGATTCGAACGCCGCGGTCGGCGAGCCCGTTTGCGGCCGCCACGATGCCGTCGTCCAGGAACTGGACCTCGTCGACCGCGACCACTTCGGTGTCGGGCCGGACGGCCCGCACGACCCCTTCCGAGCAATCCACCGGCTCGGCTTCCACGGTGCCGCCGTCGTGCGTGCTCACCGTGTACAACCCGGCGTATCGGGCATCCAGATGCGACTTGAAGACCTGGACGTGCTTGCGAGCAATCACCGCCCGTCGTACCCGACGGACCAGCTCTTCGCTCTTCCCGGAAAACATCACGCCGGCAATGACTTCGATCCAGCCGGGGCGGGTACCGTGGAACACGGGTAACCTCTGGTTGACAGCCGCAAGCCCTAAGCCGCAAGCGGTGCTGGCCGCCAGATGCTCGCGGAGCAGAGGTTTCCTTATGGCTTACGGCTTGGGCCTTGAAACGGCGGGGAAGGGTAGCGGGTCGAGGGGAGTGGGTCAAGGAAATGCCGCTATCTTGCGGACTTCCGGGGTGGTATCCCATATTGTGGCGGTTTTATGCGGGTTTTCTCGCGCTACCCCGCAAAACGGGCGGAATTCCAAGGGTTTTCACTGCCCTAGACCCTCACAAGGAGACGCCGTGAACAAAGCCGAGCTGACCGCGGCCCTGGCCATGCGGACCAAGATGTCGAAGGCCGACGCCGGCCGGGCGATCGAAGCCCTGTTCGACGACAAGGGGATCATCGCCGCAGAGCTCAAGAAGGGCGCGAAGGTCCAGATCACCGGCTTCGGGAACTTCGAAGCCCGCAAACGCGCGGCGCGCATGGGCCGTAATCCCAAGACGGGCGGCGTGATTCAGATCAAGGCGTCGATCGCCCCCGCGTTCCGCGCCGGCAAGCAGCTGAAGCAAGCGGTGAATAATCGGAAATAGTCGCCGGACGCGTGAGCGTCGGGTTTTGCTGTCCCGGTGACACTGCCGACACGTCACCGGTTGCGGCGCGCGCCAGCGCGGCGCGAGCTCGAGCGTCTGCGGAGCGCCGCAATCGGGACAGGTGCCCTGCGCGTCGGCGGCGAGCTCCGCCGTGCCGAGCCGCTGGAAGAACTGCCACAGGCCGTACGCGATGAACGCGGGCACGAGGACGAAATGCGCCAGGGGGATCAGCACCGTGAGGAGCGCCACCCCCCACCATGTCCCGAGTCCTGCCACCGCGCGGCGCACGCGATGCTCACGGTCGAACTCGTGGATCGTGACGCTGCCGCGCGTAGGCTCACCGTGGTAGCCGGTGAGCAGGATTGGTTGCACGCGAGTGGGCTGGGACGGCACGGGCATTGTACCGTGGGGCGCTCCCGCGCGTTCCGACGCTTCAGCGCTCCCGGTCGAGCCGCGCGACCACGCGTCGCCCTCGGATCGTCGTCCCGGTGAGCCCCCGCACGGCCCGGTCGGCCGCCGCGGCCGCGACTTCCACAACGCTGAAGGTTTCCCGCACTTCGATCCGGCCGATGTCGTCTTTCGCCACACCGGCTTCGCGAATCAAGGCTCCGACCAGATCCTTGGCGCTCGCGCGGTCTTTCTTCCCCAGGCCGACGAACACTCTCACGCGGGCGCCCTCGCCGGGTGCAGTGACCACGGCATCCCGCGTCCCGCTTCCCGCTTCCCGTTGCAATGCCAGCAACGCGGCCGCGACCTCAGCCGGATCGAACCGCTCGAACAGCGGATCGAGCAGGGCGAGCTCCGCGTCCACGTTGCCGGTCGTGAGCAGCCCCGCCACCCGCTCGCGCAGCGCTTCGGCGCGATCGCGCGCGCGGTCGGCACCGCTGGCGAGCGCCAGGGGCGTGAGGGTCGCGACCGAGCGAAGATAGGACAGTTGGCCCGCGGCGATGAAGACGACGGGCTCGCTCCGCCCCCCTCCCAGCCGGGCGAGCGCTGCGAGCTCCTCCCGGCTCGGGAGCGCGGTGCAGAGCACGGCATCCGGGGGCGCCTCGGATGGTGCGATCGGGCCGCCGTTCCAAACGAACGGCGTCGTCGCGCTCAGCGCATCGAGGGCGTCCCGCACGGCGAGGGGACGACGGAGCGACGGGACGACGGCGAAGCGAGCGCGGCAGACCGGAGGGAGCGGACGACCGGTCTCGTCCACGGGCGCCGTGCCGAGCACCAGTGCGCGCCGGGCGTGGCGCTCGAGCAAGTCGCCCAGCAAGGCGGGATTCCAGCTCAGCACGATGCGGTGAGCGTCGCGGGCTTCGCCGAGGACCGTATCGACCGCGGCGGCGCCGTCGCCATCCACCAGGGCTTCGGGCCACGCGAGCACGACGCCGGCGACGGCCGCGAGCTTGAGTGCGGCGCGCTCCAGCAGCGCGGCGAGGTCCTTGGCTGCGCCCGCGAGGATCTCGACGGGGCGCTCCTTGAGCACGCGGCCGGTGCGGGCGAGTCCGGTGACGGCGTGGACGGGGCGGTCCACCGGTGCCGCGGCGACCCACTCGGCCGCGCTGGCGTCGTCCGCGCACAACACGAGTACGCGTGGACCGACCCCGGGGCCATGCGCCGGGGCGAGCGGGCCCAGGAGCTCCCACAGATCCCGCGCCTGCTCGACCGCAGGCGGTCGTACCAACACCACCGGCCGACCGCGCTCCAGCGCGGCCTTCGCGTCTGCTACCGTCACACGATCCTCGGTTGTCAAAGGGCGATCCGACGGGAGGATGGTACCGTGCCAGCCATCCAAAGGCAACCGGTTGCCCACCTTGCTTCGCGGGGCTATCCTGTCGCCCATGACACCGGGGTCCGGCCTTTCACCCAACCTACACCACCTCGAGACCTCCGCGACGATCGCGATCTCGCAGGAGGCAAAACGGCGCAAGGCAGCCGGCGAGGACGTGATCGACCTGGGGGCAGGCGAGCCCGATTTCCCGACGCCCGCGCTCCCGTCCGACGCCGGCGTGCGGGCCATTCGCGAGGGCAAGACCCACTACCCGGCGAACGAAGGGATCCTGGAGCTGCGCGCCGCCGCGGCGAAGCACTTGTCGCTGCTTTCCGGCGGCCGCCCCGTCAACGCCGACAACATCGTGGTGTCGAACGGCTCGAAGCAATCGTTGTTCAATGTCTGCTTCACTTTGTTCGGGCCGGGTGATGTGGTGGCGATTCCGGCGCCGGCGTGGGTGTCGTATCCGCAAATCGTGTACCTGTCCCGCGCCCGGCCGGTGCTCGTCCCGGGCGAGCCCGAATGGAGCCTCAAGGTGAGCGTGCGGGATCTCGAGCGCGTGGTCCCGGGAGCGCGCGGGCTCATCCTCTGCTCCCCCTGCAATCCCACCGGGGCCGTATATACCCAGGCCGAGATCAAGGCGATCGCACACTGGGCGCGCGACCGCAAGGTGTGGATCGTGGCGGATGAGATCTACCGGCGTATCCACTACGGGACCGGCCCGGCCCCCTCCTTCCTGGATCTGCCGGACGATTTGCTCGAGCGCGTCGCGGTCATTTACGGGGTGAGCAAGGCCTACGCCATGACCGGGTGGCGGATCGGGCTCGCGCTCGCGCCCGGCCCGGTGGCCAAGGCGATGGCGGCGCTCCAGTCGCACACCACCACGGGCGCGAATCATCCCGCCCAGTTCGCCGCCGCCGTCGCGCTGGGAGACGATCAGGTGGAACGGGACGTCGCCCGGATGCTGGCCGAGTTCCGCAAGCGGCGCGATGTCGTGGTCGCGCGCTTCCGACAGGAGCTCCCCGGGGTCGAGTTCGTGGAGCCGCTCGGCGCGTTCTACTTCTTCTTCCGCGTGGACTCCTTCGGAGCAATCAGTGGGACGGAGTTCTGCACCCGGCTCGTGACCACCACCGGGGTGGCGCTCGTGCCGGGCGCCGCGTTCGGCGACGATCGCTACGTGCGGTTATCGTATGCGGCCTCATTGGACAACATCCAGAAGGCGCTCGATCGGATTATCGGGTTCGCGAAGAAACTGGCCGACTAAGCGAGATGCGAGATGCGAGATGCGGGATGGGTCGGTGTTCTAACGCATCCCGCATCCCGCATCCCGTCACAGTTTGGCCACCCTGTGACTTAGCACCTCCACTCCGCTCTCGGTCATTAGATAGTCATCTTCGATCCTGACCCCGAACTTCCCGAGCTGATAGATCCCGGGCTCGATCGTGAATACCATGCCGGGCTCGAGACGCGTCTTGTTGCCTTCGACGAGGTACTCGGGCTCGTGGCCATCCATGCCGAGCCCGTGGCCGAGGCGGTGCGTGAAGAACGGGCCGGAGCCCGCCGCGGTGATGACCTTGCGCGCCGCACGGTCCATCTCCTCGCACGGCGTGCCCGGGCGCCCCAGCTCCATGGCCGCGGTCTGCGCGTCGTGCACCAGGTTGAACACGTTGCGGAACTCGTCCGACGGATGATCGCCGAACCAGATGGTGCGGGTGATGTCGGAGGTGTACCCGCCCACGCGACAGCCGCAGTCGATGAGCACCACGGCCTCGCGTGCGAGCACGGGGCCGGCAGGGCCGCCGTGCGGTAGCGCGCTCGACGGGCCGAACTGCACGAGCCCGCCTCCCGGGGCGCCGCGCTGCTCCATTTCCCGCGATAGCGCCTGCGCTACCTGGACCTCGCTGGTCCCGACCGCGAGCTGCGCGAACGTCGCCGCCATGGCGTCCTGCGTGATCGCGATCGCCCGGCGCAGTAGCGCCACCTCCTCGGGCGACTTGATGACGCGCAGGCGCTCCGTCAGCGGCGCGGCGTCCACGAATTTCCAGCCCGGGAGCGCACGCCCGAGTCGCTGGAATGTCTGGTACGCGGTGGATGACTCGAGCGCGATGGTGCCGCTTCCCGATCGCGACCTGAGCCGCCTCACCGTGTCGCGCACCAGGGTGTGGGGATCATCCTGCTCGTCCCACCCGTGCAGCTCGGTGATGACGCTGTGGCGCTTGATGCGCTCCACCTCGAACGCAGGACAGACGACCGCCGGCGCGCCCGCGACCGGCAGGAGCAGGGCGATCAGCCGCTCGCTCCGGCCGGGATTGTAGCCGGTGAGGTACTCGTAGTTGGTGCCGGGCGTGGCGATGAGGAGATCGAACCGGCGGGCTTGAAGCTCGGCCCGGGCCCGCTCGAGGCGGCGCTGGAAGACCTCCGGGCCGAGGGAAGGCTCCTGGGCGGGACGAATGCGGAATGCGGAATGTGGAGTGCGGAATTGACCGGTCGAGCTTCGATTCCGCATTCCGAATTCCGCATTCCGCATTGGGTACGCCGCCGCGACTGCCCCTGCTACCGTGAGAAACTCCCGCCGCCGCATCGTCCTAGCTCCTCCTGAACGTGCGGCCTATATTACCCGCCCTCCGCGCAGGCTGGAAGGTGAGTTCCCGATGCACTTCGAAGCCCGGATCGAGCCACTCACGGGTAAGCTGCCCAAGGTGAGCTATCGTTGGGACCCCGAAACCGACATCCTCTCGGTAGCCTGTAAGGGCACCGGGAAGGCGACGGGACTCAACGGGACCGTGGACCTGGAGGGCGGCGACGGCTCGTTCGTGGTGATCGACGTCGCCGGCGGTTGCATCCACGGTGTGGACATCGTCACGTGGCCCGACGACATCCGCACCCGCGACGACCTCGCGATCCCGGAGCCGGCCCAGGACGGACGCGTCGTGTTCCCGGGCCGCAAGTCGCAGCCACGGGTGGCCGCGGTCGAGGTGGACACCGCGCTCACGGTGGAGAAGAACCAGTCCGAGTCGGTGCTCCACATCCGCGTGGGGCGCCAGCGGGTCGCCACCGTCATCCGCGTGGCCGACCTCCTGCTCGTCGAGGTAGACAAGAACTCGCGGCTCGCGGGGCTATGGTTTCTGGACGTACCGCCCTTCCCGAACGTGGAGGCGACTGCCTGAGCGGCGGAGGTTGGGGAGGCTAGGGGAGGTTGGTGGAGGTCGGGGGAGGTGAAGAGGTCCGGACTACTAGCTTCCTAGTTGACACGCCGCCGCCCGACTCCTAGCTTCAACTATCCTTTTCGTAGCAGACGCGATGGACGTGACGTTCACGGAGCGGGAGCTGGACGTGATGGCGATCCTGTGGGACCTGGGATCCGCCACGGTCACCGAAGTGCGGGACCGCATCGACGACGACCTCGCCTACACCACCGTGCTCACCGTACTCCGCACCCTGGAAGGGAAGGGGTACGTGGGCCACCGCGAAGAGGGGAAAGCGCACCGCTACGTGCCGCTGGTGGCGCGCAACGCCGCCGGGCAGAGCGCGCTGCGGCGCCTTACGGAAAAGGTCTTCGCGGGCTCACCCGAGCTCCTGCTCACGCAACTCGTCTCCGGTCGCCGGCTCTCCGCCGAGGAATTGAAGCGGATGCGCCAGCTCCTCGACCAGCGCTTGAAGGAGGCCCGCCAATGATCCTGGGTTGGATCCTCTACAGCGTGCTGCTCGCCGCCTGCGCCGCGGCGGCTGCACAGGCGCTCGAGCTGGTAGCGCGCCGGGTGGGCCGGCCCACGCGGTGGGTGTGGGCCTTCGCACTACTCGCGAGCGTGGGGATGAGCGAGGTCGGCCGCGTCACACCTCTCGGGATCCTTCCGTACCTGCTGCCGCGCGCCGAATCGGCGCCGTGGCTCGCGGCGCCCGCCGCCGCGTTCTTCGACGCGTACAATCCGCTCGACCGCTGGAATCCGCTGATCGCGAGCGCCCTGTGGGCGTCGTCGGCGCTGGTCGCCGCCTGCTTCGCGGTGGCGATCGTGCGGCTGGTGCGCCGCCGCCGCGCCTGGCGCGCCGGCGTCGTGGACGGCCACGCGGTGCTCGTCTCGGAATCGGACGGGCCGGCGGTGTTCGGGTTCGGGCGCGGCACGATCGTGCTGCCCCGCTGGGCCCTCGCCGCCGACCATCGCGTGCGTGAGCTGATGCTGGTGCACGAGCTCGAGCATCAGCGGGCCCGCGATCCGCGCCTGTTGCTGCTCGCGCTCGCGGCGCTGCTGGTGCAGCCGTGGAATCCCGTGGTGTGGTGGCTGGCGCGGCGGCTGCGGCTGGCCGTGGAAGTCGACTGCGACGCGCGGGTGCTGGAGCGCGGGTCGGACGTGCGGACGTACGGCCTCGTGCTCCTGGAAGCGGGAACGCGGGCGGCGACCTGTGGCGTGCCCATGCCCGCCTTGTCGATGCCGCCCTCCTCGCTCGAGGAGCGGTTGCGGGTGATGTGTGAGCGACGTCGCAGCCACGCGCCCGGTGGCGTGCTGGCGGTGGTGGCCGTCCTGGCGATCGGGGCGGCGGCGTTCCTACCGGAGCCGAGCAGCCTCCACTGTGCGCTCGAGGCGTTGGGGTTCCCGGCGGGGCAGGCGGCGGGGCCGACGACGCGCTAGGGCTCTACCTACTAGAAAGATAGTTGACAGGGCGGGAGCGGGCTCGTACGTTCTACTAAACAATTAGTAGAACGAGGAGCTCCCCGATGGTGTGGCCCGTTCTGGTCGCCCTCTGGCTCGGCGTCGCGCCTGTCGCTCCGCGCGGACCGGCCGGACCCCCTGCGCATCCCGCCGGTCCGCGGGTGCTGCGCGCCGTACGGCCCGCCGGCGTCCCCCCGCCCACGATCGACGGCCGGCTCGACGACCCCGCCTGGGCCGCCGCTCCCGTTGCCACCGACTTCACGCAGAACTACCCGCTCGACGGGCGCCCCGCGACCGACCGCACCGAAGCGCGCGTGCTGTTCACGGACGCCGCCGTATACGTGGCGCTGCGCGCGTACCAGGACCCCGACAGCATCGTGGCGCCGCTCACGCGCCGCGACGTGTGGGCCAGTTCGGACTATCTGCACGTGGTGCTCGACAGCTACCACGACCACCGCACCGCCTTCCACTTCGTGGTCAACCCCGCGGGCGTGAAGCTCGACATCTACCACTACGACGACGTCGAAGCCGATATGGGCTGGGACGCGGTGTGGGACGTCGCGGTGGCGCGCGACTCGCTCGGCTGGACGGCGGAGTTCCGGATCCCGCTGTCCCAGCTGCACTACGACGCCCGCGGGGCGGGACGGGGGGCGCGGCAGGCCCGCCAGGCGGACGCCGAGACCACGACCTGGGGCGTGAATTTCTTCCGCGACGTGGCGCGGCGGCAGGAATGGTCGAGCTGGGCCCCCGTGCCCCAGGGGGAGCGACGCCTGGTCTCTCGCTGCGGCGACCTCACCGGTCTCGACGACTTGCCGGCGCCCCGCCGCCGTGAGGTGCTCCCCTATGCGCGCTCGAGCCTGACCCGCGCGCCCGGCGACCGTGCGAATCCGCTCTTCCAGCCGACGCTGGCCTCGGCCACAGTCGGCGCGGACGCGAAGCTCGGGATGCCCGCCGGCTTGACGCTCGATCTCACGCTGCATCCGGACTTCGGGCAGGTCGAGGCCGACCCCTCCGAGGTGAACCTCTCGGGGTTCGAGACCACGCTCCAGGAGAAGCGTCCCTTCTTCGTCGAAGGCGCGGGCCTGTTTCAGATGTCGATCTACGAGAGCCCGGGCGAAGTGTTGTTCTACCCGCGCCGCATCGGCCGGACGCCGCACGTCGCCGCGGACGAGCGCGGCGGCTACGCCCGCGCGCCCGGGACGACCGAGATCCTCGGCGCGGTCAAGCTGTCGGGGAAGACACGCCGTGGTTGGTCGCTCGGCGTGCTGGACGCGGTGACACAGGCGGCGTACGCCGACGTGCGCGACAGCCTCGGCGCGGCGTATCGCGATCAGATCGAGCCGGCGGCCAACTACGCCGTGGTCCGCCTGCAGAAGGACCTGCGCGCGGGGCGGAGCGCGCTCGGCATCATGGGCACGGCGACCGACCGGTTCCATCTCAGCGGCGCCGTTCGGGACTCCGTGCGCACCGCCGGGTACGCCGCCGCGCTCGATTTTCGCCACCGCTTCGGCGGCGCGGCCGGCGTGAGCCATGAAATCTTCGGCGCGGTGTTCGGGTCCTACGTCCGCGGCAGCGCGCGCGCGATCGCCGTGACCCAGCAATCGTCCGCCCACTACTTCCAGCGGCCCGACGCGAGCCACCTGACCCTCGACTCGACCCGCACGTCACTCGCCGGCTGGGGGCTGCGGCTCCAGGCACACCGCATCACCGGGCGGTGGCGCTATGGGAACGCAACCTATGCGCGCTCGCCGGGCTTCGAGGTCAACGATCTCGGGATCGAGCACCGCGCCGACTGGATCGAGAACTTCACCTGGGTCGGGCACGAGCGCACGCAGCCGGGCCCGCTGTTCTCGAGCTGGGCGGTGTACGCGAACACCTGGTCGTGGTGGACGTTCGCCGGCGAGCGGACCTGGACGCAGGCGAACCTCGACCTGCGCGGGGAGTTTCGCAACTTCTGGGGCGGATTCATCCGCCTGGGCGTCGGCTTGCCGGCGCTGACGCAGCGCCTGCAGGGCGGTTCGCTGCTCGCCGAAGACGGCTTCTACACCACGTTCGCCAACGTCTGGTCGCCGTGGCGCGGGGCGCTGCGACTCGACGCCACGGTTCAGGCCCGGCGGGCGCGTGCCCCTGGGACCTGGTCCGCCTCGGTGACGCCGATGCTCTCGTGGCGGCCCTCCGGCGGTATCTCGGTCGCCCTCGGCCCGAGCCTGGCTCGGGAAAAGAGCGACATGTTCTACGTCGCCCAGGCGAGCACGTCCGCGACCCCGCGTTACGTGGTGAGCGGCATCGATTGGACGACCACCGCGCTCACCACCAGGGTCGACGTGGCCTTCTCGCCTACCCTCACCTTCCAGCTGTACGCCCAGCCCTTTCTCTCCGCAGCCCGCTACGGTGACTTCAAGGAGGTGGTGGATCCGAGGGCCGCTACGTATGCCAGGCGCTTCCGGCGGTTCACGCCGGTGCGGCGGGGCGACGTGTACGAAGCCGATCTCGACGCAGACGGGACGGTCGACCTGCGCTTCGACGACCCCGCGTTCAACGTGAAGCGATTCCATTCGAACGCTTTGCTCCGCTGGGAGTATCGGTCGGGCTCGACGCTGTTCGTGGTCTGGTCGCAGGGGCGCGAGGCGGAAGGCGACGACCCCGCCTTTCGGTTGGGCCGGGACGCCCTTGCCCTGTTCCGCGCGGCGCCGACCAACGTGCTGTTGGTCAAGTGGAGTCATTGGTTGAGCTTCTAAAAGGAGGTTGGGGAGGTTGGGGAGGTTAGGGGAGGTTAGGGAGGTTTGAGGAGGTTTGAGGAGGTTCGGGGAGGTTGAGCGCGGTGTAATGACTTTCCGCGCGCCAAAATGGTCCCAGGCCCCCCGCGCGCTCCGCGTATTTTGGAGCGCATGTCACGGTACGAAAGGCTTCACGCCTGGCGTGAATGCCACGAACTCGCCCTGGCGGTCTACCGGGTCACAAAACGGTTCCCCGATGACGAACGCTACGGGCTGACCTCGCAAACACGGCGCGCCGCGTTTTCCGCCGCGGTGAACATCGTCGAAGGATCTGCACGTCGTAGCCGCAAGGAGTTCCGTCGCTTCCTGGACATCTCTCTTTCCTCGCTCAGTGAGGTTGGGTACGCGTTGCGGTTCGCTCATGAAGCTGGTCTGTTGCCGGACGAGGAATGGTCTGCCCTCAACGATGGTCAGGCCCGCGCTCGGTTCCTCACGTGGCAACTGTATCAGGCCTTGGGTCGGTAGCAACCTCCTCTAACCTCCTCTAACCTCCTCTAACCTCCTCTAACCTCCTCTAACCTCCCCAACCTCCACCGTCCTCCACCATCCTCCACAACGCCCTAGATTTCTGTCTCATGCCCGACCAGCTGCCTCGCCTCGGCGGCCTCTCCGAGCCCGAGAAATACGAGCGCCTGGTGGAGCGGGTCCCCGGCGTGTGGTGGAGCGACGCCGGCCCCTTCGCTGGGCTGCACGAGCTGAACGCGTTGCGGGTCGAATACTTCCGACGGGTCTTCGGGGGATTCGGAGGAAAGCGTGCCCTCGACGTGGGGTGCGGTGGCGGTATCCTGGCCGAGACTCTCGCCACTGAGGGGGCGACCGTGACCGGCATCGACCCGTCGGAGAGGTCGCTTGCGGCGGCGCAGGAGCACGCGCGGCGCTCGGCGCTTACGATCGACTATCGCCGCGGCACGGCCGAGGAGTTGAGCGGCGCCGGCCTCGAAGGGACTTTCGACCTCGTGTTCGCCGTCGACGTGCTGGAGCACGTCGACGATTTGGAGCGCACCATCGCAGGCATTGCCCGCGTGCTGGCGCCCGGCGGCGGGCTCGGCTTTCTCACCCACAACCGCACGATCGCCGGATTCCTGCAGGTCGTGTGGGACGAGGAGTACGTGCAGCATACCATGCCCGAGGGGTTCCACGACTTCGCACGCTTCATCACCCCGGCGGAACTGAGCCACGCGCTCGCTCGCCACGATATGGTGGTACAGGAGATGAAAGGCGTCGAGCGGGCGGGCGACGGTACCGGCCGGCGAGTGCTCACCGACGATCTGGGCGTGACCTACCTCGGCTGGTCGCTGCGGACCCGCTGACCGTGTCGCGCTCCTGGGTCGATGCGATCCTCGCGGCGGGGGTGGTGCCGGCCTCTTACGTCCCGGACGCGAGCATCGGCCGCGCCGATCTCGAGGAGTTCACCGGCGCCGAGCCGGTGGAGGACCAAGAGCTCCGGGTGCACGCGCTGGCCGGTGTGCGGCGGCTCGCCCCCGCGGCCGTCGAGTTTGTCGACGGGATCGAGCAGTGGCGCGTGGTGGGGTACGCGGGGGTCACGCCGATCGTGCGGGCGTACGTCGCCGCCGCGATCCGTCTCCGGGGGGCCGATCGCCGCCCCCGCACGGTCGCGGAGGACGCGGACGAGCTCGCCATCACGCGCCTGGATCACCTGCCCGCCGCCGTGCGCGGGTCGCTCGAGGGGACGGGAGTGCGGGTCGTCGAGATCTCCGCGGATGATGCCGGCCAGCCTGCCCGCGCTCTGCCCGCCGCGCGAGCCGAAGTGCAAAGGGTGCGCGCCGCGCTCGAGCGCCGGCTGGCGGAGCAGCGGCTCACCGCCCTCGGCGCGGACGAATGGCTGGTCGTGGACGGAGTGCTCTCCGATTCCCCGGCGCTGTCCGCGCACCCGCGCACGCTGGGCGTCGTGAAGAGTCACGGTGCCGAGTACTTCGCAGGTCCGGAGCTGGAGCGCGCGCTGACCTTGCCGGCGGCCCACCGCACCAGCGTGTTCCGGCCGAAGCGCCGTGGCGCGCGCCGCGAGATTTATTCCTGGTACCTCCGCCTGTGGCCTTGGCACGGGAACGATCTGTTGTACGGTTTGGTGCGCGTGGAAGCGCGCGCTCATGTCGACACAGTCGCGCTCGCGTCACGAGTCTCGGCGTGGCTCGTGGACGAGCGCGCCCCGCTCGCGACCCCCGACCGGCGGTGGGATCGGTTACTTTATCCTATCCATGACGTGGAGACCTACTTGAGAGCGCGCGCCCCGCGCGACCTCATCCCGCATCCCGCATCCCGCCTTCCGAGGACCGGATCGTGATCGACCGACGCGATCCTCCCCCCATCGGTCGCGTCGTCGCCACCGAGCGGCAGCCCGCGACCCCGCACCAGTTCCATTTCTGGACCGCCAACGAGACGAGCATCGGGATCGGGGCGATCGTCCGGGTCGAGGCGACCGGGGAACAGCCGGGGAAGGGGGAAGGGGGAAGGGTGGTGTGGGGCGTTGTGACAGATGGGTTCGCCTACTCGGACCTGGCCACGCCGCTCCACGATGTCGTAGGCGCGGAGGGAGATCCGGCGCGCGCAGCGGAGAGCCCGACTGTGCGTCAGGAGATCCGGCTGTGGACCGCGGCCGTGTTGCGCCAGCAGCCCGAAGAGCCCCTGCAGCCGGTCCCGCTCGGGGCGGTGCACGTCGCGAGCGACGTCGACGTGGCGCAAGCGCTCCGCATGGACGCCTATCTCGGGGGCGCGCAACCCACCGCGATCCCGGTCGGTCTCTACACGTCGGGTGGGCTCGAGGCGCCGGTCTACCTGGATGCCGATTTCCTGCTCGGGCCGGAGGCCGCGCACTTGAACATCTCCGGGGTCTCGGGGCTCGCCACCAAGACGAGCGCGGTCGAGTTCCTGCTCGGGTCCATCTTCCAGCACTTCCCGCCTCACAAGGGCCGGATTGCCGCGGTGTGCTTCAACGTGAAGGGTCCCGACCTGTGTTTCCTCGACCAGCCCGGCGCGCTCGAGGACGAGGACCGCCGTCGCTACGATCGGCTCGCCGTCCGGGCACAGCCATTCGAGCGGGTACGCTATTACGCCCCCTTCAAGGCCGACGGGGTGAACCTGAACACGCTGCGCACGCACGCCGAGCTGGTGGGCGACGTGGAGCCGCTCGTCTGGGGCCTGCGCGAGGTGCTCGATTACGCCGAGGTGTTGCTCAACCGGGACGACATCGATGCCAAGGCCGATGCCTTCATCGACTTCCTGTCGGACCGCGTCGTGGACAAGGAGTTCGACGACGGGTTCGGCGGGGCGCATCGCGTGGTCACCTTCGCCGACCTGGAGCGGCTGTTCCGGTCGATTTTCGACGGCCTGGAGCTCGCCGGGCGGAGTGACACCTGGCGTACGCACCACATCGCGACGATCCGCAAGGTGCGCAATCGCCTGTCGAACATCTCCACTCGCTGCAAGGGGCTGGTGACCGACGACGGCCCGTCGAACGATTTGCCGTGGGGCGGGTTCGAGGATCGCGCGGTGTACGTGATCGACGTGGCGAACGTCGACCCGCTGGGCCAGGATCTGGTGTTCGCGCGTGCGGTGTCGAAGCTGCGCGAGCACCTCGAGCGCCGCGCCTTGGGCGTCGATGCCGTCGTCGTGTTCGTGGACGAGCTGAACAAGTACGCCCCGGGCGACGGTCCCGAGACCTATGTGAAGAAAATGCTGCTCGATATCTCTGAGCGCGGGCGTTACCTTGGTTTGGTGCTGTTCGGGGCGGAGCAATTCCGCTCGCAGGTGCACCGGCGCGTGGTGGGGAACGCGGGCACCATCGTGTTCGGCCGCATGGACTCGGATGAGCTCGCAACGCCCGGCTACCAGGTGCTTTCCCCCGCCATCAAGATCAAGCTCGCCACGCTCCCGATCGGCGAGCTGATGGTGCGCCACCCGCACTTCACGCAGCCGATTTTCGTGCGCTTCCCGCGGCCGGCGGTGTTGCGCGGCCGGGACGGCGTGGAGCGGTTCCCGCCCGCGGCCGACCTGCCGTTCGAGGACGCGGTAGTGCGGCAGCTCGTGAAGCTCGACCGGCGGGTGCGGCCGAACCTGGTGAAGGACCTGATCGCCGACCGGCGGGAAGAGGACGTGCGCCGCGCCCTCGCGCACACCCGCCAGGCCCGACCCCAGGACGCGCTCGCGCACTTCAAGAAGCAGCTGGGCGGCCGGGTCGCGCCCGCTCCCGCGACGCAGCGCGAGAGCGTGCAGCCGCTCAATTCGATCTCTGACGAGCCCTACTGAGCCGATAGGAGAATCATCGAATGCCCCCTGCCCGTGCGCTCGCTTGCACCGCCACGCTGCTCGCGACGATCGGCGGCTGCCGCGGTGGCGCGAGCGGACCCAAGGTCACCCTGCGCTACCATCCGCCGGCCGGCGCGGCTTACCACTACGCTCTCGATCAGCAGAACGCGATGCGGTTCGAAGGCGGACCGATGGGCGCCGTGCCCGAGCAGACCTTTCGGATGCGCATGTACTACACGCAGCTCGTGAAGGGCCCGGCGCCGGGCGGCGTGGCCGTGACGGTGACGTTCGACTCCACCTCGCTCGACGCCCCGGGGATGGGCGCGGGCGCGATGCGGCCGGCGCTCGACCGGATGCGCGGGATGAGGAGTGACGTCGTGTACGACGACCGGATGCACGTGCTCAGCGCCGCCTTTACGGGGCTCACCGGCGCTGCCTCTCCGGTGACGGAGCAGCTGGGGTCCAGTTTGAAAGCCATGGCGTTCCCGTTGCCCGAGGGGCCGGTCGGCGTCGGCGACTCCTGGGTGGCGGAGCACGAGCTGCCCCTCGGCCGCCAGGCGTTGAACGCGAGCCGTCCTCTGAAGTCGCGGACCAGGATCACCGTCAAGGAGATCCAGATAGCCGGGGCGGACACCTCCGTCGTGCTCGGCATCGAGACGCACTTCCCGGACGAGCCGATCACCCTGACGCAGCAGGGGGAAGGCGGGGCTCCCCAGACCGGCACGCTCCGGCTCTCCGGCAGTCTCTCCGGAGAGCAGGTGTACTCGCTCCAACGGAGTGCTCAGGTGCGCGCCATGATGGGCGGGACCATCAAGATGAAGAGCGGGAGCGCGGGTCAACCCGAGACGACGATGGCCATGACGCAGCAGACGTCGCTCCAGCTCACCCAGGACAAGTGACGCGGTGAAGCTCGCGCACCTCGCCGACCTGCACCTCGGCTTCCGCCAGTACGACCGGCAGACGCCGCGCGGGGGGAATCAACGCGAGGCCGACGTCGCCGAGGCGTTCCGCCGGGCGGTGGCGGACCTCCTGGCCCAACGGCCCGACCTAATCCTCTTCGCGGGAGACATCTTCCATTCCGTCCGGCCGACCAATCCCGCAATCCTGTTTCTGTTCCAGCAGCTGCATCGCTTGCGCACGGGACTCCCCGACTCTCCGATCGTCATGATCGCCGGCAACCACGACACGCCCCGATCCATGGAGACCGGGACCATCCTCCGGTTGTACGAAGCCCTTGGCATCCACGTCGTGGTCGATGAAGCGCGGTGTGTTGCCTTCCCAAAGCTCGACTGTTCCGTCCTGGCGGTGCCGCACCAGGCGATCGTCCAGTCTGAGCGGCCGGCGCTGCGGCCGCTGCGGGGGACCACGTTGAACGTGTTGCTGCTGCATGGGCAGCTGCCCGGCGTGGGAGAGCGACGAGGGACGGCGGAATACGGCGGTGCCTTGCTGGATGTGCACGACCTCTCTCCCGCGCAGTGGGACTACGTGGCCCTCGGTCATTACAACGTGGCACAGCCCGTCGCCGCCAACGCTTGGTACGCCGGGAGCCTTGAGTACGTGCCCCCAAACCCCTGGGGCCAGCTGCAGGACGAGGACGAGCAGGGTCGGCGCGGCAAGGGCTACCTCCTGGTCGAGCTGCCGGGCTCTCGCGTCAGCTTCCGACCGGTGGCCCCCGTGCGACGTCACGTCGATCTCCCGCCGATCGAGGGCAAGGGTCTCACGCCTCCAGAGCTGGACGAGCGGATCGCCGCCGCGGTCGCAGCCGCGAAGCCGGCGATCGACGATCAGATCGTGCGGCAGCTGGTGTTCGACGTGTCGCGGGCCACGGCCCGGGACCTCGATCACGCCGCGATTCGCGCCTACAAGTCTCGCGCGCTTCACTTCCAGCTCGATCTGCGCCGGCCCGAGGTCCAGCGCGTGGAGGCGGCGGGCGCGCCCGTCCGTCGCCAGACGCTCCCCGAGACGGTGCAGGAGTTCCTCGAGCATCGGCCGCTCGACGCCGACTTGGACCGCGCCGAGTTCGTGCGACTCGGCGTCGAGTACGTCGCGCATGCGGACGCGGATAGCGGGGGGGCCGGGGAGGGTCGCGCCTGATGCAACTGCTGCGGCTCCGCCTCGTGAACTTCCGCCAGCACGCCGATACCGAGCTCGAGTTCGGCCCGGGCATCACGGGCATCATCGGGCCGAACGGCTCCGGCAAGACGACCATCCTCGAGGCGATCGCCTGGGCGCTGTACGGCGTGCAGGCCGTGCGCGGCGACAAGGACTCGATCCGCCGGCTCGGCGCGAAAGGCCGGGCGGGCGTGGAAGTGGACCTCGAGTTCCGACTCGGCGCCCACGAGTACCGCGTGACGCGCGGCCTCTCCACCGCGGCGCTCCATCAGGACGGCCAGGTGATCGCGAATTCGCTCAAAGCGGTCACCGACAAGCTCGAGCGCACGCTCGGCATGACGCACGACGAGTTTTTCAACACGTACTTCACCGGCCAAAAGGAGCTCGCGGTGATGGCCGCGCTCGGCAAGACCGAGCGGGCGGCGTTCCTGTCGCGCGTGCTGGGCTACGAGCGTCTGCGCGAGGCGCAGGAGCGGGTGCGCGAAGTCCGGAACGCCGCGGCCGCGGAGGTGCGCGGTCTGGAGGCCGGTCTTCCAGACGTCGCCGGGCTCGCCGCCGCGCGACGGGCGGCCGAGCAGCGGCTGGCGGGGGCGCGGGCGTCGGCGAAAGCGGTGGACGCAGCGCGCCGGGCCGCCGAGGCCGCACTGGGCCGAGAGGAGCCGCGCTGGAACGAGTGGATCGCTCGGCGCGAGCGCACCCAGTCGCTCGACGGCGAGCGGCGGATGGCGGAGCAGGCCGTGGTGGCGTCCCGTCAGGACTTCCAGCGGCTCGACAAGGAGCTCGCGGATGCGCTCGCCGCCCGGGAGCAGTTACGCCTGCTCGGCGCGGAGCTCGCCCCCGTGGCGCGCCTGAAGAAGGAGGTCGCGGCGCTCGAGCGGCTGCAGCGTGAGACGGCGGCGCGGCGCACGGAAGAGGCGCAGCTTGCCGAGCTGGCCCGCAACATACGCATGCTCGAGCGTCGCCTCACCGAGCTCGGGGACGTGCCGGAGGCGCTCGCCCGGGCGGATGCGGCGGCGCGTGGACTGCACGAGCGGCTGGAGGCGGTCGAGCGGGTCGCGGAGGAGGAGCGCACGGTGTGGGTACGGGACCGGCAGTATGCCGAGACGAAGCGCACCGAGCTGCTCAAACTGTACGAAGAGGTGAAAGAGCAGCGCGATCAGATCGTGAGGCTCGGTCCCGAGGGGACGTGTCCCACCTGCAAGCGACCGCTCGGGCCGGAATACGCGGGTGTGCTCGCCCTGCTCGACGCGCAGCTCGAGGTGATCACCGGGGACGGGAAGTACTTTCGGCAGCGACTCGAGCAGCTCGCTCCGTCGCCGGGCAAGCTGCTCGACGCGGAAGCCGAGCGGGACCGCGTGCTCGAGGAGAGCCGCGGCGCCACCGCCCGGGCGGGCGAGCTGCGGGCGCAGCTGGAAGAGCGCGATCGCGCGAGCGCGGAGCTCGCGGGCGCGCGGCGGCGGGCGGCCGAGGTCGAGCGCCGCCTGACCGCCCGCCCGGCGGGCTACGACGCGGCGCGACACGACGCGGTCCGGGCCGAGCTCGCCAAGCTCGAGCCGGTCGCGCTCGAGGCCGCGGCGCTGGAGGAGCGGGCGCGGCGCGCCGAGCGCCTCGTGCAGGAAGCGGAGCGGGCCGAGCAGCAGCTCTCGACCGGTGAGCATCGGGTGCGGGAGCTCACCGACGCGGTCCGCGCCGAGGGCTTCTCGGACGCCGAGTACCGGCAGGCGAAGGACCGCTACGATCGCGCCGTGGGGGCGTTGCGCGAGGCCGAGCTGGCGGTCGTCGAAGCCCGCGGTGAGCTCACCCGCGCCGAAGAGGACCTGGCGGAGACGAAGCGACGGGAAGCCGAGCGGGCCCAGCGGGAGCGCCAGATCACTGCGCTCAAGGGGCGCCAGCGCCTCCACAACGAATTGGATCGTGCGTTTTCGGACTTGCGGAGCGAGCTCAATGCCCGCATGCGCCCCGAGATCGCCGAGCTCGCCTCCGGCTTCCTGGCCGACTTGACCGACGGCCGCTACGACGAGCTCGAGCTGACGGAGGACTACACGCTCACCATCCTCGAGGGCGGGGTACCCAAGCCGGTCATCTCGGGCGGCGAGGAGGACATCGCGAGCCTGGTGCTGCGGCTCGCGATCTCGCAGATGATCGCCGAGCGGGCGGGCCAGCCGCTGTCGCTGCTGGTGCTCGACGAGATCTTCGGCTCGCTCGACGAGGCCCGGCGCCTGCACGTCGTCGGCCTGCTGCGCCGCCTGGCCGACCGCTTCCCACAGGTCATCCTGATCACGCACATTGAGCAGGTGCGAGAAGGCCTCGATCGCGTGATCCGCGTGGACTTCGACCCCGCGCGCGGTGCGAGCATGGTCCGGGACGACACCGCCACCCTGGGAGCCGCCGATGCGGGCGTGGCTGCCTGAGCGTCAGGTCTACGGGCCGGAGCCCGCCGGCGAGCGTGACACCGAGGGGCTGAACCGTGTCTTCGCCGACGCGTTCACCGATCGCTACCGCCGCGACGGGCTCGTGGGCGTGCGCGTGCCGCACCTCAATCCGCAGGTGTGGCGCTACGCCCTGCTCGACGCCGGGCCGGGCGCGATGTTGTGGCGCGACGAGGGAGGGCACGTGGTCGCCTTCAACATCGCCCACCGCTCGGGCGCCGAGGGGTGGATGGGACCCCTGGCGGTGCGGCCCGATCGTCAGGGCGCCGGGGTGGGGAAGACCATCGTCCGGACCGCGCTCGACTGGTTGCTCGAGCAAGACGTCGCGACGCTGGGTCTCGAGACCATGCCCCGCACCGTGGAGAATATCGGCTTCTACGCGCGCCTCGGATTCTTCCCCGGTCATCTCACGGTGACGCTGACGAACGACATCGTCACGCGCGGGCATCAGGCGCCGGTTCTGCTGTCGCAGCGCAAGGGCCCGGCGGGCGGCGCGACCCTCGACGCGGCGCGCCAGCTCGTCGCGGCGCTCGCCCGGGGGTACGACTTCACGCGCGAGATCCTGCTCACCGCGGAGCTTGGCCTCGGCGACACATCGCTCGTCGACGGCGACGACGGGCTGGACGCACTGGTGTTGTGGCACTCGGCGCCACTCGCCGAGGGCCGGCCGAAGGACGAAGTGCGCGTGCTCAAGCTCGCCGCCCGCGACCCGCGCGCCTTCGATGCCGCGATCGCGGCGACGGAAGCCGCCGCGGCCCGCGCCGGCATCCGGCGCGTCGCCGTGCGATGCCAGACCCGCTGCGACGACGCCTTCCGCCGGCTCGTGGCCCGCGGCTATCGCGTCCGCTGGACCGACCTCCGGATGACCTACGAGGGATATCCGGAGCCCCATGCCGGCCGCGGTGTGCTGTTCTCGAATTGGGAGATCTGACAAATGCGGAATGCGGAATGCGGAGTGTGGAATTGAAGGCCAGGTTCGATCCCGAGTGACGGCCTCTCGTCTCGAAGGTCGCTCGATCCATTCCGCATTCCGCACTCCGCATTCCGCATTGGCATGACCACCGGCCTCCTGATCTTCGCGGCGACGTACGTTCTCATCGCCGTGCAGCGGCTGCCGTTCCTGCGGCTGAACCGACCGGCGGCCAGCCTGCTCGGCGCGGTCGCGATGGTCGTCTGCGGGGTGCTGCCGCTGCGGGACGCCTACGCGGCGATCGACCTCGACGTGCTCGTCTTCCTGCTCGGCCTCATGCTCATCGTCGGGTATCTCGAGGTGGGGAAGTTCTTCGAGTGGGCGGCGGAGTGGATCCTGCGACGTGCCCGCACACCCGTGCGACTGTTGCTGGGCGTCGTAGTGGGAGGCGGGCTCCTCTCCGCGTTGTTCGTGAACGACACCATCTGCCTCGTGGTCACCCCGGTACTGCTCGCCGCGCTCGGGCCGCTGCGCCTCAAGCCCAACCCCTACCTCATCGCTCTGGCGATGGGCGCCAACGTCGGCTCCGTGGTGTCCGTCACCGGCAATCCACAGAACATGCTGGTGGGGATCTGGAGCGGCGCCTCGTTCGGCGGGTTCCTCGCCCACATGCTGCCGGTGGGCGGTGGCGGTCTCGCGATCACCTACGGCTACCTGCGGTGGGCGTATCGCGCCGAGCTGCGCGAGCCGTTCCGCGAGCGTCTCGAGACCGTCCCGGTGACCCTCGACCGCCCCCTGGTCGTGAAAGCACTCGTGCTGTTCGGCGTCGCGGTGATCGCGTGGCTCGGGGGCGGGTCGCTGCCACTGGTCGCGATCACCGCGGGTGCGGTGATGGTAGCGATCGCCCAGCGAGACCCGGCCTACGCGATCGACCGGGTCGAATGGTCCCTGTTGCTCTTCTTCGCCTCGTTGTTCGTGGTCATGCGCGGCCTCGACCAGACCGGGGCGGTCGCCTGGATCGATGACCACGCGCTCCGCCTGGTGCAGGGCGGGTCGCCCTGGCGCGCGACCATGGTCGTGAGCGGCGTGATGACGACGTTGTCCAACCTGATCTCGAACGTCCCCGCGGTCATCCTGTGGCGCAACACCGTACCGGCCCTCCCCCACCCAGATCTCATGTGGCGCGTGATCGCGATGAGCTCCACGTTCGCGGGAAACCTGCTCCTCATCGGCTCGATGGCGAACCTCATCGTGGCCGAGCGCGCCGAGACCCGCGGCGTGCGCATCGGGTTCGGGGAGTACGCGCGGATCGGCGTACCGGTGACGCTCTTGACACTCGCGTGGGGCGTGGTCGTGCTGGTGGTGACCGGCTAAGGGCGCCCCCCCTAGCTCAGACAGCCGATCCGGACCGTCGCTATGACAATGTCGTCGAACCAGACGCTGCCCGAGGCCGGATCGGTGATGTAGTTCTGCGGCCAGAACCAGTTCAACTTCAGCGCCGTAGTGTTGCGGAACTGCCTGTCGAGCGGGCCAAGTGCTGTGGGCGTGAAGTTGCACTGCGAGCCGTCGGCCCCAACCGGGCAGAAGTGATCTTGGACCCAGGACCCGAACTGCGTACGCTCGGTGGGCTCGGGGAATGCTTGGATGAGCGCGTCGTCCTTCCACACTTCGAGCACCGCGCCGGCGTCCGAGCCCACGTCGGCATTGAGCTTGGCGTGAACCTCGATACAGGCCCAGGTGTTGTCGGACGCGGTGAAGGCCGTCCGGCTGATGAGCGCGTTCCCCCAATAGGAGCCGCCGCATCCCGAACAGGTGTGCATCGTCATCCAGTAGTTGTAGAAGTCGAAGACCGGATTGGGAGCGCCGCTACCCCACACCGGCTCCATGGCGAAGGAGACCCGGTCGTTTCCGAGAGGTCTGGTTCCCGCTTGCGGGTTCGGCCAGGCGCTGGACGGGTTGTACCCGCCGAACCACACGCCCGTGTGGTGCCAGGGCGCACCGGCCTGGTACTTGGCGTACCAGCGCACGTAGAGCTCGTCCTGACCGGTGTCGAAGCGCCTGTACAGATCGGTGGCTTGTGTGGCTGAGTTCCTACCGTCGGCCGTGAACTGCATCGATGCCGCGCCACAGCTGCCGGCGGGCTTGTCGGTTACCAGGGCCATGCCGCCGGGGTTCTTGTAATCATTGTAGCGCGCCGTCACCGCCGATACCGAGCCCTCCTCGAAGTTCTCGGCCCAGACCACAGCCGGATCGCCAGCGATCCCCCGGTCGCAGGGGTAGCGGTCGGCAAGACGCGATTCGCCCACGGGTGGTGATGGTGGTCGGTTCGAGTCCTTGCACGCGGTCCCCAGCAGGAGAACCCCCCACACCAATCCGCGATGGACCACGCTCCTGCTGCGTGAATGGCGGACGCCACGGCTGGTAGCATCTGGCACGGACCACCTGGCCTTTCCGGCGCGTTCCCCCCGATCACTAGCCATGTCGGGACCGGCCGCCGGTGACGCCGCTCACTCCGCCGCAGGGCAACTGTCCGTTGGCCTGTTACCCGCTCGCGGAGTTCGTCGCTTGCGCGCCACACCGTGGCGCGCCTGCACGCTGCCTGCATGCCGCACTGGTGCGGCGTGCCGACTCCGGTCTGCGCGGCATTTGCGCTCCGGGTTCGGAATGAAACTTGCCCCCCCGTCGAGCCGGCTTTTTTCAACCGTCACGGAGGGGTAGCCATGCAATCAGCCGCGCGCATCGTCGCTGTCGCACTGCTGGCCGCACTGGCGGGGTGCGAGACCATGTCGAACCCGGCGCAGCAGGCGCCGGATACGGGCAACCGCACGGCCGCCGCCGAGGCCGTGCCCGGCCAGTACATCGTGGTGTTGCAGAACACCGTCGCCGATCCGGCCAGCGTGGCGCGGGATCTCGTGAATGCCGCGGGCGGCTCGCTGCTCCGCGTGTACAGCAGCGCGATCAAGGGCTTCGCGGCACGGCTGTCCGCGCCCGCAGCGGCAGCCCTCGCGAGCAATCCCCTGGTTGCGTCCGTGGAACCCGATCAGGTGATGAGGGCCG
>WNGD01000975.1_pt1 | contig 59733 bp, 54 predicted proteins | sample 5400671 | NCBI WGS metagenome assembly WNGD01 (sample SAMN13153369, study PRJNA577476) | soil metagenome | isolation source: 40 cm soil or saprolite under grassland replicate 2 | place: USA:California | collected 2016-06-15 | reverse complement strand
TGACCACTGACCACTGACGTTTGATTTCTGACTTCTGACGTCTGACTTCTGACGTCTAACTTCGGATCTCCCGAGCCAATACGCGAGGCCCATCGTGCTGACGAAAACAAGGGCGACGATGGTGTAGCCAGCAATATCATGCCAGCGAGTGACCTCTGAAATGTTTTTCGTTGCTGCGACAGTAACCAGAAAAACGGCCCGGATAAAATTAGCGAAAAGGGCGGTAGCAACCGCGCCTGCGACGAGCAACACGCGGCGCAAGACCGAAAGGCGTTTCAGTTCGCCGAAGAGCAAACCGATCATGAGCGACGTTTGCAACGAACGAATGCCGCTGCACGCCTCGTTTACGCCTACGAGCCCAGTACTGACGCGAATCAGGTTGCCCTCGACGTGCGCAGGAATTCCAAGGAGCATTGCTGTTTCCGCGGCGACATGGGCGACCATGCGCATCAGGCCCTGGATCACGGGCGTTTCAACTGGCGTAACCCATGGCACTGCAACGAAAACAAACGCGACCGGGAACGCAAAATGTCGCAGCCACGGTTTACCGCCTGCGTACCAGATCAATAACAGCGTCAGCGTTACGACCGCGGCCGCGTGAATCCAAGCGAGCGGTCGCCACTCTGGGTTTGCAATTTCAAACAGACGCACGGGCAGCAACGAAAGAAGAGCGGGAATTGCGAGCAATGCGGCAATTGTTTGTCTTTTTCGGATTTCGGATTTCGGATTTCGAATTTCGACCTGCGGCCGATCCTGCCAGCGAAGCCAGAAAAGATAGAGGGCAAAAAATGGTACGAACCAGCCGAAGTTGTACTGCTCGTTGACCGACCATTCACCGCTGAGCTGTCGCCAAAGTACAAACCAGAGGACGGCTAAAAACAAAATACCCAGCGCAAGGCCGGCCGAAAAATGCCTGCCGGACAATGGCGAAGCGTCAGTGGCTTTCTGTGGAGTTGCCAGATTTTGCACCGACGCACAGCTTACCAAATTTGCGCGCGAAGCGAACCTGGAATGTATTTGGGAAGTTGGTAGTCCCTGGTTGAGAGTTGAAGGTCGGACTGGTAGCTCGACGGACCGCTCCTTTGGTCTCGATATTCGGCGTTCGATGTTGGATGTTCGATGTTCCTCTTATGATTCTCAGTCGCCAGATTCTCGGCATCCAGTTCTTCAACGGAGATGTCGATGAAGCGGTCGCATTGATGTCTCAACACGGCGGATTTCTCGTCGCTCCATCGGGAACTTGTTTCGCGCGATTGCGCGAAGACGAGATGTACCAGCGCGCGCTGGTTGCGGCTGATCTGGCGATTGCTGACAGCGGTTTGATGGTCGTGCTGTGGCGCCTGCTGCGACGTGAGAACGTCCAGCGCATTTCTGGCTTCAAATATCTTAAGCAGCTGCTCAGAAAACTGAAAGGCGAGGGCACCGAAGTTTTTTGGATTCTTCCCAGCGAACGCGCGCGGCAAAAATTAGTCGATTGGTCGCGGCGGGAAACTTTTTTGATCAACATGGACAATTCTTATGTCGCGCCGCAGTATGAATTGGAAATCGAAGATCGAAATCTTCTTGCGTTCGTTGAACAGCATCGCCCGATGCATGTCATCATCGCGATAGGCAGCGGCGCGCAGGAGAAGCTCGGCTATTATTTGCGCGAAAATTTGTCATATCGCCCGGCGGTCCATTGCACCGGAGCCGCGCTTGGGTTCATCACCGGCGACCAGATTGCAATTCCCGATTGGGTGGACCTGCTTTATCTCGGCTGGCTCTGGCGACTAGTTGCGCAGCCGAGCATTTTCATCCCGCGGCTGTCCCGCGCTTTGGAACTGCCATGGTTGATTTGGAAATACGGTGAGATGCTCCCACCGATGCGAACTGAATAACTGGAGCGCTTACCAGTCAGAGTTCGGAGGTCAGAAGTCCATGGTAAGTAGTCCAGTAATCTTTGACACGTGAGTTTTTCCCGCAGATAGTCCGCAACGTCTGGGCAATTTTTTCTTGAACGTGTAATTCGGAACCGCCTTGTCACGGTTTATTCATAACGTTGCCGATTTAATTCGTCGCGTTCTCTTCCTAGCCCGACCGTACGGCGGAACGAAGTTGGGTTTGGTTTTTTTGCTCTCGCTTGCGCAGGCCTTCGTTCAAGTCATCGGCATTACGTCGATCTTCCCATTTTTGGCAATCGCCGCCGATCCCGAACGCATCCGCCGGTCTCATTTCGGCACGCGTTTCTTGGAGCTGTTTCCGCCGATGGAAAATCGGGAACTGCTTCTTGTAGCCGGAGTGATCGCAATCGCTGCGCTCCTCGCATCCAATGTTGTTAATCTGCTGGCCGAGTACGCTCGTACTCGTTATGCGCAAGACTTTGGCCACTGGTTGCGCGTCCGCCTGCTGCGGCGAATGGCATCACAGCCATACACCTATTTTCTTCAGCGCAATTCCGGCGATCTCCTAAAAAAAATAGTTGGCGACGTGACGAATTACACCAGCGAAGTGCTTCTCCCGTTACTGGACAGCTTCGCGCGGGGACTCACCGCGCTCCTTTTGTTGGCCACGCTCTTTTTGGTCCAGCCGGTGATCGCTCTATCGGCGGCAATTGTGCTGGGTGCGTTTTACGTGGTCATCTTTCGGCTTCTCGCGCGGAAACGTCGAGAGGCGAATGAAAACTTAAGAACATCTGTCGGAGGCTCGTATCGGGAAGCCCAACAGATGCTCGGCGGTATTAAACCCGTGAAAGTTCATCGCGCCGAAGAACATTTTCTCAGCCGGTTCGCCAAGCATTCCGCGGTGATGGCGCAGATGTATGCACGGCTGCCCGTTTTCGCCAACAGCGCTCGCTATCTCGTGGAACCGCTCGCTTTCGGCGGTCTGGTTGTGGCTGTATTGCTACTCGCAGCCAGAGGGCGCGATTTCTCCGACATCCTGCCGAACCTCGGCGTGATGGCGCTGGCGGGTTATCGGCTACTGCCTTCGCTCCAATTGCTTTACGGTCAGCTCACTCAGATCAGCTCGATGCGTCACGCGGTGGACGAAGTGTATGATGAATTCGTTGCCGCCGAGACTGACGCGTCGGCGTTGCCGGCACCGAGTAGCGACGCTCTTGCCCCAGCAAGGCCTTTTCGTTGGAATGACGCGATCACTCTGCACGACGTCAGTTTTCGTTATCCCGGCGCATCCCGGCCGGCGCTCGAGGGGCTTTCTCTCACTGTGTCCAAAAATACTTCGCTCGGTGTGATTGGTCCAACTGGTTCAGGGAAATCAACTTTGGTTGACTTGTTGCTTGGCCTCTACCATCCAACGGCAGGCGAGATCCTGATCGATGGTCGGCCGCTTACACCCGCGCTGGTGCCTTCGTGGCAAGCATCGATAGGTTATGTGCCACAGGACATTTTTCTCATCGATGATATCATCGCCCGCAACATTGCGTTTGGCCTGCCGGACGATAAGATCGATCCGGCGCGGTTGCGCGAAGCTTGCACAATGGCGCAGATACTCGACTTCATCGAAGTCGAATTACCTGATGGCTTTGATACGAATGTAGGTGAACGCGGTGTCCGTATCTCTGGCGGGCAACGCCAGCGGATCGGTCTTGCGCGCGCGCTTTATCATCGTCCGTCATTGTTGATTCTGGATGAAGCAACGAGTGCGCTGGATCTGGCCACGGAAGCAAAGCTGCTCGAAGCATTGCGCGGTCTTGCAGGCATAATCACGATGGTCGTGGCTGCTCACCGACTCAGCGCTGTGGCGAATTGCGATCAACTGGTTGACCTGGGCGAAATGACCGGCGCCATGAACGCCAGTTACGGCTTGCGTTGAGTGGCGGACAAAATTGAGAATCTATGCCGACAATCTCACTTATCTCCCAGCACGTCTATCTACAATCAAGCACTGCGATTCTGTGGTCCGCTTGGAAAATGACAACCTGGTCCCTTCGCGTCTAACGATACGCTCCCGTTGAATCGGGAAGGCGAGACAAAGGATATGTTCTTCCGAAAGATGCTAAGCGCGCTGTTTCCAAAACGCTATCATCCGTATTGGAAACTTCGTAGGCTTATTGAAACGGCTACTAATGGTGTCGTGTTATCGGGCCCTTTCCAAGGACTGTCTTTGCCGCCCAAAGAAACCTTCGACGCGTATTATCCTAAGATTTTGGGTACGTACGAATTGGAGTTACATGCGATTGTTAAAGAAATCATTAGCAGCGATTTTGCCGCTGTCATCAATATTGGCGCCGCAGAGGGTTATTACGCCTGTGGCTTTGCTGCAGCAATACCTTCAGTCCAGGTTACAGCATTCGAAGCAGTGGTGAGGGGACGCTATCTCCTCCAGGGGACAGTTGATAGGAACGGCCTCAGTGGACGCGTAATCGTGAAGGGATTCTGTGACTCAGACGAACTCGATATTTGTTTAAGCGCCGCAAGGGGTTCGGTACTCGTCGTTTGCGACGCAGAGGGTTATGAATACGAACTTTTGGACCCCGAACGTGTTATGCGGTTGGGCAGAGCTGCAATACTAGTCGAAGTGCATGATTTTGCGATGGACGGGCTGTCGGAATTGTTGAAGCAGCGCTTTTCTAAGTCGCACATCATTGAAGAAGTTCACCCTCGTCCCAGAAGGAGGGAGGATTTTCCCATCAAGGTCGCTGGGATGAGGTGGATACCTGACAGGTGCTTCAATTTATTTACGAGTGACAACCGACCTCAAGACAATTTCTGGCTATGGATGCTCCCGTCGCAGATGCATTCGCTTGCTGCCGGATGACAAAGCTCATGAAAACGCGAGTTCTGCTCGTCAGTATTGACACAGCAGCTTTTAGAGAGTGGATCTGTCACTGTTTGAATCCTCTCAAACAGGCGGCTTCCAGGCCGGATGAAAAACCAGCACGTTCGTTTCATAATGGATACGGAAGAATTTTTTCGAGCTATAAGTCCTCTGGTTCAGGACGATCGACAGAATTCCTCCCCACGTGTCCAAATTCTTCGTCGGATGAGAACCTTGCTACGCGAAGATCTATGTCCCGATGTGGCTGGCATGGCTTCTCTCAAAAAACTAAAGCTGCTCAATCTGGCGGCCGCCTGTCTTCCGGAGAATGGAAAGGAGTGCTAGACGGCGCGCACGACGAGGAAAGCCAGTTTCTTGGCGTACGAATGGCCGAGGACCTGCTGGCAGATAACGCGGTGGTGATTGTCGATGACTGGCGACATGCCAAAGACTCGGAATCATATGCGGAAGCTGGGACGAAGCGAGCCATTAGCGACTCGCCCAATGAATGGTCAATCAGGCATGTTTTGCCTGCGCGTTATAATGGCGACCTGGAGCTGTGGTGGAATGGTGTGGGCGTGCTCAGATTCAAAAGAGTTCAGCCGATGCCTGACCAGATGATGTGAGCCGTCGTCTCATTTAAATGAAGTCACCTTGCATGACTTGGCGGGTAATTCGTGCAATGACTATCAAACGAATGGACATGGAAGCTGTGCAATGCCACGATCGAAGGGTTATCGTCCTCGCGTCGTGGCGTTCAATGGGTGAAGTCACTGTTCGTGAAAGAGGCGCTGTAAACTCGGTCGATCGTTTTCTCGAAGAGCAGAGCTATGAATCTATCTGCAAAACGCTCGCCATGCTCATCGTTTGTGAGAGCGAGGCCGCGCATTCCGGGTGATGCGGCTGAAAATCCGCGTTCTGCTCGTGAGCATCGTGCCGCCCCGCAACGACTGCGGTGTGCGCATCGTCATGCACCGGCAACTGGTGGAGCGTAGTCCGTTTGAATTGCACATCGCCAGCAACGCAGACTTTGCCGATGACCTTCTTGTGCATACGCCGCTGCGTCTGCCGTATCTTATTTATCGCTTAAGGAAAAGCCGGTTTGGCCCACGGCTAGCCCGCTGGATTACCGACTATGAAAATTTCGTCTGGCCGCTAATCCCTAACCGAGCCTTGGAAGACGCTGTCGAAGCCTTCCGGCCGCAAGTGATTCTCACCCTTGCGGGGTGTGGCTTGTCGAACCTTGCTCGCAAAACGGCACAACGGCATCGATTGCCGCTGGCAGGACTCTTTCTCGATTGGTTTCCGGTGATGAGAGGTCACTACGGTCACAAATCTACGCGAGGAACACTGAGCCGCCGATACCGGAAACTCTACGCCGAATGCGATCTGGCCTTTTGCACCAGCGACGGGATGCAGGAGATCCTCGGCCCGCATCCGAATAGCCATGTGATTTATCCTATGCCAGGAAAATATCGCGTAACCGCGGGAAACACGTGCCCGACGCGCACCGGAAGATTCCGTCTGGTTTACGTCGGGTCAGTGGAAAATTTTTATGGACGAATGCTGTGCTCGCTCATCGAAAAAGTCGAGGCGACAAGCGATTTGGAAATCGTCGTAGTAGGACCGAAAGCGGGCTGGCCAAAGCAACTCCTTGAGCGCGCACGTGCACGTGGCGCCTATCTCGGGTTTAAGCCACCGGAAGAAACCGCGGACGTGCTGGCAAGCGCTGACGCGCTGTTAGTGGTGATGAGCTTCGAGAAGGAACATGAGCTTTTCATGCGAACGAGTTTCACCACCAAATTTCTGGATTACGTTGCATTCGGAAGACCTGTGATCCTTTGGGGACCAGAATACTCCGCACCGGTTCGTGTTACTCGAAGCCACGGCGGAGCTGCGGTGATCTCCAGTGGCGACGCCGGCGCGGTGGTTTCCCTTTGCCGCCAAATCGCCGGAGACACAGCGTTGAACGAGGAGCTCTCAAAACAAGCGCTGCAACTGCACCGGACGTTGTTTAATCCTGACCGGTTGCAGGCGATTTTCGTCGGCGAGATTGAAAACCTTGTGGCAGCTCGTGCGAACCAATGAAGTCTGTTTGTCTGGCGATTCTGAATTACAACGGGAAAAAGCATTTAGAGCATTTGCTGCCGACGACTTCCGCAGCCGCGAGCAAATTTTCCGGCACCTGTGCAGTTGTAGTCCTCGATAACCAAAGCACCGATGACGATGTAGCTTGGATCGGGCGTGAATTTTCTTCCGTCCAGGCAATCGTCGCGCCGAAAAATGATTTTCTATTTTCGTATAATTGGCTCGCGCAGAAAAGGAGCGAAGACATTCTCGTGCTTCTGAACAACGATTTGAGAGTGGATTCCAATTTCCTGGCTCCGTTGATACGGCATTTCGAATCGCCCGATGTTTTTTCCGTTTCGGCGCGGAGCTATGATTGGAACGGAGCGGAAGTTACCAGTGGTCCGGCCCGTCTGAATTTTAACAACGGCTTTTATAGCTGGAAATTCGACACCGAACGGCAGAAGACCTGTTACACGCTGTTTACCTCCGGCGGCTTTATGGCTGTTGACCGAAACAGGTTCATTGAACTGGGAGGTTTTAATCGACTCTTTGCCCCGGCATACTGCGAAGATGTGGATCTCTGTTTTCGGGCGTGGCGTCGAGGATTGCGTTGTATTTACGAGCCAGGCAGCGTCGTCTGGCATCGGCACCGGGCGACCTGGGGAGATCATTCAAAGGACAGCTTGAGCACTCTGGAGCTAAGAAACCTGTTACTAATGCAATGGTCCACTTTGCCCATGCGAAAGGGCCGCGGCGCGAGACTGCGAAGTCTTCTAAAGTTATTCATCGGCTCGCTTTTCTCTGGTGACCGAGTTTGGATAAAAACCTATCCTGCAACGCTCCTTTACTGGTTAGCCGTGCGCCGGCACTTCCTCTGGATGAAAGTGCGCGATCGTGAGCTCAGTCAAATTTTGTCCCGGGTCGAAACAGAATGCTGATGATATTCGGCGTCTTGGGCGCTTCTCTGTGACGCAGTTTTTGAATCGTGCGGTTTCTAAACAGAATCCGATGAAACCAGTTGTTCTTGCCCTGGCTAGTAATGAACGCTATTTCCCCGGCCTCTATTGCGCGGTGGTGAGCGCGTTGACCCATCTGGACGCCGCAAGGGAGGTGAATTTAAAGGTGCTCGATGGCGGTATTTCGCGGGCGTCCATGGACGCCCTATCACGATTGATTGACCATCTTGGTCGACCTGCGCGCCTGGAGTTTGTGACGGTGGATCCATCGGTGTTTGGTAAGGCGACACCCGGACCAGGACAATCGCACATGACTTATTGCCGGATATTGCTGCCACACTTACTGGATATGCCACGGTTGATCTATCTCGACTGCGACACGTTGGTGTTCCGCGATCTATCGGAGCTTTTTGATCTTGAATTGTCGCCAGGCAAAGTCCTTGCCGCAGTTCCTGACTCGGAAACGTTGTCCCTCGCGGATGACTCACGAACCATCGCCGACGCAATGAATCTTCTTGCCGAAGGCGCTTACTTTAATTGTGGGGTAATGTTGATGAATCTCGATGAACTCAGGAGACAGCATTTCTTTCAGCGCTCTATCGAGTTCTTGAATAGTTGGAGCGGGAAGTACCGGTTTTGGGATCAGTCGGCCATCAATTTTATTCTCAACGGACAGGTCCACGAGTTAGCCGAATACTGGAATCGAGCGTCCTGGCGGTTTGATGCGCAGCAGAATAATGATTTGTACTGCGTGCTTCATTACACGACATCGGCGCCGTGGCTCGGTGGAACATGGGGCCCAGCTCAGGTGTTGTTTGAACGATTCGCCGTGGATGCGGCCTTGCCGGTGAACCTGCGGTCGTCCGACTTCAAAAGATCGGCGCGCCGACATTTTTGGCGAAATGCGCTCGCGCCATTGCGGGCGCTTGCTTTTTCAATCGCGTCGTTGTGGTACCAGCTGATTGGGAAAAAGGACAAATCGGCCGCATATGAGAAAGTCGCCCGTTACTGGATCGATTACATTCGCAATGCGCCACGTCGCCGAGTGCTTCATCGCCAGCGGAGCCAGGAAATTAATAGAATGAAATTCAACCTTCACGCATCGCCACTTGTTTCATGAAGGGGTTGCATCTCAACACTCATGCCTCGGGCGGTAGCTATGAATATGCGGCGCTTCTTTCCAGCGCATTGTTGGAGCACGGGATTGAAAGCCGCGTGCTCTGTAAAAATTCGCCGTCAGCACAAACCGGCAGACCTCTCTTAGATCGTGTTATTCGCCGATCGTATGTTTCATTTTCCACTGAACCGTGGCACGGAACGCGGCGACTGTTGTCTCCGCCGGGGCGTGAGGAGCTGGATGAAATTGACGTGGTGCACCTGCACACGGTGGCCGACTGGTTCGACGTCCCGCGCTGGTTGGAAACGCTGCCGCGGAGAATGGGCGTCGTGATTAGCGTCCACGATATGTGGCATGTGACCGGAGGCTGCTTTCTTTATCGTGGATGCGATCGTTACGCCAACCAGACACACACTTGCGATCCCTGTCCGATCTTGAGATGGCCTGCAAACCGATTCCTGGCAAAGGCTGCGCATTCGCGGAAGTTGCGGGTATACCGGAATTGTGGAGCGCGAATGGTCGCAAATAGCCACTGGCTGGCCGAAATCGCCGGGCGAAGCCCAATAGTCAAAGCCTGCGGGGGCGTGCGAGTGATTCATCCTGGAATCGACATGGCCGTTTTTAGACCACAGGACAAGAACCGGTGCCGAGAACATCTGGAGTTGCCAGCAGAGGCGTTTGTCATCATGACAGGTGGCGCGTCGCTGAACGATGAAAATAAAAATGTGCCGTGGTTGTTTGAGCAACTGTCACGTTTGCCAGATCTCCGGAGCGTGATCGTCTTGGCATTCGGCGAAGGCGCCGTGCCGGTTCCGGACCGTTTGAACGTACGGTTTACAGGGGGCATTCGCGACCGACATGATCTGGCGCAGCTGTTTGCGGCTGCGGATGTTTTTGTCAGCGCTTCCTTGATGGAAACGTACGGACTCACACTTGTGGAAGCGATGGGTTGCGGAACACCGGTTGTGGCCTTTCGGGTGGGCGGAATTCCAGAAGCTGCGCCTGATGGGCAGGGCGCCATTCTCTGTCCACCGCAAGATGGCGCGGCATTAATCCAAGCCATTACCAGGCTGCGGGATTCGCCGCAGCTACGCGACAGGCTTGGGGCTCTTGCCCATGAAATCGCGCGCACGCGCAATGCAGCGAGTTCATTCGCCAACGCATTCGCACAGTTTTATCGAGAGTGTGTTTCGTCGCGTGAGGACGCACAGCGCAAACAACCAGTTCTCACGTGAAGGTACACGCTCCATTTGGTTTTGTGACCGGTTGCCATGTCATGGGACCTGTCGGTGAATCGCACGCACAACATGGTCTCTGACGTGTGCTGGGGCACGATGGCGATCAAACGTTTCCATTGTTGGCACGACGCGCCAACGCGGAAACTCCCGGACAGACAAAAGCCATGTACTGTCTCCGGAAAGCCATCAAAGATCGCTTACTGCTTACCGGATACTCAAAAGCGTGGTCAAAGCGAGTAAAGGGGACTGCCCAACAAGTCCACCCGTAAATTCATATGGTCATCATCCATAAGCGAGTGGGTCAACTGGGCAATCAATTGTTTGCCATCGCGCATTTTACGGCAGCAGCGATCGAAAATGATTATCGGGTGCTCTATCCGTGTTTTGAACACTGCTTGGGCGAATTCCCAAACATTAACAGAAACCGCCACTTAAAGGTGATTCGAGCTGGGGGCAGGATGAATCGGCTGCTTCACGTTTTTTTCAAGCTTTTGCGGCTAACGTTTCCTAATTCGCCATGGCACCGGTGTTATCTGGCCGAAGATTTGCCCTTCGTGAATGTGGGAAGCCCGGAATTTGTCGCCGACGCACACAAAAAAATCGTTGCTTGCCAGGGCTTCAGTTTTCGCGACAGCGAAAGCGTCATAAAACATCACCGGCTGATTGCCGAACTGTTCCGGCCCAGCAAGGCTACGGAGGACAAAGTTCAGGAATTCATCAGCGAGAAGCGCTTAAATCACAACGTCATTATAGTGGGCTTTCACGTTCGGAGAACGGATTATCGCACTTATCGGAATGGCGAGTATTATTATCACGACATTGCCTGGCTGTCGTGGATTCGACAGACCCGTACAGTATTCGGCTCCGATGCGAGGCCGTTTGTGGGGTTAATTTTTTCCGACGAGGACGTTTCTGCCTTGGTCAACTCTGCCAATGATTTGATTCGCGCGCCGGGAGGAGTTTACGAAGATTTGTGCATGCTTTCGAAGTGTCATTACATAATTGGGCCGCCGAGCACTTTTTCCAGTTGGGCCTCCTTCACCGGTCGCGTGCCATTACTTCATGTGACCAAGGCAGATATGCAAGTTATCCCAGCCTTGTTTCAAATCGCGAATTGGTGAGATCCAAAAATGAAAGGAGACAAATCGCTAGCACATCTAAATTGGCCGACAGATAGACCGTGAACGATTATTTAAAGCAGCGGTTGGCAAAGTTCTTATACAAACGCGGTTTCGCCTTGAAGCATGGAAGTGGAACAGCGAGTTCACTGCTTATGGGCTACGAGCATCTAGTTCAATACGACTCAGAACGAAAACAGTTAAAGCTACTCCACGATGCGGGTTTTTTTTCCAACTGCACCGTAACTTTGCAAAATCTAACTGTTTTGCATCCAACAGAAGGTCATATTGAGGTGATTTGGCCAACACAGAAGATGTGGAGAAATCCGAACGGCAGCCGCGAAAATCTCTTTAACGACTATTTCAAACCAACACATCGTTCTCAGGCGGAAAGAATGCAGTTTGTTCCACGCTTCGATTATCATGGTTTTTATGAAGATTTACATTTTAAGAACCTCAACGCATACATTCGTAATTACTTCAACCCATCGCCTTTTGTTGAAATTCGGATTCAACAATTTTTTGAAAAATATCGCATCTGTCCCGATAAAACGATTGGGGTGTGCTATCGAGGCACTGATAAGGCGATTGAGGTCCCAGCCATCTCCCCCATTCGCTATTTATCAGAAGTTAAAAAATTACTAAAAAGACATACTGATTTGAGGGTGTTGGTGCAGACGGATCAAAAACAAGTGAGAGATTATTTTCTGAGCGAGATCGGGCCAGCCGCCTTTTATATCGAAGAGATGCCAGTAACTTGCTCATCTTCTGCGATGCACTTTGCTACTGAGAAGAGAATTTCAAATTTTGAATTAGGAGTTAACCTGCTCGCCGCCGTTAAAATTCTTTCTCAGTTGAAGTATGTTGTTAGTCACACAGGAAACGTTAGTCTCTGGATATTCTTGTATCGCGGGTCCGCAAGGAATTGCTGTCAACTTCGGCCTGGAGCTGTTGATGGCGTAGTATCTTACGATGGCGATTGGTCGCTGTGGCGAAGCTTGGAAAGATGGACGCGGCGAATGGGATTTTCGCGTGACAAACTCCACTAAACGCTGGCTAAATGGCCTGCCAATGTAAATAGGCGTTGTCATCAGCTTGCGTGACATGTGGCATCTGCGTGGAGGTGCGACCGGGTGAGGTTAGCCGGTTTTTGCCACTAGTGTAGCAGCGCGTACTGCGTGTCGCCCTTGCCAGCCCATTCGTGTTCGGTTCGCGCTCCTGCCAGCCACATAGTATCAATACAGTCGTGCAGGTCAGCATCATGATTGCCACCCGTAACCGCCTGGATGAGCTTCGGCGAACCATTCAAATGTTAAACAAGCTTGATCCAGCGCCTGACGAAATCCTCATTGCGGTTGATGGTTGTATCGATCGCACGGAGAAATTCGTCAGGTCAGCGTTGCCGAGAGTGAAATTGATCGTGAACGATCCGCCGGTCGGCTCGGTGGCTTCGCGCGATCGCATGATGCGCGAGGCGCGAGGTGATTTGGTCCTGGCTTTGGACGATGACAGTTATCCGGAGCAGTTGGATTGCATCGCGCGCATCGCCCAATTGTTTGAACAGCGGCTCCAACTGGCGGTGCTCCATTTTCCCCAGCGCACGGATGAGTATCCCGAAACACTCGCGCGAACACACTTTGGCTCGGAACATTTGACCCGTTCGTTTGCTAATTCCGGCGCGGTCCTGCGCCGATCCACTTATCTCCAACTGCCCGGCTTTGAGCCGCGATTTTTCCACATGTATGAAGAGCCGGACTACGCCCTGCAATGTGTGGCGGCCGGTTATGACGTACTTTTTTCTCCCGTGATCACGATCCGTCACCATTACTCGGGGCAGGCACGTAATGAAATCCGCATTCATCGTCGTCACGCGCGCAACGAATTGTGGAGCACCCTTATGCGGTGTCCTTTCCCGTTTGCAATCGGAATAGCTGCCTGGCGCGTTCTCTCGCAGTTTCTTTACGCGTGCAAGCGAGGATGGTCCTGGGTAATTCGGGAGCCCGCCTGGTGGTGGCAGGCAGTGGCTGGAATTCCCTGTTGTCTTCGAAGGCGCAGGCCTGTTTCGTGGGCAAGGTACAAACGCTGGCTTGCGTTGCCATAAAACAGTGAAGTGGCTTTGCTGTCAGTTGGGCGCGCGTGAACACTATGCAATTCCACGGGCGTTATTTCGTCTCGGGATGCTTGAATACCTGCTGACCGATGCGTGGGTCCGGCCCTCCTCTTTCCTTGCGAAAATATGCCCTCGCGAATCAAAGCTTAGAGAAAGATTTCACAACGAGCTGCGCGATTCGCCAGTGGCAGCCTTCAATTCGTCGCTGATCGTGTTTGAAGCCCTAGCACGCGCACGCGGCTTCAGGCGATGGGCAAGAATAATTGCTCGCAACTCCTGGTTTCAACGCAACGTCGTTTTCTTCCTCCGCTCTCAGCTATCAACTATCAACTATCAGCCCATTCTCCTGAGCTATAGCTACACTGCGCTTGAACCATTTCGGTACGCAAAAGCACACGGATGGACGACGGTGCTCGTTCAAATCGATCCTGGCCCCGAGGAAGAAGCGATCGTAGCAGAAGAAGCCGCGCGCGTGCCTGAACTGGCGGCTGGCTGGCAACCCGTGCCGGCTGAATATTGGGCTTCGTGGCGTGAGGAGTGCAAGCTTGCCGATCGGATTGTTGTTAACTCCGAATGGTCGCGGAAAGGACTAATTCGCGCAGGAGTTCCAAGTGAGAAGTTAGCAGTTGTTCAACTGGCGTACGAGTCGCGCGAGATGAAAGATCAGGAGCCAGAGATCAGACAGGCGCGGTCGTATCCCGCGCGTTTCACGTCGGAACGCCCGATGCGCGTGCTCTTTCTTGGGCAGGTCAATCTCCGAAAGGGCATCGCCCGGTTATTGGAAGCCGCTCAAATTTTGCGTAATGAGCCGGTTGAATTTTGGTTGGTTGGACCAGTGCAAGTCACAAATAGCAGCACAATCGTGCATCCCGAGCGGGTGAAATGGTTTGGCCCTGTAACGCGCGAGAAGGCAGCTGAGTATTACCGAAATGCGGACGTATTCGTTCTTCCAACGCTCTCGGATGGGTTTGCCATTACGCAGCTCGAAGCGCAGGCGCACGGCTTGCCCCTAATCGCCTCGAAATTTTGTGGCAAAGTTGTCGAGAGCGGCCGCAACGGGATCATTCTTGAGCAACCGACTGCCACGTACATTGCAGCCGCGATTCGAGATTGCCTGGATAAACCAAAACGGCTGCAAAAGCTTGCTGCTGCGTCACGTGTGCACGATGAATTCAAAATCGAGGCGCTTGCCCGCCGGCTGCGGGAGCTGGGTGCGACGCTGTAGGGATTCACGTTGGATAAGGACACCTTTAAATTTCCATTTTGTGCTTTATACTATGCGCCTCGCGTTTCGCCTCCATGGTCACGCATGAACTAACGTTCTATCTGGCCGCCATCGTGTTGGTGGTATTGACGATGGAAAGCTGCGTGAAGCTGCTGAACCGGGATAACTTTGGTATCACCGTTGCCGTGTACATAACGGTGTTCGCATGGTATTTCGTAGATCCTTTTATTAATCCGGAGCAGTATGATTATCTTCCTTCTTTCTTGTTGGGCCAAAGCTATGGGCAGGTACTACTCTTTTTGATCGGCTTTCGCGTTTTCGTGCCGGTTGCGATACGTTGGATTGTCCGGCGGCGAAGTACTGGCGTCTTTGATACGCAGCGCTTTGCCCCTGAGCAGATTCTGATTGCCGCCGGGGCGATTTGGCTTCTCCTTTTCGTGATTGGCATCGCTCGGCTAGGCGGTGATGTGATTGGCGCGGTGTTTCCGCTCGATTCGCGCGCAGGCGTCACGATGTGGGGCCGTGGCGCAGTGGAAACTTCGACGAGCGGATTTCTAATTGCCTCTGCGGCGTATCTTTTTAATGCGGTAACAGCGTTTCTAGGCGTTTTGATATTTTTCCAACGGAGTACTTCCTGGCGTTTGCTCGCTACCGCAATGTTCGGCATTTCGCTTCCTTATTTCTTTTTGGAAGGGGCGCGCAGCCACTTCCTTGCAGCGGTTCTGCCTTTTATTATTACGTATCTCTTTTTTGGCCGTCATCTGCTCGTTTTGAGATTGGCCGTTCTGGCGGTTGCATTTGTCTGCTTAGATCAAGGTTTCAAGTTCGTGACGGCGTTTCGCGGCACTGGCTTTAGAGAGTTGCTAGCTTCGGAGAATCCGTACGAGCTCGTAGATGAAGATATGCGACAGACCGGGCTGAACATGATTCAGGAGCTTTGCTTTGCGAATGCTTACCTGGATTTGGGCGCAGGATTTCCAGCCTATGGTGGAAGATATTTGAATGAGCTGCTCAATTTCGTTCCGCGGGCAATCTGGCACTCAAAGCCGTTGCTTGGAATTGACTATGCGAAGTGGCGCGGCTTCGAGGACCCAGAGAGTGAGCTCGGCGTTTCTGCCACCGTTTCCACCGGAATGATCGGCGGAGGTGTTTTGAACTTTGGTCGAATCTTAGGTCCGGTAGCAGCCGGCATGCTGATGGCGCTTTGGGCTGGTCTGCTCATCCGCTGGTGGGGACAAAGACAATCGCTGCTGCGCTTGGTGCTGTTCATGCTTGGCGCCGGTCTTACCTTTAACCTTGGCCGCGACATCAGCGTGCTGGTGCTCTGGCCTGTCATATTTGCATACTTTTTCGTTCGCCTTACTGAGATCTGGGCGGCGAGGCGGTTCGGACAACTGCCGCAAGTGACAACTGTTGCCCCCGCTACTGCTGGGCCAGTGCGGGCGCTGGCTGGCCGCTGAGTCGGAGACGCGTCGCGGCCTCGTGTTGCTCCCCGCGGAGCGCATGCGCATTGGTCCGTCGCCCGGTGAAGTCCGCATTCGCCAAGGCTCCGGCGCGACAGACCCGAAAGCTTTCGGGTCTGGAGGTAAGGGGATTCGAACCCCTGGCCTTCTCATTGCGAACGAGACGCTCTACCAACTGAGCTATACCCCCATTTTTCCTATGAAACCAGAGTCAAATAAATCCGCCAACAATTTCCGCTGTCCCCCCTTTGTATACGTGTATATAGTGTATGGAAGTAACACAGCGCAAACATGAAGCCCTGCATAGGTTGGCGAATCTCTTTACCGGTATTCATCAAACGGGGTCAATTATGCCCGTATCAAGACAGAGGGCAAGGAAATCAAGCGCTCCTTGGGAACCGATGGTATTTTTTGGGCGCAGTTGAAAGCCAAGGGATGAATTTCACCGAGTAAGCGTCGCCAGAAGCAGCAACGGCAAAGCATGGCACTGGCTCCCTCCATCTTCATTTCGGCAACCTCCAGCGATTTGCATCCGACTCGTGATGTGGTGGCCAAACTACTCACATTGATGGGCTACATTTATGTCGTCATACCGGCTCCGGCAGTTGTTCGGCCGCTTCCAAGTCCTGTTTGGCGGGGGTTTGCGCCGAGATGTGCCCGGTAATAAAAATGGCGTCTATGCCAAGGAATTTTCTTATGATCATTGATCTGCTGATACGTTTTATCTGGATAAGCCCCTGTCTGCTATCTTCGGTCACAATTTGGAAGTTTACGATCTCGTCTCCGTTATCTTCCAGTCGATGATTGTTTCCGCGTGAGGAGGATCGATCGCACCTTCGAAGAAATAACGGTCTTCAATCTCGCTGAACCGTACCTCAAGCCTAAACCGCAAGCGGGCCTTTTCCCACTTGGTAGCTGCGAGGGTCAGAAAAACCTTGCCGCCAGTCTCGTTGAGATGCTTTTCGTCTACGTATAGCCAAGCCTTTTCCTCGAGGTCGCTCCACAACGCACCATCTGTTTCTTTACTACCTTTCCCGAAGGCAGAGCAACGATCCACATTCATCTCCACCAGGCCGGGAGCTTCTTTGCATGTTTATCGCTACATAGCTGTCTTCAGGACTCCAGAGAGCCTCGAACCTTGAATCCACGGGGCCGACCGGCGTGGAGATTTTTGCGAGTGGCTTTCCCGACTGTCTAAAGACTAATGCTTCTTGAGAGTTGCGAATAATGTCGACGCTGTATTTGCCGGTTGGTGAAGTCAGTTTCTTGCTCGCCTGAGCTGCGACAGGCACGGCGACGGCGTGGACACAATACAAGGCAACAAAATAACACAGCCGGCGATTCACACCCCGATCGATAACAGAGACGCACCGGAAGGGTGGATCGCGTAGGCTCACAACAGCGCGATTTTGATCAAAATGCGGTCCGGCTCTAAAGCCAATTTCCTAGTGGCGGTTGGCAGCGTTTCGCCGGATTTTTTTTTAAATGATGGGCAGCGAATCTACTCGATCAGACAGTCCGAAGATCGAGAGGCATTGTTTTGGATAGCACATTCGCAGCTTGCAAAGGCGATTAGAAAAAGCTTCCATTCTAGCTCCGCGACAAAGGTTTCGCCGGGAGTACGGGCGCCTAAGCTTTTGTGTTTGTAAAGCCAACCCCTAGTTGCTAGATCCAACAAGTAAAGGTGAAGGCAATACCCGACGGGCGCAGCGAACGCTTTAAGTACTGGGCTTTCATTAGCTACAGTCACGCGGACACACACTGGGGCGATTGGCTTCACAAGAAGCTCGAGAATTACCGCGTGCCACACAGTCTCGCAGGCAAGCCATCGCGCGACGGCAAAGTTCCGCGGCGACTTTTTCCAATTTTCCGGGACCGGGAAGAATTGCCGGTTTCTGCAGATCTGGGAGCAAACTTGAAAAACTCGCTCGAACGATCCCGGTACCTGGTTGTGATTTGCTCGCCGCAAGCAGCGCAGTCGCACTGGGTCAACGAAGAGATCCGACATTACAAGTGCCATTATGGTGAAGACCGTCTCTTATGCTTGATTGTAAGCGGTGAGCCGAATGCAATCACGAGTCCGGACTTGGAGTGTTTTCCCCCAGCGGTGCGGTACCGAGTTCTTCCGAGTGGGGAATTAACCACTGAGCGTACTGAGCCCATCGCCGCGGATGCCCGTCCGCATGCTGATGGGGCCAGGCGTGCCAAGTTTAAGCTGCTCGCTGGTTTGCTCGGCGTTAATTTCGACGAGCTTTGGCACCGGGAACAACGCCGACAGATCCGCAAAGCGATTCAGTACTCCGGAATTATTTCATGCCTGATCGTCATGGGTGCCATTGCGTGGCGATGGGGATCGCAGCAACAGCAGCGGCGCATCTCGATCGCCAATTACATCGAGCGAGGCAAAATCGAACTGACCGCGGGGAGACGTTTCCAAGCGGCTCTTTACTTTACGAAAGCGCGACGCGCGGGAGGAACAGGCAAGACCCTCGAAAACCTGCTGCTTGATTCCGCCAAGGCTCTAATCGAACCGCTTGTCACACTAAAGGGTGGGCACACGGACTGGGTGACCTTCGCGAAATTTATCGACGGCAGCCATATCATCACGGCCGGTTGGGATAAGACAGTCCGTCTATGGGACCTGAACACGCGTGATTCAAAAATACTCGTTACTGAGGCGGACAAAGTTGCAAGCGCGAATTTTTCCGCCGATGGCAGCCGATTTGTTACTGCACTCTGGAATGGCATCGCCAACGCTCGGACCCGCGACGGCGTTCTCCTCGCCAAGCTCGACCACGCCGGGCAACGGGTAAACTGGGCCGAGCTTAGCCCCGATGGTAAGCACATCCTGACAGCGTGCGACGACACGTTTGCCAGAATCTGGACGCTTGGCCAGGATATGAGCCGTAGCCCGCTGACGCTTTCTGGGCACGAAGGCTTAGTCAAAACGGCCGTGTTCGACTCGACCGGAAAGCGCGCGCTGACTGCGAGCTTCGATTGCACAGCTAAGATTTGGGATGCAACGACCGGTGCGCGTTTATTGACACTGACTCCGCATCCCGCCGCGGTAAATGCGGCCATATTTAGTCCTGATGGGAAACACGTGGCGACAGCCTGTCTGGATGGAAGCGTACTACTCTGGGACGCAACCAAGGCCGGTAAGCCGCGGACGGTTGCAGCTCACACGAATAAGCGGGCAAATTCCGTCGCGTTTAGTCCAGCCGGCTCGCGTCTGCTCACGACGGGCGACGATCACACGGCCAAAATTTGGGATGTGAAGACGGGCGAGTTGTTGCTCTCGTTTGAGCAACACGGCGACATTGTGGTCAATGGGGGTTTTAGTCCTGATGGACACCGCGTAGTCACCGCGAGCAAAGACAAGACGGCAGCCGTTTTCGATGCGGATCCAAAGACGCGGACGCAAGCTGAAATAGTCTCTGTCGCTGAGAGGCTTGCCGTGTCGCCTTAGCCTCACCGTTCGAAGCTGGCCAACTCTACCAGCAACAAGCAGGTTACCGGTGAGCGGAAGGCCCGAACATAACACGCTAAAAGTAGCTTTGTGAGCAGTCGTTTAGTGGTCGGCTACGAGTTACTTGCTAATACTGTGCGAGCCTAAGAGGTCTAGGGGCATCACTCAGTCTCGCTTCCAAAAAACAGACCCGCTATACATCCAGATGATACCTTAACTTTTCGGCCGCGAAATCAAAACCGTGGACTACAGACCCCATGGAATCAAAAGTCGAGCGCACGCGCGCTTGGTTCAACGCAGCATGGTTTGCGCTTTATGGCGAATGGAGTTGATGGAACCCGACGGCTCACTCGGTGGTTTTGCAGAGAGTGGCAAGTTTGAAATTCCTGATATAGCATATCAGCAGCTCTCGAGGGTGTACCACACGATCGGTTTTTCCGGCGGCGATGAATACCCGCTTCCACCAACACTTATTGTGCTCAAGGCTTCGGCAAAGCAACCTCAGCGACTATCCAGAAACAAGATCATTCCGAATATCCGTTTTCATTATCGGGTAAGGGCCGGCGCGCTATCCGTTAAAGCCGCGTCCGAGCGATCTTTTTTGCTCGACAACTCGGCGGAGCGTTGATTGCATGACGGCACTGATGTTTTGCAACCCGGCGATTGCTTTTGTCGGTGCGGCAATCGTTTCTGTTGTTGCCACTCCTCCCAGCTACGGCGCGCCCGCCGCCTTCTCCGACGACGGCAATCATGTTTATCTTCTCGGAAGCAAACTTCCGAAGGGGACAGCGCTGGACATTGATCTGACAGATTTGACTGCGAAAAAGCTTAACCTCGGGGTTTCAACTGAGGTGCGCGGAATAGCAAACGCGCCGCGGGCGCTGCTCTTCGTCACGGAGAAATCGCTTTATCGTTTGCCGCTTCCGACCGGCGAACCAGGAAAGATCTGTGATGCCCCGGCCGGATGTTTGTTTAACGATGTGGCTTGTAACAGAGCGCAACACGGCATTCTGCTCCTCTGCCGAACGAAGGACGGGCGCGACTGGCCCTCCTATTATTTACGGGAGCAGGAGAAGACTCCGTCGCTCATCGCGACGCGGCGGGTAAATGCGTTGGTGGGCGCCGTGTTTGATCGCGAAGGTCACCTGTTCTTCGCTGCCGAGGGCGACATCTGGGAAGGCAGCGTTGAGCCACCACCAGAACCCGAATTGCCAATCTCGGTCGAAGCGATCCGTTTCGGGCCTGTAGCTCTGCGCGAGACGGCCAACGGAACCTCGAGTTCAACTGGCGCGCGTGAGCTGGCGGTGGCGGGCGCCACCATTTATGCCCACATGACGCGAATGGGCGGCTCAGGCTGGGGTGAGATGATCAGCGTGCGCTGGCCGGGGGAACCAAAAGGCGAAGATGGAAAAGCGCCATCGATCGAGAGCGGAGTGAAGCCGAACGTGGAGACTTTCAAATCCGCGCTGGCGACGTTTCGTGTTTATGGCCCAAATCAGGGCGCGAGTTATCTTTGTGGCTCACCCGATGGGCGGAAGGTTTTCTTTGCCACACGGAATGAAGATGTTGATCCCAATACAAAGGGCGTGCGATTCTATGTAGGCGATGACGCCGGAGAGGTTCACCCGCTTGATGGATTGAAAATCGACGATCCCGGTTAGCGTGGCGGAGCGAACAACATCATTGTCGATGTTTTGAATTGAGCTGTTGCACCAGCTGCGCGTACTTGCGCGTATCAGGATGATCTTGGCCGAAAGCTTGCTCGGCGGCGCTAGCGGCGCGGCGGGCGAACTGGATTGCTTCGTCGGTTTTATTTTGCCGAGCCAGTTGGTAGGCGAACGCGTACCATGAGGAAATTGTGCTCGGGTGTTCAGGGCCCAGCACTTTCTCCTCAAGTGTGATGACTTCGCGGCATTCCGCATTGGCTTCGACGTACTTTTCCTCCTGGCTAAGCACGCCGGCCAAAGCCATGCGGCTGCTCAAGGTCGCGGGATGTTCAGGACCGAGCACCTTTGTTTCAATTCGGATGACTTCTCGAAACTGCGATTCCGCCTCCGCAAACCGCTTCTGCTGTGCCAAGGCGTAGCCGAGGTTCTTTCGCACACCCAGCGTATCGGGATGCTCCGGGCCGAGCACGCGCTCTTCGACCGCAAGGAGATCTCGAAAACCTGCCTCCGCCTCGGCATGCTTGCCCTGATTGCCGAGTGTAACGAACAGATTCCTCTGGCTGCGGAGCGTCTCCGGATGTTCGGGGCCGAGCACTCTCTTTTCTACGGCGATCAGTTTACGAAATTGCTTTTCTGCCTCGGCGTATTTCTGCTGCCGGTTGAGCGCGAGTGCCAGATTGTTGCGGCTCTTGAGTGTCTCGGGATTTTCAGGACCTAAAACTTTAGTTCGAGCGTCTAGAACAAGCCGGTGCTCGGATTCGGCGCTGGAATGTTTGCCTTCATCATCGAGCGCATTCGCCAGGCCATTTTCACTGGCCAGCGTCTCAGGGTCTTGCGATCCAAGCACTCGCTCTTCCACGGCGACAAGGCCACGGAATTGCGCGTCAGCTTCCCTATAACGTCCCTGTCTCCACAGCGCATAAGCGAGGCGATTACGGCTGCGCAAAGTATCAGGATGTTCTGGACCGAAGGCACTGGCGCGCGCCTCGACTGCGCCCTGCAGAACGGTCGCGGCCTCGCGATATTGCCCCTGATCGATCAACACATCAGCGATTGCGTGTTGAATTTCCGCCCATTGGCCGGGATCGCGCTGCCGGTCGGTCATCGCGGCTGCTTCCCGGAAATGTGCCATTGCGCTGGCGTAATCGATTCGCTTCTGCGCTGCGAACCCTGCCAGCTTGAGCGCCCGTATCACATCCGCAGCGCGCGCCGGCGCAGCATTTTTTGCTTCGGCGGCAGCTTGCAGCGCGAGGCGCTCCGCCTCGCCGTAGTCATTGGCAACGTAGGCACCACTCGCCCGCTCGAGAGCCGTGGCAGTGGGCGTGTCTTTCAATTTGGCAGCCGCCTCGGGTAGCTTCTCACGAAGCAAGGCCACATTGATATTCATCTGCCTGCCCAATTGTTCGTACACCTGGTCTCGCACCGGCCCGGTCTCAGTTTGAGATTCGCGCAGTTTGGCTTCCAACTGGACGTACTGCATGATGCCCTCGCGCAACCTGACCATCTCTTCACTCACACTGACGACGGTTTGTTGCGTCTCGGTCATTTGCTCTGAAGTGCGACGCTGCCAGCGCAATAGCCAGAAGTTGACGCCCAGCCCCATTACGAGCAGAATGGCTACCGCGGCCGCCCAGCGTTTTACTCCTTTGCGCAGGTGCACAAGATCACTGCGCAGCTTGAGAACGCTCGCTTCTAGCCCCTCGAGGCTGGTGAGCGGATGGTACAAATGGGCGTCTGCCTTTAACCGATCACGATACGCAATTTGTAGAGCGCGCAGTTCCTCCGGTTCATCGACGCACGCGTCGGCCGGGAAGCCTTCATCGAGGAACAAATACCAGACCTTTTTGCCGATCTTGCGCGCATAGAGCGCTTCGTACTGCGTGTAGCTCACGCGCCCAAATTCTTCCGTCGGCTGCGGCGGCTCGGCGCCATAGCAGCGGCCCACCAGCTGCACTACGCCCTTGCAGCGGCTGATTTGCCGTCGCAAAACGCCCCGCAGATCGCCTTCGCTGGTCTCGAAGATGTCCTGCCAGATCGGATCATAGCCGAGAAAGGTCAGAGTATTGGCTACTAATTGCCGCGCGCTCCTTAGTTCCCGGCTGACGGCCGAAACAAAAATTAGAGGTCTCGGGTTCACCCCACTATCCTCTTACCAAATTTCAAGGACACATCGCAAGCTGCAAAGATTCATTCGTCTCAATTCTAAAGCGACTCTCCGCATTGTATAAATGTTAGACGAAGGTAAAAATAAGTCTTGCAATGGCGGCTCAATCTTTGTTAAAAGGGCGTCCGCTTTATGAAAGCTCATTCCATAGGCGCAGTATCGCTCCTGCTTGCTGGAGCAATCTGGTCGGAGACCTGTTTCGCCCAGTTTCCATCATTACCGCAGGTTCCTTTCAATCTGCCGGGAGGAGGTAACGCCGCGGCCGCAGCGGCGGTCGCCGGTCTGGTTGTTTACATTATCGAAAAGCACGAGGCCAGTGAACGGCAGAAGCGAATCGCGGATGAACGTGCCCGGCGCGCTTATGCCAACATGTCACCCAAACGCAAGGCAGCGCTGAAGGCAAAAAAGGTGCGTTACATTGCGGTGGACACGGAAAAAAACGACAAGACTTCACCACAAGCGAAAAAAAGCGTGATGGTATGGGACACGGAAAAACAAGAAGTCGCCGGTAATCACGTTTACGACGTTAAGAAATCGCCCACAGTCGGTGAAACCGCGAAATTCGACAAGTATTCCGCGGAATACGTCGGATCTGGATCGTAGAGCATCAGCGTGCATCAGCAGTTGCTGGTACACCTCGCTAGAAGTTTCGATGCGAGCGTGCTCGATGTGCTGCTGACTAGCGTCCCACATTTGAGACAAACGACTTTTCTGCCGAATAGAGAGTCAGCGGCTCTTCTGTTCCAGCCAGCGTATCAATCGCCATGGTTTCCATGATTCGCTAGGACCTACGGTCGCCTTGGACCAATTTGAATATCTTTGACCGAAGCGGTGAAGATTCATTCAGGAATTGACACCTGGGAGTCCGGTTTGGCACAGCGGCAATAACGGCGCAGCAATGCATCTCAGGTGCTCAGAAGTCGAAGAATGCGTCGGAAATTTGTGGTTTGACGCTGGCATGGAAAAAGGGGGAGATTTGCGCTTTGTGAAGTCAGCATTGGATGAAAAAGCACAGCGAGGATCCACGGGTTAAGCTGAGGATGAGACGTAAGTCTGGAAATGGCGCGCCGGAAAAAGCTCGCTTGAAACATACAAGGAAACGCGTGCTACGAAAAGCAAGAGCGCCAAGCAACGCAACGCTGAAAGCTTTGCCTGGCACGGTTACTAGCGCGGCGTCATTACATCGTTTGTGGTCGGAGGAGAAATCAAGATATCTTGCGAATTTCGATGAAGCCGCTCAGCTTGCGCGGCAGGCCAATCGGCTCGGCGAACACCTTCTGACCATAGACATTGCCGAGACGGTTTCGGATACTGCCAACGGCCGGCTTCCAGTCCCGCTCTTGCAAGCAGAAGCGCTGGCGCTCGCGCGAATTGGCTCGTCCGAGCGCGCATTGCAAATACTTACGGAGCTTGGCGGCGAACGCGCGAGCGACGCCGAAACGCTTGGGTTAACTGCGCGAATCTACAAAGAGCTTGGCACTGCGGCAACGGACTCTGCGAAGGCAAAGGAATGGCTGCACCAGGCGCAGCATCTGTATCAACTCGGGTTGGAGAAGGGAGGCAGTGCGTACTGCGGAATCAACGCCGCAACGATCGCTGTGCTGCTGGAGGACTATGACCAGGCGGCCCGTCTCGCCCGTCTGACTCTTCATCAGAAGCCTCAGAATGACGAGTATTACGATCTCGCTACTCGCGCAGAAGCCGCTTTGATTCAGAAAAATGAGGTTGAAGCAGCGAGCTTATATAAGCAGGCATGCTCTATAGCTGGAGACAGGTGGGCTGACGTTGCATCTACCCGCAAGCAATGCCGAATGTTGGCCCGAAATCTTTACGGAATCCAAAGCAAATTTGATGAATGTTTCCCAAGTGGAGCAATAGCCATATTTGCAGGACACATCATCGATGCGCCCGGGCGTCGGACACCCCGTTTTCCTGCCCAGGCCGAGAAGGATGTTCTCGCGCGAGTAAATCAATGGCTGGTCGAAAAAAAGATTCGGGCCAGCTACAGCTCCGCTGCTGCCGGGTCTGATATTATATTTCTGACAGCCGCGCAGCAGAGTGGGATTAGAACCCATATTATTCTTCCTTTTGCCGCAACAGACTTTATCGAAACCAGTGTGCGCCCGGCCGGCGAGCAGTGGGTTGAACGTTTCCATACTCTTTTGGGAAAGGCTACGTCGGTGACAATTGTAAACGATCAAGCCGCCGGTGACAGATCGGCTGCCTATGATTTTACGAATCGAATGATCGCAGCCAAAGCCATGTTGCGTGCAACCGATATCCAGTTGCCTGTGTTTGGGCTCGCAGTATGGAACCGTTATGCTGGTGATGGCGCCGGTGGAACCGCCGATGCCGTAGCCGGCTGGTGCCGAGCGAACATAGAGACCTACTCAATTCACCCAACGGACCCAGCGCTTGACGGTGTAGTGTGCGACACGACCGACGTTACGGCGGTCCCGTTTGAGCGCACGCAGACTGCATTGCCGAAGGGATATCGCACGACCGTGTGCGCCGTGCTGCACATCTACTTTGAAAGTTATTTCAGCATGCGCGAACAAGAGTATCCTCAGTTTCTAGAGCAGGTCCTGACTCCGGTTGCGCAATTAATCGCAACCAGCCAGTACGCTCCGGAGAGCAGCTACGGTCTTGGCGCGGATTACGCGTTCGTTTTCCGCAGCATGCGCGCAGCCGGAATGTTTGCCGGCGAGGTGCGGCAACAGTTAAATGAAAGCACTGAAGGCACCTCAGACCCGCTATTCCAACCGCCCCGAATGTCACTCCATGCCGGCCCCATGTTTTTGATGGTTAATCCAGTACTGAATCAATATTCTCACGAGGGATCGACTCTCACTCGTGCGGCAAGAATGGCGCGGCGATTAACACCGGCGATTCCGTTCTGCACCGAGCCTTTCGCCGCCCTCTCAGCCTTGGAGGCGATTCGCGACTTCCAATTCGAGTACGCCGGCTCTCAGCGCTACCCTGACGGGACGTCAGACAGGCTGTTCATGATCCAATACCGTGGTTACCCAAGTGCATGAATAGGCTCCTTATTGTTCCAGATGAAAAGTTCGAGCCTTTGACGCTCGAGCTCAAAACCCGTCTCATCACCATTGCCAAGGAGCTCCGATGGGAACACTTGACCGACCTCTTCGCAGCGGAAGGCACGTTTCTCTTAAGCACTATCCATCACGCTGAAAATTCGCGAGAGATTCAGATCTGGGGCAAATCACCTACCGGCTTTGTCGTTATCTGGACATCAAAAGGGAAAAACGACGTTGTCGTTGGGACCGTAACCGCGGAATTGGGGCGCGGCTTGATTAATCAGGTATTTGAATCTGGAAGGCCAGAAGTCAAAGAGGGGGATTTTTTAAACGCCTCCGACTGGACAAACCTCGAACAAAAACGCGGAGCAAAGCTGTGCAGTATGGCGGCGCATCCAATCACGATTTTCGGCCGCTGCGTGGCCATTCTGAGTTTGTCTCAATTCGGAGACACGCGTACGGCTGAGAACGCCGATTACAGCGATGCCCAGAGCGCGGGCGCGGCCGCCTCGCTTCTGGCGCGGCTTATCGAGGATCGGCTGATCCGCTCCTGTTTGGGTCTTGCTCAAGCATGAGACACCGTTCGGTTTGGATCACACCGCAAGACGCACAAAACGCGATTCGGACCGGCCTGGGACGGGGAATTAAGATCGCGATCGTCGATTCAGGCATCGAATTGTCCCATCCTAAACTTCGGCATCTGCGGCTGTTGGATGACATCGGCTTCGAAAAAACCGCCAGTGGAATCGTGGAGCGAACGGTCGGTGCAGGAGTAGATAAATATGGTCATGGGACTGCTGTGGCGTTCGTGATAAATCGGATTGCGCCCGAAGCGCAGCTTGGAAGTTTTCGCGTCCTGGATGAAAATCTCGGCAGTAAATATATCATCATCGAGGAAGCCGTTCGCATCGCCATTGACCGAGGCTATCACATTATTAACTGCAGTTTTGGGAGCGACGCCAAGCTCGAGGCGATCAAACATTTCAAGCCGTGGATCGATTTGAGTTACCGCTATGGAGTTCACGTGGTAACCGCTTGCAACAATGCCGATTTTCGTTCAGCGGAATGGCCGGGCTACTTTCCAACGGCGATCGTGGTCAACATGGCTAAGACCGATAGCGACGATGTCTTTTTCCGATGGGACGTGCCTCCACAAGGAGACTTTGCCCAACACCTGGTAGAGTTTGCCGCGCGTGGAGTGGATTTGGAGTTGCCTTGGAACCAAGGCCAGGTTGTCAAAAGAACTGGCAGTAGCTTCGCCGCTCCACATGTCGCCGGTATGTTGGCGCGTCTCCTGTCACAATACCCCCATCTAAAACCGCCGGTGGCTAAAGCTCTTCTTCAGGAAATTGCCGTGCCTTGGGAACCTTCTTATATCGGTCCCAATAGTTGATGCTATGGAGTCGGATGAATAGGCAAAATTTGCATTTACTCGACCGTAGCGGAATGCGAGAGACGCTTCGGGGCGCCGCGCCACGCTCCAATTTCTTTGATCACGTTGGACCCATTGTGAGTCCTTCCGCCGACCGGCTGGGAGATTTCGTTTGTGAATTGCTTATGCGAGGGCTGGCCTCATGGGCCTGTGACAGGAAAAACATACGTAAAAAGCGCCAGCTCGCGTTTCCTCGGTGTAATTAATTGCGCCGCACCAAGGGCATTCGAATAGTGATAGGTTGTCCGCCGAACGGCCACCGAGCTCTGGCGCGGCAGCGCGTGGAGCAGTTGTTCCTTTAATCACACCGGTCATGTCGCCGTCGCCGTCAATTTTCTCGTCGGTAACTACTTCAATAAATTTTGTTTTCCTACTCACGTTCTTTGAGTTCTACGTTGGCTGCATCAGGATCGTAGCCGAACAAGATATGAGGCTGTTTATCAGTAGCCAGTCGGATCGCGCTGCAATAATCACTTGATGGCTTTGTCTTTGTGTCGCGTGTCTGGCAAATCTAATTCGGTTTTTGAAAAACCGATGCAGGTGATGCCAGCCTTACGACACCCCCGGTCACAGGTTTCCAGGTTAGAACGAATATTCGCCGCCGCAGTTGCCGCATGTGTACCATTGACGCATTGTCGTTTCTTCGACGATATAACGAAGCGCAGCACAATAGGGCACGGCTGTTATAACTCGGCAACGACTGGCGGCCCAGCCCCACGGCTGTGAGCACCGCGTTGAATAATGACAACGCTAGCGACTTGATCGCGCAGGGTTTAGGCCTACGCGATCGCCGCCCGACGATTTTTTGTCCAAGGATGTTTGTCGGGCGATCTCTCAGTATGGTGAGACTACGCGACTATCAATCCGCCGCATATGTGGCATGTGTAGCCATGGATATTAACCGTGTCATACACTATCCAGCCGAGTGCACCGCAGTGCGGACACTGGACCCACCTCGTGGTCAACTCTCTTCCCCCTACTTCATCTTGTTTCTGCGGCTTAGCATGTGTTTTACCGATCTTGTCTTTCGGCACATCCGTAGTCGGTTTCTTCCCTACCATTACTTCCAACTTTTTGGTTTCCATATCTGTGGTATTTCCTTTCTGTTTTCGACTGGGTTCAACTACCCAAAACCTACGAAAAGACGAACCAGCTCCGGGAACTTGCATTCATATTGACAGGAGCGGAACCTGCCGTCAAGAAGTTCCAACTTGAGTCGCAGTCTGGTACTTTTGTTCCGAGGCGACCTCACATAACTCCTTAAACAAACCGGGCTGGCGCAATGTTCTCGATGGAGTTTCCTTTGAAGTTTCGTCAGGCGAACGCCGACGGCGCAAAGCAGCAGGCTAATCAGTCCGAGTTCGTACTTTTCGAGCCTGCCAAGATTGATTCGTGGCATGCCGGCCAGAGTGAGCCAGGTAAATACGATCATGCCGGCAACCGTCGCAACGGAAAGAATCGCAGTTAGCAATGCAAAACCGCTCCATCGGATGGGCCATGATAGTCCGTAACTTGGTCGCCTTACCCGCCCGATCCATCTTGGTTGCATCCCAAATCGTGACGCTACCGTCCAGGCATGCTGTTGCGACGCAAAACGTCATTCCATCGATACTACATCGCTTAGAATGTAAGCTGACGGCACTTGGACTCCCCACCACTCATACTCGTTAGTAGTAAGTTTATCGTAAGTGATCATCACCTGTGTGTCGGCGAGCAGAAAAGTAATGACCCTGCTTTGCGGATTCGGTGATTCGCGAAGATTGAGGCCATCGGGCCCCATGTAAGCGATCACGGCAGGCTGTCCGACCTCCAAGCTTGCCGTATTTATCGGACGCAGCATCGCGAACTGCGGCTCTGCGAAGTTACGCCCGGCAAGCCAGCCCGGATTGATCGAAATCTTGCTCCACGTTCGACCGTTCGTCACTGCCTCGAAACGTGTCAAGTATCAGGACGTTTGATCCGCGCCGCAAATATCCACATGTCGGCGAATGTTGATCCGGGCTTTTGTAGAGCATGATCGGTGCGGTGTCGGTAGTCTGCAATTTTACTTCTCGGATATTGGAGCGCTGCTGTGCGGTCTGGGACCGGGGCACGTTTCTAATTGACTGTGCAAATAAAAGAAGGATGGCTGCTATTGAGATCACGACTGAGATCGCCCCGATGAAGACTCGCCGCTTTCTCCGCTGAGAAAAGATGGAAAGTACTGAAGCGAAAACGGATTTGTCGGTATAGTGCGGCGAACTTTTCGTCAAAGAGTGTAGCCATGAAAGCTCACTGATCAATCCTTGCATCTGACTCTTCAAATCACGTCCAGACCGCAGCTCGGCGGCGTTACGAAATGCCAGTAGTCGAAGCGATGCAGGAAGTTCAGATTCGACTGGGATACTCGCGGTGTTAGTCAAAATCGGAACGACTGGAATGCCACGCTGCAATGCCGCTTCAATTTCCACCCTAACAAAATCCCCGGGCGCGTCGATCCGGCGGGTGCCGTCTGGGAGCCGGGCCGTAAGCCAATCGTCTCCAATCAGGACCAGAAGAACCTGGCATTCAGAAACCGCCGCGCCGATGTAATCACGGAAATCGACGCCTAGCGGAACGTTATCGATATCCATGAATACCGCCTTCGGACCAAATTCAGCCTTTATCTGCTCCGCGAGTAGGTGGGCGACATAGCCCGTCGGACCGCGGCGATAGGAAATAAAGATCTGTGCCATGTTACTTCTCGCTGCCTTTCGGAGGTCGAATCATTCTCTCAAGAATACTAAATTCGGAGCAACATTGGAAGGTTCTTTAGTGCGTAATTTGCCTCTTTATCAGCGAACGCGAGGTTCGCCCCATTGCGTCACTCGCTGTACCGAACATCTTGCCGGTCCGGTTCGTACCCGAGAAGCTGAAGCGTGTTCGCCACAAGCTGGCGTGCGCTGCGCAGTTCCTTACTGACCGCAGAAATGAAGATGACCGGCCGCGGCGTCATTTCAAAGCTTGGTCCTCTGGATGTAAACGGCTCCCCAGCCGTGCCCGCAACAGGCAGACGAATACGTCAAATTTCGAGGGTGGCTCGATTTGCGATTGGAAATCGGTGTCCGCCCGGATTGGCTCATGTTCCCAGAAGTACGGCTCCACTTTCAGCAAGCCGCTTTGCCACATAGCTAAACTTCTAGGCCTCGATCGTGACGCCTGTGCCAACGGTCGCCTTCTCAAAGAGGATCTTGGCAACCTCGTCAGGTAATCGGACGCATCCGTGCGACGCGGGATATCCGGGTAGCTGGCCAACGTGCAGGCCGAACGACATACCGCTCAACCTAAGGAAATACTTCATTGGACAATGGTAGAGACTTGATATGTGATTTTTATCCTTCTCGCTCACAGTGAAACTCCCAGTCGGAGTCGATCTTCCTGGCCGTCCTGAAGAAATCGGTGAGTCAACGGCCACATCGTCCCCGACCATCAGATAGACGCGCTGTTTGGAGATGCTGACCACGACATGGATGTTCTGGATTGTGGCTCTGTCGAGCACGTCCTGATAAATCTTAGCTGGTTCCTGCTGCGGTGCCTGAACTTTTCGTTGTTTTGCGCCGTGCAAATTCCGCAAAGCTGAGGCCTGTTGTTTGGCGGTGCTTTCTTGTTGAACGGAACCGACGCCCTCAGTGCCGGCCCGGGCAACCGTAGCCGCGAAAGGCGCCGAAGTGATGCCAAGTAATACGAGCGATGCAACCAGCTCGCGCATGCCTCGCCCAGAAACTTCATCCTCGGAGGCTATTCCAACGATCCTGCATGTTTGAAGTCGCTCATCGTCGGTACTAAGGCCGCTGGTAGGGCGGAGCCAAAAGCCAATGAAGGCACCTGAAATCTCCCGCGAGTCTTGCGACCATCGAAAGATCGGGATTACTGCGGCGTCCTCCTGGGCACCGAATTGCTCCGACACTTGAAACCGCGGCAAACGAGTTATCTCGTCAGCGAGGGCACTGGCCACGGCGCTTGCTGAAACAGGGGGATTGGCGCGTAGCGCTTCGCGCAATTGTTCATCAATCCCATCGCTACTCCACCAGGCAAATTCAGATGATTCATCGATAACAACCGCGCCACCGTCTTTGGCGTCAGGACGCAAACCCACCGATTCGAGTGTGACCTCTGGGCCCGATGTGAAGATTTGGAACCTGGACGGATCAGAATTAGCGAGCCGGCAGGTAAGCAACGGTTCAGTCACCAGTCGGTTAGCACACGCGAACAGATCCACGGCCCGACTACTTCCAGTCTTTAGCGGCGCGTCATCCTCGGCGGGTAGCGCATCCGCGGGAAGTAAGAACCGCAGCGCTTCGACAGACAAGTTAGATTCCGTGTGCAAGTGCTTATTCAAGCGCCGGTCTCATCGGTCTGCCACAGGCAAAGCATACATAAAACGCGGAGTCCCGCCGCTCACCATAATTTATCGCGCCACACCATGCACACTCGAATATGAATGGGGCTTCCGACGAACGGCCGCCAGTCTCGGAAGCGTCGGCGCGTGGGCTAACCATTCCTTTTATCGCTCGCGTCGGCTCGAAGTCGGTTTCGACTCTCTCGCCGGTAACTACTTCAATAAATTTTGTTTTCTTGCTCATGTGTTTAGAATTCTGAATGATCAGATTATTCTCTAGAACCGCAGGTGGCGAGCCTGCTTTGTGGCGAATTGTCAAACACAGAGCGTGCTAGGTTTTTGAGGGTAATTTCCCCAGTTCGAACGCCGACACATTGTGGCACACCGGGCATTGCACGAACTGGCGCTTGTTCGCAGCATCTGTGAAAAAACAGGAGCGCAGGGTATTTAACCGTGCGCTCCGTTTTTCCTCTGTTGTCGTTTGGGCTTAAACCATATAACAGAGCGCGCCGTCGCTCCAACAAATGAAGAAGCTCCAGTCGGAATCCACCCAGTTGCCCGCGCCACAGCGGCAGCAAGTGTACAGTACCCGATAACCTCGCCCGCCAACTTCGTCGGTGGTTTCTTTTTCTTTCGCTACTCCTCCTTTGCCATCTGCAAGTTTTGGATCTTGTGGTCTCAATCATCCGTTTTTCCGACGACGACTTCCACTTTCTTTGTGGTCATATTTTATCTGTATGATTGGTCCTTTGTCTTCTCTATTATCTAGGAGAAAACTTCAGCGCTTATGCAAGACTCGACCGCATCGGCCTCCCACAGGCAAAGCATATGTAAAGAGCGGAGTCTCGCCGCTCGGCATGATTTATCGCTCCGCACCATGCACACTCGAACATGAATGGGGCTTCCGACGAACGGCCGGCGACCTCGGCAGACCCAGCGGGTGGAATAATCGTTCCTTTGATTGCTCGCGTCGGATCAAAGTCGCCTTCGATTTTCTCGCCGGTAACTACTTCAATAAATTTTGTCTTTTTGCTCATTTGTTTGGAACTCGAATGATCGCGTCGCTTTGTCCGCCCGGACGCACCCCCTATACTGTGGTGATGGGCAGGTCCAATATCTGAGGAACTTGACCGCGCAGGTTTTAAGGCCTGCGCGATCGGTTCCATTGCTTTCAAACGGCGTTAGTGGCGCTTGGTCGCAAATTTCCGGATTAATAGAAATAATCGCCTCCGCAATTGCCGCACGTGTACCACCGATACTGTGTCGTTGATTCGACGATATGACGCAGCGCACCACAATGGGGGCACACGACGAACCGCCCTCGCAGATAACGGCCACCCACTTCGCCTTCCTTTGGTGGCGCAGCGGCGTCTTTGCCCCCTTCGCCTTCTTTACGGCCCTTTTCTGCGACGATCGCTTCAATCTTTTTTGTTTCTGCCATATTTTATCCTTTCTTCTTTTTGTTGTTTTTGTTGTTTGCCCGGCTACTGCGCCGGGCAAAATCGTTTGCCTTGGTCTGCTGAGAACTGTTGATAATCGCCTTCGTTCTATGAGGGATACGATTTCAGGGCGCGTACTTGCAAGTTCTTTTTGATCAGATCCGTGCAATATAAGACCGGAAGCAGCTTCGCCGCTCCCCATGTCGCTCGTGTCTTGGCGCGTCTCCTCTCGCAACACCCAAATTTGAAGCGACCTGTTGCCAAAGCTTTATTACACGAAATCGCCAGCCCGTGGGAATCGGGTCCCCAGATTCGCGATTAGGATTGAGGAAAGAAAAGGCGAGCTAGTACATTTCCCCGATGTCTTATCCGTTGCTGCCGAGACAGAGATTTTGAGCGGAATTTCCTGCCGCAGTCCTCGGTGTCCCACGTACAGAACCGACCGAACTTCTCAATTCGCCCGCCTCATTGCAGCGCACTGGTCACGATTGGTCTCCCGGTTTTAAGAAAACGCCTACAGCATTGCCTACAGTTTTGGAACACCGTGAATGAAACAGCACAGGGCGAAATCGCCCTGTGCTGCCATCTACTAGGCCAGGATAAATTACCACGCGAAGGTAACTACCCCATCGATGGGACACCGGGCCCAGTTCCAATCTGAATCAACCCATAGGGTGTGGCCGCATGCTGCTCGGATCGGCATGATATACCCTCGGCCACCGACTTCCGGTTCAGTCTTTTCTTCCTTCGCGGTTCCGCCTTTTCCGGTCGGCTCACCTGCACCCTCCCATTTCTTACCTGTCTTTGTTTCTGCCATATACTATCCTTTCTTCTTTTTGTTGTTGTTTGCCGGGCTGCTCCGCCGGGCAAAGTCGTTTGCTGTGGTCTGCTGAAAATCGTTGATAATCGGCTTCGTTTTATGATAGATACGATTTTAACGCCCGCACTTGCAATTTTTCTTTGATCAGACGCGTGCAATATAGGTTGCAATTTCCTTCGTCTTGGGTCCCATTGCCGCCATATAAAGTTGGTAAAGTAAACCGTCGTGGGAGAGCAACTCTTTCGCAGTCCCTTGCTCGACCACCCTCCCTTCGTCGAGCACGACGAAGTTATCGCAAAACTGTAGCAGCCAGTTAACATCGTGATCGACTACCATGACGGTCTTGCCGCGTGTGCCCTCGCGGAGCATTTTGCGAATCTCGAATTTCTCCTCGTTATCCATTCCGACGGTTGGTTCATCGAGAAAGAGCAAACTAGGGTCCCGCAGCAAACAGCGCGTGAGCGCCAGTAGTTTTCGCTCACCGCCCGACAAAGTTTTACCTGCAGCCAGATTGGCGTCTAAAATCGAGCCCGTCTCCGAAGGCGGGAGCTTTTGGCTCAGAATTTTCCAAACTCCTGTGCGTTGGCAGATGCCTTGAAGTTCCTCGTCGGTCGCATCCGGTTTGGCCATCCGCAGATTTTCCCGGACTGTGTCAAAAAAGAACGCTGGGAATTGCGACATCATCGCAATGCGCTGCCGCAGTAGATCAGGTACGTAATCGGTTGTCGGCCGCCCGCCGACCACGATTTGGCCTTGCTGCGGGTCATAAAATCGGAGCGCCAGCTTGAAAAAAGTCGTTTTGCCCTCCCCCATTTTGGCCACGAAGCCAGTCGTTTTTTCCGGCGGAATAGTGAAAGAGAGATCGGTAAAAATTTGCCGCGAACCGGGCTTATACGAAAATGTAACATTTCGCGCCTCGATGGTCGGCGCCACCAGTTGGGTGTCCGCTGCGCCGGGCTGCTCCTCTGTTTTCGTGCGGGATTCCAGGATATTCATGACTGTCTCGATGTTTGGCCATGAACTTGAAGCCATTACTAAATAGCTGGAGAGCGCTTGAATGGGCAACATCAGCATCGGCGCAAGTAGAAGCACTGCTACCACGTCGCCCGGGCGCGCGTTGCCGCCCGGCTTAAGCACCAGCCACATAGCGAATCCTAGCAACGCGATCTCGATCAGCAGCGTAGGCAATCGATTAAGAATATTGACAGTCTCAATCGTGATGGTTTGGCGCAAGCGCGCCTTGAGCGATTTGTCCAAACTTGCATTATGCTTGTCGCTAAAAATGCTCTCTGCCTCCATCGCCTGGATTTCTTCCGGGGATTGCGTGGCGCCCGTGATAAGACTGGACAAAGCCAACATGTAGGTCTGAACCGCCTTTGATGTTGTGCGAATACGGGCGCCAATCTTGCTAATGAGATAGGGCGAGAACAACGCCAGCGCTACGATAATCGGCGGAATCGCGCCCGAGGGAAACTGCACGCCGAAAATAGCAAGAGGTTCTTTGTGAAGCTGGATGAAGTTGTAACTTACCAAACCTGTGGTTCCCACTAGGACAACGAACTGCAACGGCGGTTCAAGCGTAATCTGTCGAAGAGTCATTTCCGTTTCTATCGTCATTTGATTGATGATCTGGTTCAGTTGGCCGGAATCATATTTGTGAAAGAACTCAGGCGACTGTCTTAGGACGCGGTCAAATAGACTGGTGCGCAATCGATTTGAGAGCAGTGCATCCATTTTCGTCGTCAGCCATTTCAAGGGAATGGAAAAGCCAACACCGCAAATCGCGAGGATCACCCAGCCGAGATAGGTTCCGACGAGGCGGCGACTCGGAGACTTGATTTCAAGCGAAGGGCGTTCTGCCGGCGACGCAGCGGGTTCCTGGTTAGCGGCTGTGAGGCCGCCAGGTTCTGCTGGCGGTGTGCGGACGTTGATCGGGCTACTAATACTGACTTGGTTGGTTAGGTATCCGAAAAGTTGGACAACACCGCGATCTATTGCTTGCTCGGTCAGCGACAAGATCACATATAGCAAGACCAAACCGCGGCAAACGCCGATGAGCTTCCAGCCAAAGCTAAAAAGAGTTTTCCATTTTAGATCGGAAGGAGGTTCGGCAGATATTCGCTGCATCTCGCCTGTACCTCGCCTGCCGGCGATCGGAGCGCTTGGGAACTGAGAAAGCGTAGGCTTTGGGGCGGGTTTTGTCGCAGCAAGCGGCGGCAGTTGTCGACTGTTCATACTTTATTCTCGTACGCCGCCATGCGCTTTTTTCTACACCGCCGGGCATGTTGCGCTTTGGGCACTTGCAATGTCAAGAGATCCCCGATCTGAGCCTGCTTGTGAAATGCGTCGTCGAGATTGACGGAGTCGTAGCGCTGTAAAACTGAAGTTCGAGGCAACGTCACGTCGTTACGTTCGGTGCGGTTACGTCTCGTCGCCAAGGCGTAGCAAGCCAGTGCAATAACGCTTTTGCTTCCAAAGGACCAATGCTTGGCATGACTGAGATCAGTCGCGCAAGCAAGCCACTCATAACCGGCGCTGCGAAGCTGCTCCCCGTGACTTCCCTAACGGAATGGTGGTTCCAAGGAAGTTCTACATTCACACCACGAGCAAAGAACTCGACCAGGTGACCGTGTTTGTAGAAGAAGGTATGGTCATCATCAAGCCTAGCCATATTGACAGTAACCACGCTTGGAAAATAGCCTGGCCACTCCGGTTGACGAAAATCAAGATTGTTGCACGCGGAAACGATATGGATCTCCTTAAGATATGCTTCGTCAATCCATTCCTTATATTGAAAGATGTGTTCTGCTACTCTACAGCCGAAACTGCAATTTAAAATGCGGTAGCCTCGGTCAATTGCCTGCCGAATTCCTTCGCGGATAATCACTGTGCGCGACGCCAGGTTCTCCCCGAGAACGCGAATGCTGCCGATCTCCGCGTCAGGTGCGATGCGACGAATCACTCCCGCGATCGCGGTGCCGTGACCAAAAAGGTCGGTACCGTCCCCTGACTTTACCTCGATCTGAATTCCGCTGTCAACGACGTGCAAATCGTCGATTAGCGCTAGACCGACTAACTCCGGGTGATCAACTTCGATCCCCGAATCCAGAACGGCGATGCGCACACCTTTACCCGTTCCGTTAGTCAAGGCTTGGCGGGCTTCCTCGAGTTTTAACGGAGATGAATCCATCTTCAGCGCCGATTCCATCCAACCGCAGTCCCGAGCAGTCGATAATCGATTAGATCTCTGATTACTGCGGCAGCCGATTGAATTGCGGCGAGATGTAGTGGCTTAAAACCCTCGGGAGTTTTCCCAGCCGGCATGGGCTCTCCCTGCTGCATGAGAACATCGAAAAGCTGCACACAGGAAATAACCCCACGCACTTGGTTAAGAAAATACAAAGGCACGGCGATCATCGCATAGGTGGTATTGTGCAGTTTCTTGTCGAGGTCGGCGCTGTATTTCACATTTTTGTACACGTTGCTCTCGATGAATGCCTGCTCACTAGCGACAACCAAGCTGATGATGCCTTTGTTAAGCGGTTGTTTAAAACCAACGATCTTGTCGGCATTCGGGCCGCTGTTGAAGGTAACAACAAGATGTTGCTTCCCTTCGTCGAGCAGCCAGATGCTGCCCTCGTCGGCAGATATCCGCTGAAAAGTGTCGGTTAAGAGCCTCAGCAACATTTCGTCGCAGATGCTCAGGAAGTTAGCGGGCGATATGGCGTCGCCGATTTTTGCGAGATGTTCTTGCAGCGCAGGTCGCAGTGGAATGAATCGCTGCTCTGGAAGAAAGTTCGCGCGAACCGAAGTAGTCATTTTGGCGATTCTCTTAAAATTTTTATTTCCCTTACGAGCGCAAGAATCAGGTCAGGCTGCTGTTCAAGAAGCCTGATTAATTCGCGTCGCTCTTCATCAGTGCACCGACCAGCGGCCAATTTTGCCAGCTTTTTTTGAATCCCGGGAGAGATCGGCCGATCTGCGCGGCCTGACACCTCGTCCGTCCTATTCTCAATCAGTCGAAAAGTGGCGTGAAATCGTCAATCATGCGTTCGCGAAACGTCTAAATTCTCCGAAAAATCAATACGAGGAAAAGCGCCCGATGGCATAGAATAGAAATGAAGTGCCCATTCTTAAGACTTATCGGCTACTGCTGTCTTGCACGTTAATTTCTAATTCACGGACCGATGCGAGCTCCCGAGCGCATCTCGACAGCTCCACAAAATCATCCCACCCCAGGGTCAACCACGGGTCGGTCCGATGCAGCTCCGCCAGCACGGCGGTTCTGATTCTGACGCGGGCGGATTCGAGGGCGCGGCTTACTTTGGATTCGTGCCAATTCCATATCCGGCCGATCTCGCGCTGAGTGACCTCATACATGTGAACAAGTCTAAGCATCAGCAACATCTCTGGCGATTCCGCTGCGAAGGCGTTCATGACAGCCTGGCGCAACAACCCTACGAGGGCGTTATCCGGCTGACGTGCCGGAAAATTACCGATCCCTTCGAAATCGTTTGTCTGGCTCTTACCCGATTTATCGCGGAGTGATTCTCTGCGAGAAGCTTCGCGGCGTTTAAAATCGATCAATCGATTTGTTACCACAGTGATTAACCACGAACTCAGTGGGCAGCGGCCCCCGTACTTAAGCAGAAGCGGCTCGCCGGAACTGCCGAAGCAATCTGCCCACAAATCAGCGAGCAAATCCTCCGCTTCAGTGCTGCTTGCACCGCGCTTACAAAGCGTGGCTTTAAGTTGAGCGCTATAACGAGCTCGCAAGGCACGTGTAGCGCTTTCGTCGCTATCCAATACTTGCTTGATGAATGGTAAATCCGGGCTGCGATCCGAAATTCCGCAGTCTTTAGCGCGGTCCTTCACTTTGTCCGGCCGCTCCAGCACAAAATCGTCTCTTGCCTGAGCAGGTGGCGAACGGCGACCGGAATACGTATTATCTGCCTTCAATAGGGTGGAATCGCTACGCATACTACCTAGTTTTCAAGTTCGGCGCCAAGCTTTATTTGCCCAGCGTAGATTTTCCTGTTTGGCTCGCAGGCGATCGATAGCAACATTCTACGAGCCAGCTGCTTCCGTGGGAACTCCTCATGGTCTGGAGCGATTCGGGAATCGGAGTTGGTTTAAATCTGGTCTTGGCAAGCGGGATAGCTTACTGGTAAAAAGCCGTCGAGTTGGGCTGCTGGCTCAGTTCGATTCCTGGATTTTAGCCACTGTTATTGACCCTTGAGGACAAACGCATTCGTTAAACGCGCAATTCGGGAAGGCGATTTCTTGGTCGCGTATGATGCTGCACGCGAAACGGTCGAGGAACGTCAAAGTGCCGATCCGTGGATGCAGCAGCAGATGGCGCTCGCTCTTGCCCAACTGGGTTCCACCGCGCGGGCGCAGGCTATCCTAATGACGCTTGTCAATAAGGATCCGACAAACCGTGAAACCCTGGCTCTTCTTGCACGAACTTATAAAGATCAATGGTGTACCGATACGTCCAACGCAGCGGCACTCAATTCAGCATTTGAATGGTACAAGCGGGGTTTTGAGATCGACCCACCCGATTATTACCCTGGGATCAACGCTGCAAGCCTCGCGCTGCTGCGACACGACCACACGACAGCGCATCGCTTAGCCGGCGAAGTGCTCGAGATCTGTAAGCGTAAACTAGCTGCGCCTGATCCCAATGAGATCTATTGGCTAAGAGTTACCCTGGCAGAGGCTCTGGTCATTCTCAGGAGACGCGCAGATGCCAAAAAAGCGTATCGAAGCGCGGCTGCGACGCCAGACCTTAGTTTGCGGGAGCTTTCTTCGACTCGCCGACAAGCACGCCTGCTATCCAAGCATCTTTATCGCAATTCCCATGTGTTTGATACTTGTTTCCCGATTCCTAAACTCGTTGTCTTTTCTGGCCATATGCTGGATACCGCTGGTCGTAGCGTTCCGCGCTTTCCAGCTAGTAAGGAGCGCTCGATTCGGTTAGCCATTAACAAACAGCTCGAATCGATCGGCGCCGGAATTGGCTTTTCCAGCGCCGCGTGCGGATCGGATATCATTTTTCTTGAAGCGATGCTGGATCGCGGTGCGAATGTGCATGTCGTTCTGCCGTGGCCAAAAGAGGAGTTCATCCAGACAAGCGTAGCCATCACCAAAGATGATAATTGGATTGCTCGCTTTGAGGACGTCCTTCGTCGAGCGGCGTCGGTGCGGGTTTTGGGCCAGTTACACGTCCCTGGCAGTGCAATCGGCTTCGATTACTGCAACTCGGTCATGGTTGGTTTGGCGCGTCTCTATGCGCGATCCTTAGATCTCGAACTCGTCCCGCTTGCTGCTTGGGACGGTCTCCCGGGCGAACCGGGCGGTACAGGCTCATTTGTCCGTTACTGGCGCGCTCACCACGTGCCCGTGAAGATTATTCCAATGCATTTTCGAGTGCCCCCAAGAACCTCTCGAACTAAACGCGTGAGCGATTTTGGACAGGATATTGACGATGATTTGGAAAAGTGGATGCGCGCAACTAGCCGGCAGGAAATCAAGGCCATCCTATTTGCCGATGTGACCAGTTACGCCCAGCTAACAGAAAAGGATCTGCCGAAGTTCATAGGTCAATTTTCGCAACGAATATCACGCTTGGTCGCGGAGAGCGCCCTCGCTCCCACGAATGTGAACACGTGGGGCGACGCTTTTTTCTTTGTGTTTAATCGCGTGGAGCATGCCGGCCGTTTTGCGCTTGAGCTTCGCGATCTGGTCAAAACAACGAATTGGGCTGACCTTGGTCTACCACCAGAGCTAAGCATTAGAATAGCGGTCCACGCCGGACCGATATTTGTAACATTTGATCCAGTAAGCAGACAGATGACATTTACTGGCGCTCATGTCGTCCGTGCTGCCCGGATCGAGCCAGTGGCTCACGCGGGCGAGGTTTTTGCCAGTGAAGAGTTCGCTGCGCTTGCCGCCGCCGAGGACGCTCAAGAGTTTTCCTGTGACTTCGTCGGGACTACGCAACTGGCCAAGAGCTATGGCTCCTTTCGAATCTACAGCTTGGTGCGTTCCCAAAACACAGTAGCTTTGAAGTTGTAATAGAGAGTCAGACCAACCGCGCGGGTTCACGATTCTTGGATGCCACAGCTGTCGTGGTTAAAGTCTCTGCACGATGGATAAAGTCCGGTGTATGTGAATAGCATTCCCTCTAGCCTACCAATTGCACGTTTCGATCGCTCGCCGTGATCGTCTTGCCGCGGGCGATCATTTCGCGGTAGGGCGATTTAGGGGTCGCTGAGAAAACGGGTATTAAAGGTATAAAGCTGACCCGACCGTCTACTGGCGTCGCACCCATGGCTAGCCGACGACCCCTAGGCGCGCTCGGGGAAAAGTAGAGAGCTATGGCTTCTTTTTCATCCTGAAAAACAGGATAGAACCGCTCCGGTATCGTTTCACTGGTGCGCGTTTGCCGCGTGCGAAACTCGGCGAGCCCGCATAGGCTTCCAAAGTGTCGTGTAACCACTCGGCCCAGCGAATATGCCCGCTGCTTCCATCGTGGCGCGTCTCGAGATTATCCTGTGACTGTACCTCAGGAACGCCCAGTGATTCATTGTCGAGGCGGCACAGTCTAGTGAGCGCAAAGATTCTGCGTCAACAGGCTAGGCAATCTGATCTGGGAGACTCATTGCGAACGAGACGAGCTACCAACTGAGCTATACTCCCATCGTCGGCAAAGAGATTAGCACGCCGGGCCGATTTTTCATTAAGTGAAACCAGGTTTGAATTTTCCAGCTCAAATCGTCAACGGCCGCTGACGTCGCTCTCGATAATACGAGCGAAGCGAAAGAACGATTGCAGTGGGCGCTTTCGCGTTTAAGGTGCGCTCTTCAATTCCTAGCATGCTCCAGACGATTCTTGCTCAGGCTCAAAGCGCGCCGCCTCAAGCAGTCCCCGGCGGCGGCATCGGCTCCTTTTTTGTGCCGCTGATTTTCATTTTCATAATCATGTATTTTGTGATGATCCGGCCGCAGAAAAAACGGCAGCAACAGCAGCAGAATTTGATGGCAAGTTTAAAAACCGGCGACCGGGTCGTGACCAACGCCGGCATTCACGGTCTGATTTCGAACGTAAAAGAGAACACCGTGCTCGTGAAGGTGGCCGATAACGTAAAGATCGAGATGGAGAAATCGGCCATTACAAATGTGCTGAAAGAGAGTTAAATCATTAAATCGAAATGACTCCCGCGCTTACATTTTTTGTTGGGCTCGCAATGCTGGTCCTCTTCGGTTGGTACTTCGCAACTGATCAAGGGCCGCGGAAGCGCCTCCTAGCCGGCACGCTGATGCTGTTGCTTGTCACCCTCAGCATCGCCGCGATTTGGCCACCACAGAAAAAAATCGCACTTGGACTCGATATTCAAGGTGGCACCTCCTTCCTCATCCGACTCGTGCCCGGCGACAAGCCGATCACCAAAGGAATGCTTGATCAGGCAGTCGAGGTGATTCGGAAGCGCGTGGATTACTTTGGCGGAGGCGAACCGATCATTAGCCCAGTCGGCGGCGATCGGATTCTGGTCCAGATCCCGGGACTCGACACCGCGAAGATTCAGGAAGCACGGGATCAGCTCTCGCGCGTGGCGAAACTCGAGTTTCGTTTGGTCTATCCTGATAATGGGCAAAAATTGAAGGCAATCGATGAAGGCAAGGACGTCATTCCGCCTGAATACCGCATCGAAAGTTACAAACTCCAGCGTGAGGGCGAAAAACCGGTCGAAGAACGATTGCTAGTAAAAAAGAAAGCTGACTTATCCGGCGATCGCGTTTCGAGCGCGGGCGCTTCCTACGAAAAGGATGGCTGGGTCGTTCATTTGCGGTTCGACGCCGAAGGCGGCAAGAAGTTCGGCGACATCACCGCTGCGCATGTTCATCATCGCTTTGCGATTGTGCTTGATGGCATCATCCAATCTGCGCCTGTCATTCAAGATGCAATTTATGGTGGTGACGCGCAAATCACAGGAAGATTTACTGAGGAAGAAGCGCGCGGGCTGGCGAGTGTGCTTGAGAACCCGTTGCAAACGCCTGTGAGCATCGAAGAAGAGCGGAGCGTCTCGCCGACTCTCGGACTCGATTCGATCCGGGCCAGCATCCTCGCCGGCTTGGTTGGACTGGCCATCACGCTCGTCTGCGTGGCCATTTACTACAAAATTCCCGGTCTTGTCGCAAATCTGGCGCTGATCATCAATCTGATCCTGCTCATCGGCGCGCTCACGATGTTTCATTTCGTCCTCACATTACCGGGCATTGCCGGTATCATTTTAACAATTGGTCTTTCAGTGGACGCGAACGTGCTCATTTACGAGCGATTGCGCGAAGAAATGGCCCTCGGGAAGTCGCTCAAGGTCGCCCTTAACACGGCCTATGAGAAAGCGTTTAGCTCGATTTTCGACGCCAATGTAACGACGCTGATCACGGCGGCGATTCTGTTTTGGAAAGCGAGCGGCCCCGTGAAAGGCTTCGCGATCTCACTTACGCTCGGTATCTTGGCGTCGTTGTTCACGGCCCTCATCGTCGGGCGGAACTGCCTCGGTTGGCTTGTCGATACAGGACGGCTGAAGCGCATCTCGATGTTGCATTTGATTTCAGCGCAAAACATCAATTTTCTCGGCAAAGGCTTTATCGCCTGCATGTGCTCGCTCGCGCTGCTCTTGGCCGGCGCGACCGCCTTTTACCTCCGCGGTGAAAGAAATTTTGGCGTCGATTTTCGCGGCGGCGACCTGATCACATTAAGCGCCCCGGGCAAGATCGACATCGCACAGGTGCGCAACGCGCTCAAGCCAATCGGACTTGCCGACGCGTCAATCCAGGAATCCACACAAGCGGGGAAGAGTTACATCACCGTCCGCACGCCGTTGAACACCAGCGACAAAGTGGAAAAGCAAATCATGCAGACACTTCCGAATGCGGGATTTCATGTGGAAGGTTCCGAGCGAGTCGGCGCTCTCGTCGGCGGTGAGCTGGCAAAGAGTTCGTTGATCGCGCTGGGCCTCGGCATCTTGGGAATTTTAATTTTCGTAACGTTCCGCTTCGAACTTTCCTTCGCAGTAGGCGCGATTGTCGCGTTGTTGCACGACGTGCTTATGACGGTCGGTATGTTCGCGCTACTCGGCCGCGAACTGACGCTCACGATGGTCGGCGCAGTGCTGACCATCGCCGGTTATTCCATTAACGACACTATCGTCGTTTACGACCGAATCCGTGAAGGCCTGGCTAGCGGACGGCGTGGAACGATTGAGGAGATAATGAACTCGAGTATTAACCAAACCCTTAGCCGCACCATTCTTACAAGCACAGTCACGCTTATCCCGATTCTCTGTCTGTTTTTCTTTGGCGGCGCAGTGTTGCGCGATTTTTCCCTCGCCATCATCATCGGCGTGGTGGTCGGTACTTACTCTTCGATCTTTATCGCCTCGCCTATCGTATTGTGGTGGACGCGCGCCCGGGGCGGCAGAGAGACAGCTTTGCGCCGCGAGGTTACCGAAAAAGCAGCGACCGCAGCAAATCCTCTCGCCCAACGCTAAAGCCCCTGCTGAAGCTGCGTTCTTTGGGCGATCTTTCGGTCGGCCGACGTATTGGATGGCCTTTCAGCGTTTTGCCGCGAAGATTTGACGAGGTCGCGTGGCCCAAGTAGGCTCCGGCTCGCCGGCTAAGAGTATATTTCAAAATCGAGGTGATTATCGATGCCAGAAGTGATTGTTCGTAAAGGTGAACCTGTCGATCGCGCGCTGAAGCGGCTAAAAAATAAGCTGGACGCCGAAGGTATTCTCGAGGAAGTCCGTCGTTTACGCGCCTTCGAGACACCTTCCCAAAAGCATCGCCGCAAGGCAAAAGCCAACGCCAAGCGCGGTAAAATGAGGTTCCGATTTAATCCGTAAAGACAGAGTTAAAAGAGTTACATTAAAAAGTTAAAAGTCGATTTCGGCAAAGCCATTGTAACGATTTAACTTTTCTCAAAAAGTTCCCTAACCGCCTGCACCAGGCCATTGATATCGTGCCGGCGTGCCTCGACATCCACTTTGAGGCCCTGGTCACGCACGGTTTTTGACGTGATCGGACCGATGCTCGCGGTTCGCATTCCCTTCGGCCAGGGCAGTCTAAGGGCGAGAAAGTTTTCTACGGTTGAAGAACTGGTGAACGTGATCAAGTCGGCCCCATCGCACATTAGTTGCCGTCGCGCGCCGCTCGTGTCTCGCGTCTCCGGCACCGTCCGATAAGCGAATGCTTCGTCCACGATCGCTCCCAGCGCCGAAAGTTCCTTGGGAAGCGTGTCGCGCGCCGTCTCAGCGCGGACTAAAAGAATCCGCAAATTTTCGATGCTTCCCTGTTTTTTGAATTCCCTCACCACCGCCTCGGCCACGAATTCGTCCGGCTGAAGATCGACGTGTAGGTGAAAGTCTTTCACACGTTGAGCCGTGGCCGGTCCGATGGCAGCAATGCTCGTAAATACGATCCAGTCATAGATGTGCGCGTCCTGCACCAGCTCCGCAAATTCGCGTAAATTGCTCGGCGGCTCGATTCGAATCGTCGGCAGCTCGATCACGTGAGCGCCCAGCGCGCGCAGTTTGCCGCTTAGCACGCCCGCCTGGTTTCGGGTCCGCGTAACGACAATTCTTTTCCCTAGGAGCGGCCGCTTTTCGTACCAATTGAGACCGTCACGCAACGCGACGACTTCTCCAAACACGGCCACCGCCGGCGCTTTGAAATCGCTGGCTACAGCTTTTTGGGCAATATCTGCAAGAGTGCCTGTGAGCGTTTCCTGTTTTCCGGTCGTGGCCGAGCGAACGAGCGCCACTGGTAAATCGCTGCGCACGCCCTGCTTCAGCATTTCGCTCGTGATGGATCCGAGACGTTCCACACCCATCAGCATGACCTGTGTGCCGCCGAGTTTTGCCAATGCCGCGTAATCGATTGCACTTTCCGCCTTTGCTGGGTCCTCGTGGCCTGTAAAGAATGTCACGTGCGAATTATGTGCTCGATGCGTCATTGGAATTCCTGCATACGCCGGCCCAGCGATGGCCGAGGTGATTCCGGGGACAACTTCAAATGGGATTCCCGCATCGGCGATCGCCTGCGCTTCTTCCGCTCCTCGGCCGAACACGAATGGATCCCCGCCCTTTAATCGAACGACCTGCTTTCCTTCACGTGCTTTCTCGATCAGCAGCGCGTTGATTCCCTGCTGGCTCAGCTGGGATTCGCCAGCTTCCTTGCCAGCGTAAACAATTTCTGCATCGTCTCGGGCCCAGCCAAGCATCTGCGGGTTTGCCAGATGATCGTAGACGATTGCGTCGGCATTCTCGATGCACTCCTTAGCGCGCAATGTCACCAAACCAGGATCGCCTGGCCCAGCGCCGACCAAATAAACTGTCCCACTCTTACCCATGCTCACCTGCCTAGCCGTAGCCTTGCGCGGAGGCTGGTGCTCCTAATCGGTTCAATAGCTCCGTCGCGAGGCGCTCGCGATCGTCGGGCGCGCCTTCGACGTCACTTTGACGCGGCGCCACCGCGCCTTGCAAGAAAACCTGCGCACGCATTTTCATCTTGCCGTCCTCTATGTTTGCAAGGACGCCCACTGGGCAATTGCAATCGCCCTGCAAACCATGCAGAAACTCTCGCTCCGCCTGTAAACAAAGCAATGTTCCGCGGTCGTTTATCAGATCGACAACGGCCTTCGTGCTTTGATCGTCGGCGCGAACTTGAACGGCAATGATTCCCTGACCGCCTGCCGGCAAAAAAATTTCGACCGGAAGAATTTCGACAAAAAAATGCCAGCCGTCAAAGTCGATTTCGGGACGACTTGGCGACATACCCAGGCGTTCAAGGCCCGCGCGAGCTAACACGATGGCGTCCCACTCGTTTTCGGCCAGTTTTCGCAGCCGGGTTGGCACGTTGCCGCGAAGATCAATGATGTCGAGGTCCGCGCGTTTCCACAGCAGCTGATGTCTTCTCCGCACACTGCCGGTTGCCACTATCGCACCCGGTGGGAGGGCAGCGAGACCGCCCGGGTGTTTGGAAGCCAGCACGTCATCCAGCGGTGCCCGGGCAAGCACTGCCGCGATTCCTGTGCCCAGGCTCGTTTCACTTGGCAGGTCTTTCGCACTATGAACCGCAACATCCACTTCTCCGGCAAGAAGGGCTCGCTCGATTTCTGCCGTGAACAATCCTTTTCGTCCTGCGCGAGGATCGACAACTCTGGCTCTGTCGCCTTTTGTCGCGATAATTTTGGTCTCGATTGTTACATCGAGATGCGTGTCTTGAATCGCTTTCTCGACCAACAGAGTCTGCGCGCGTGCAAGCTCGCTGCCGCGTGTTCCCAGGACAATCCTCCTAACCATCGCGGGAATGTAGCGCGCGGTACTTTGTAGGGAAAGCTGCCAGCTTCCCTACAATTCAGATGCCCGCAGCGAATTTTCGCCAAGCGAGGGATGCTCGGTCGCTCGAGCAGCAGGATGCAAACCTTGAGAAATTGAATTGGCAAAATCCGTGACATGCTCGGCAATGATCGCCTCTGCTGCGGCGACCTGCTGGCGTCTGAGGGCGAGCGATTGCTCCGCGACAGATCGTATCGAATCGATGTCGTACAGATAGACCCCTTCCAGTTCATTTACACTGGGGTCGACATCGCGAGGCACGGCGATGTCGATGATGAAAAGCGGACGATCCAAACGCTCGCGCAGCATCGGCGCGAGTTTGTCTCGTGTCAGCAACGGCGTTTCCGACGCTGTCGATGTGATTAGGATATCGATCTCATGGCATTGCGTCGGCCACTCCTCGAACGGAACGGTACGGCCTCCTACCGCCTGCGCCACCTCGCATGCGCGATCCATCGACCGATTGCTTACGCGAAGATCTCTGGCCCCACGGGAAACGAGGGCACGCGCCGTGCGTTCGCTGGTTTCGCCCGCGCCGAGCACGAGCACCTTGCAATCGCCTAGTTTGCCAAAAATTCTTTGTGCCAGATCGACAGCGACCGAGCCGACCGACACCGCGCCGCGCGCAATCTCTGTGTGCGTTCGCACTTGTTTCGCGACGCGAAAGGCGCGCTGGAATAAACGATGCAAACACGGACCAGCTGCTCCGGATTTTCTGGCCGATTCGTATGCTTTTTTTGCCTGGCCCAGTATCTCGCTTTCGCCGACAACCATCGAGTCAAGTGCCGAAGCGACCCGGAAAAGATGCTGCACGCATTTGTCGGCCTCGTACCGATAAAATGGAGGCGCGTAATCGTGAGGATCGGTATCGATCTTCCGCGTGAGGCAACGCGCAATTTCATCGGTGGAAATGCGTTTATGCGAAACAGCGTAAACCTCCACCCGGTTGCACGTCGTCAGCAGCAACGCTTCGGTGCAACCGGCTTCGCGCACGATCGATTCAGCCGTTGCGCTACCCACGAATTGCTCCCGCGTTGCCACGTTCGACGTATGATGGCTCAAACCGATGCAGAAAAGATTCATGGTAGCGGATTCATTTCCGCGGTGAACGTGATTCCCCAGAGAAGTGTCACGGCGGCGCTAAAGCCGATGATGCATAACGCGGCCACGCGTTTTGGGGCGAGCCATCGAAGATGACGTCCTTGTAGAATCACCGCGTAAAGCAGCCAGACTCCAATAGCGGCCACGACTTGCACGCGCGGCAATGGATGGCCGGTAAAGAAACCGCTCACGATGCCCAGCGTGTAGAGCACAAAGCCCCACCAAAGCAGCCGGGTGATGGCAGCAAAAAGATCAGTCAGCGGCGGCAGGTGATAAAAAATCGAATACAACTGATGTGTCTTGAGCTGACGTTCCTGCACGAGATACATCACGCCCGCGATGCAAGCGAGCGCGAAGACGCCATAGGCCACGAGCGAAATCGATGCGTGAAATTCCAGCCAGGGATTTGCAGGCAACTTCGCCGGATGGCGCACGTCGATAAGGGCGATCAAGGCGAAGCCTTGAAGCAACACCACCAGCGGCGCGGTGAACGCGCCCATAAGTGAGAGACGATAACCCGGGCCGACGAGCATGTAGATAGCCGCTACCGACCAGGCGAGAAAGATAAAGACCTCGAACAAGTTCGTAAGCGGACAACGCCCCAGCTGGTGCCCGCGGACCGACAAGAAGGCCGTTTGAAAAATAAATCCCAACGCGACCGCAAAAAAATTAAACCGCATCGGGCGAAACACTCCGGCACGCAACTCAATAGCCGTGTGCACAACCGCCGCAAGAAAACAGACTGTCGAAACGACAAGAAGATATCGATCCACTCGAAATCCAATTTAGATTGACTTGCTCGCTTCGTAAATCTTCTTTCCCTCCTGAAGTTTAGAAGCCGACAGAACTCAAGACGTATGCGTCGCTGTAATCTTCGAATTGCGATATCCGCAGGAGTGTTCTTTAACTGGCTTGCCACCCATTGCGTCGCTGGTGACGCGGCTTTCTCAAGGGACGGCGCGCGAATCTACGCGTTGGCGGAGATTGACACGCGACCGGCGGTTCAAGAGATCGAGCTTGGTAGAAAAACGATTCGAACCATCCCGCTGACACAACTAGCAGCTAGCGATTCGCTGCGCGGGATTACATGTTCAGACGAGGACAGAATTTTCTGCACTACGAAGGAAAGCCTTTGGTCATTCGATCCGCGGTCAGAGATTTTGACAAAAATTCGTGACGCGTCCTCAGGAGCTGACTTTTGGCGAATTGCCTTCGATCCAAAGGCGCATGCCACCTTTGTAACAACTGATGATCAGGAGAATCCTCTGTTCATGTTTAGAAAAGAAAAGGAATGGATTCCCGTGCGGATGCGACGTCACCCCTATCCATCGTGCTTGGTGTTTACTGCAAGTGGAGAGCTATTCTTTGCCGCATACGGTGACCTGTGGCACGGCGAAATCCAAACGGATACATTTGACGGAGAGGAGCAGTTTTCGGTGGCGGCGTACCGGTACGCTCCTCTTGCTACGCTCGAAACTGAGAACACTGCTCCATCTGAAATTGGCGTAGCTGATATTGGGGTGAATCGCGAAACAATCTACGTCCAGTTATCACGTATGGGCGGTTCTGGAGACGGATGGTTCGCTCGGTTATCAAGGCCGATCATAAAGCGTACCAACGACCATTACCCGGACCTGCTTTACAAACCGAAAGAACGTCTCCCCGTGTATCAAAAATCACTAAGCTCACTCCAGATCGTTGGGGAAGACTATCGCGCGGGTGAGATAGCTGTTTCGCCTGACGAACAACGAGTTCACTACGTAATGCACGGGAAGCATTGGCTCGTAACTAATGGCAAGACAGAAGAACTACATTTGACTGAAAAATAATCCCCTAATTCCAATGTCTCATTCGTGGAAAGGTTCGCAGCATCAAACGCGTGCCTCCTGCTCAGGTGTCTATTCGTGCCAATGAGTGCCGACATTGTCGAGAAATTGCGCGCTGCCGTGCGAGACGTGGCGGATTTTCCAAAGAAAGGGATTGTGTTTAAAGACATCACGCCTGTGTTGAATGATCCGGTCTTGTTCCGTGCGTCGATTGATCTCTTTCTGGAGCGATGCCGCGGCATGAAGATCGACAAAATTGTCGGGATCGATGCGCGCGGATTTCTTTTTGGATCTGCTGTTGCGTATGAACTTGGCGTCGGTTTTGTGCCGATCCGGAAGCGGGGCAAACTTCCATACACGACAGAGGTCGCCAAGTACTCGCTCGAGTACGGTGAAGCAGAAATGGAGATGCATATCGATAGCATAACAGCGGGTGAGCGGGTTGTGATGTTGGATGATTTGCTCGCGACCGGCGGGACTTCTGCTGCCGCTGCTGTCCTCATCCGCAAGACCGGCGGGCACCTTCTCGAAGCGCAGTTTCTGATTGAGTTGCAATTCCTTCATGGCCGGAAGCAACTCGAGCCAACGCCAGTCGCATCGTTTCTCAAGTATTAAGTCTTCGCACGGCAGACATGAGCATGCGTGCTGTGTGAGGCCCGGAATCCTGGTTTGATTTGAGGGCCGGGTTTGGATTTTAAATTTCCCAACCTACATTTACCTGTAACCGAAGTTCGCGATGACAATGTCCCGACATCTGGACCAAGTTTTGGCTCATGCCGAAAGCCGCCTTGCCGCGACCGGGACCAGACGTCCGACAGAGGTTCTTCCACTTTACAAAAAATTTCTCAAGGTTGAAGAGCATCGCTTGCGCCTGAAGCACCAGGCCGGCGGCGGTGGCCGCGAAATTTGCGCACGGCGGGCTGAACTAGTCGATGTTCTGTTGCGATACGTCTTCGGCGGCGCTGCCGCTACTGCTCGTGGAAATGGCGAGCCCAAGGTTTCATTGGCGCTGATCGCTCTTGGCGGATATGGCCGGGGCGAGCTCAATCCATTCAGTGATATCGACGTCATGCTTTTGCATCACCAACGGGCGGCAGAGATTTCGCCGGACCTGGAGGAGATGGTAAATCAAGTTCTCTATCTGCTGTGGGATAGCGGCTTCAAGGTTGGGCACTCCACGCGTTCCATTAAGGAAGCGATTGCCGAGGCCAACCGTGATATGCGCACAAAAACGGCCATGCTGGAGTCCCGGTTTCTCGCTGGCGACAGCGAGTTGGCGCGGGAATTTCGCGAGCAGTTTCGTTCAAAATGCGTCGAGGGGCACGAACGGGAATACGTTGAAATGCGCATGCAAGACCAGGTAACCCGGCACAAAAAATTCGGCGACAGCGTGTATCTACAAGAGCCGAACCTAAAGAGTGGATGTGGCGGACTACGCGACTACCAAAATCTGCTTTGGATGACCTACTTCAAGGAGGGCTCGCTGAGCACGAACCAGCTCGTGGGGAAAGACTGGCTGAGCGAAACCGACCAGCGAGGCATTGAGAAAGCCTACGATTTTCTCCTGCGCCTGCGCACCGACTTACATTATGCGACCGGGCGCGCCACCGACATACTGCACCTCAACCTACAGGAACAAATCGCAAAACGGCTCAATTATTCTCCTCGAAATGGACAGCTCCGAAGTGAGGCGCTCATGCGGAACTACTACGAGCACACGCGAAATATCTTCCGGGTGACGGAACGTATCACAGAGCAATTTGTGAGCGGATATGTCACGAACAAGACACGCTCTCTGTTTAGTTTTCTTCCGTTGATTAGAGCGGACAAAACTCCCGTCGGGGACTCTTTCTTTGTACGGAGCAAACAACTGCATCCAGCGCGTCGCGATCTTTTTCGCAAAGAGCCTGAGCAGATGATGCGCGCATTTCAGCTTGCGCAAGAACGCGACCTGGATCTCAGCCCGGAACTGGCGGATTTGCTGAGCAGAAGCCTCAGGCACGTGACCCGCACTTATCAGTATGCCCGCGGCCCACGCGAGATCTTTAAATCGATTCTGTCACAAAAAGGCAGAGTGGGGCGCATCCTGCGGATGATGCATCGCGTCGATTTCCTCGGCCGTTACATTCCCGAATTCGGCCAACTCACCTGCCTGGTGCAGCATGAGTTTCTGCATCGTTACACAGCCGACGAGCATACGCTGGTTTGTATCGACAAACTCGACGCACTCGCAGAGACGAACGATCCAGAGTTGATTGCTTATCGAAAGATTTTTGAGCATCTCGAGGACCCGCTGGTTCTGTATCTCGCGCTTCTTTTGCACGACAGCGGCAAAGCCGTTGGCGCCAGGCCGCACTCTGAAGCAAGCGCGCTCTTCGCCCAGCGCGTGGCCGCCCGTTTGCAGTTATCATCCGAGCAGCGCAAGTCGCTCATCCTGCTGGTTGATCATCATCTTACCCTCTCCAGGACCGCCCAGCAGAGAAACGTGGATGACCCAGCCACAGTGATGGAGTTCGGCCGCATTGTGAAGCATCAGAGAAACCTGAACAAGCTAATGCTGCTTACTTTGGCTGATGGTCAGGGCACAAGTCCGGAAGCGTGGTCGGATTGGAAAGAGTCGCTTGTTTGGGAATTGTTTCATGAGACATCGCGCTATCTGGCCGACCAAAAGTCTTACTACGACCAAACAAGAATTGAGCGCAACAGCTTGCAGAGTGCCATATCCGAGAATCTTTCGCCGGACTACGCAGAGGAAATTGAAGCGCACTTTGAGTTCATGCCAGATCACTATTTTCGCGCGACTGATGTGCCCGAGATTATCGAGCACTTGAAATTGTTCCGGTCGTTTCTCGAGAATGTTTCCCACTCGGGAGAGTCTCCGCTGGCTGCAGCAATCCAATGGAAGATTATGCCAGAGCAGGGACACAGCGTCGTCACTTTCTGCACGTGGGAGCGTGAACGGTTGCTGGCAAAGGTCGCCGGATCGTTCTCCGTTGTGCCGCTGAACATTTTGAGCGCCGACATTTTTCCGCGTGGCGACAACGCGGTCCTAAGCATTTTTCGCGTGTGCGACACGAAAGCTCGCCCTGTCACTCACCGGCGCGATTTCGAGCTGGTGGAGCAAACCTTGCGACGAGCCTTCGAAGACGAGAGCTTCGATTTTCTGCCATTAATCGAAAAGGCGAAGCGCCAGAGCCGTGGTCTTGCGCCAGCAATTGAATTTCCCACGGGCATTGCCATCGACAACAAAACGCATCCGACGTACACGCTGATTGAGATTCAGGCGCCGGACCGGATCGGTTTACTCTACGACGTGTTGAGCTGCCTTGATCGCCAAAATATTTTGATCCCGCTTTGTCGTATTAACACTCAGGCCGGCGCCGCCATTGATACGCTGTATGTGCGCGACCGTTCTACGCATGCCAAGATTACCGATTCGCACCGCATCAGGGCGATCCACGAACATCTCAGCAGTGCAATTCTGGGTGGGGTCGCAGCAAAATCGACGTAGCTAAAAAAGGAACGCGCCCAGCGGCAACTGTTCTGATGAACGCTCTAATTCTCGCTGCGGGATACGCCACACGCCTTTATCCGCTGACGCTCAACAGGGCAAAACCGCTGATCGTGGTGGGTGGCAAACCGATCATCGAATGGGTGGTGGACAACCTCGCGGGTGTTCCTGATCTGGAAACGATTTACGTGGTCACCAACGATAAATTTGCGGCTGATTTCGAGGAATGGAGCAGCCGCTATCAGGCCAGACATCCGGAATTCAGATTCAAAATCGTCAACGACGGCTCCACGAGCGATGAAGATAAGCTGGGCGCGATCGGCGACATTAATTTTGTCGTCACGCGCGAGAACTTGACCCAAAGCAGCCTCTTAATCATTGCCGGCGACAACCTGTTTACTGAATCGCTGGCGAATTTTGTGGAGCGCGCGAGGGAAACCGACGCGACAGTGGCGGTCTACGACGTCGGGGATCTCGAAGCGATCAAGAAGTACGGCAACATTAGCATCGATGCTGAGGGAATCATTACCCGGTTTGAGGAAAAACCGAAGAAGCCTCAGGGAACGCTTGCTGCGATCGCTCTTTACTATTATTCGCCTGCAGTTCTGTCTCTGTTAACGACGTATCTCGCGGCGGGCAATAATCCCGACCAACCAGGCCGTTTTGTGCAATGGCTCTACACGCGCAAACCGGTAAAGACGTTTCAGGTCAAGGGGAAGTGGCTTGATATCGGAAGCAAAGAAACGCTGGAGAACGCAGACAAAATTCTCGGAAGTCTTAACTCTTAGCTTTTGCTCTGAAGGCAGCGTTATTACGAACTCCGCCTGCCGACCGTCGCTTCGGCGAACGTGGGTCATTTTAATCGTCCCTCATCAAACTCGATCAGATCGAAATAAGTCCGTATATCTTTGCGCCCTTCGCCGCCCGCCTCTTTGAGAAAATGGAGGAAACGCGCCCTCTTGGCAGCGGTGTCGGGGTGCCGCGAAATCATCGCCTGGTTCCATTGTTCAATTGCTTCGGGAGAATGTCGCGCTCCGTTTTTCTGCACCCACTCTAGAATTGCGTCGTCCTTCTCCAGCCTGTTGGTAATTTCTTCAAATGCGTCGCCGTCGAGTTTGAGAAACGCGAGCAAATGTTTATCGAACCCAACGGTTTTATAGTTGTAACCGTCAAGCAATCCTTTGCGGTGCAGCCTGGCCTTATCGATCAAACGCGGCAGGTGCACATAACCGCCCAGCTTCTCGTAAGGACTGCGCGGATGCAGTCTTTGCATGGAGGTTGTTATTAAGTCGCTGGCAGAGGCCGCGGTGCGGCGTCTGGAAAATGGGACTCCGGAATTCTCCCCGCGTCCGGTTCTTGGTCCTGCAGCAATTCGCCTTGTGTAATGCTGACGTCCCCGATCACGAGCTGGCCGGAAAATACCCCGCCTTTTTCCACCGTAATGGCCCTCGCCGTAACATCGCCTTCCAGTGCACCCCTTTTATGAACGGTCACCATTGTTTCGGCAACGATCTCTCCCGACATCCTCCCTTTGATTTCAACGCTGCCCGCACGAACTCTGCGGAAGCAATGAATGTCGGCCTTGCGGTCAACGACGATGTGTCGCGCGCTGATACGGCCGGGAACCTTGCCCGAGTAGTTGATCGTTGCAGTATCGTCGCAATGCAGATTTCCGCGCAGCCTGCCTTCTAGTAAGGCGGATCGGCAAACGACGCTGCTGCTTCCCAGATCGCCCTTACCCGTCAGATGCACGTCGCCGCGTGTTCGAATGCTTCGGCTGAAACCGCTCGTGATTTTGTAGTCACGCAGATCAATATGCGCGCTGCACGCCGGGCAGATTGTCGAAGTCGCCGCACCACAGACCTGCTGTTTCCGTTTACATTCAAAACACTCGATAACCGAACTGCGTTGTCGCTTCCAAAAGTCCTCAAATCTGCCAAGAATCGATGGGTTCTCTGGCGGGGGCGCTTCTTCTCTTGTCCGCAGCTTCAGGCCAGGTTTGGGAGCGAACGGAGAAAAGGAGCGGCCGCACTGGCGGCAGATTGAGCTTTTGGCCGCCGCATATTCCATCTGCCTAAAGCCACAATGCGGGCATTCCGCACTGACTTTTACAAGCGACGGATTGGCCACTGGACCCTAAGCCGAGATCCTTTCTTTATGCGCGCGCTCCAAACGCTGCTTTAATGGGCTCGCTGGGCCGCACAACCTCAGGACGCGCTGGGGTCGCCTTTGCGGAAATCGCTCCGCTGGTGACCTCCGACTTGCCAATGAAAGTCGCCCCCTCTTCGATGATGAGACGCGCTGCTTTCAGATCTCCCTGCAACACGCATTTGGATTTTAGCTCGCAGCGCTCGCCCACGGTGATGTTGCCGTGCACTTTGCCATACACGGTGATCGATTTGGTTTTTATCTCACCCCGAATTTCAGCGTTTTCACCGACCGTCAAAACGCCGTCAGAGTTAATATCCCCTTCGACCTTTCCGTCGATGAGAAGTTCCTTTTGGAACTTAATCGAGCCTTTTATTTCGACATCGCTCGAGAGGATGTCTTTGCCACCATGATCTGCCATAGGTTTTGGATTTGGGTTACCGATTATTGTTGGTCTTAGTTTGGGTTCTTCGTCATTCGCAGGATGATTGTTGTCATCTGTAATTAGATCCCGTGGTTCTTCTCGAACCGGCGGCATCGGCTTTTGCGGGACGAATCTTCTCAGCATCCAATAGATTGTGACACTCACCGATGCCTGTCAACGAATTCTCGTTCGTGACTGCAAAGTTTTTGTCGTTCTATCGTTCAGTATCTATCCGGTAAAGTTTGCACGCCGCGTTCTGCGCTGAAAAAATCAGAAACGGCGGTGCCTGGCCGGGCGTTGGGTCCAACACGCGACAAAGCGGGTGCAAAGGTAACGCCTGATTCAGAACGGCTGCGGAATTTTGCGCCACGCGTTCGGAATCGTACGCAAAAACCCACGCCGCCTCGCGTTTCTTAAGAATTTCGCGCGCTTTTTGAAAATCCTCGGAAAGGAAAAATCGCGCGCTGTCTTCGATTCCGCTTAGACTTTCATGCGAACTTCCAGCGATTCCAGGCTGGCCGGACCAATAGGCAATCGACGGTGAAAGCCACCACGGTGCGAGGAACGCGCGCATCTCTGACGATTGCAAATTGAGCCCGAGGTCGCGTATTTGCACCGATTCGTTGCGTTGTTCGATGCGCATGGCCAACTGCGCGTCATTTGGCCAAAGCCTTTCATCCCAATCGCGCAAAATTGGAAAGATCGATAATACAAATGCGATCCAAACTGCCGCGCGCGATTTGATTGGCTCAAGCAAAGCCGGAAGCGCAAGTGCAAGAATCAACACAAAAAAATATCCCCAGCGTGCCTGCCAGATCGTCAGAGCATAAGTAGCGCAAAGCAAAACGACGACGAAAAGCGGTGGTGGCTCGCTGTTAGTGTTGCTCTTACTCTTCGTTTTCAACAGCCCAAACCAAATCAAAAACGGTGTGACAAGAAGAAAATACCCGCACCAGCGCAACCAGATCGGATTTGCCGGCGAAACGTGGGCGAGTTCGCCGATCGTGCTGGCCCAGTTTTTAAAAATCGTGTCCGGATGGAAAATCGAGAGTGACGGGACGCGCCGCTCAATCAAAAGCGCGATCGTAATGATGAGAACAAAACAAAGCCACCCCGCACGGCGAGATTTCGTCAGGAGCGCGTTTCGGTTTTCAAGCGCGCTCACTATTGTCACCAGCAGAAATAAGATGAGCGATTCATAAGCAGAATTCCAAATCGCCAATCCCCACGCGATTCCACTGACGACGCTCCATCTATCGTAATCTGTCGAGGCAGCCGTGTCGGCTGCCTTTGTGCGCGAGCTCCACTCCGCGCAAATCGCGATCGTCACGAGCAGCACCGATAAGGATTGATGATCTGGCCTGCCAAGCTCCGTCCCCTGAACCAGAATGGGACTGATCGCGTACAAGACCAACATGACCCAGCGATACCGGAATTTCATTCGGCGTGACCACCACCAGAGAAACCAGCCTCCAAGCAGCGCTAGCAACGGCGAGATAAACGCTCCCGCCAAGTCCAGCGTGTGCGCTGTGAATGGGTTTAGCAGAAGCGACAGTCCGAGAATGAGATAATCTAGCGGCGCGGTCGTGTGTGGAATTGTCCCTTGTGGAAAATTCTCAAAAGTATGATGCCGCACGATCAGCCCCGGCGTTGCATGGCACATCCGCACGCGCGTCATCCGCGCGTAACAATCGGCATCGACGAAGTAAACGTTCCCGGCGACAAAAACATCCTGATAATTCGCGCAGCGTGTTGCCAGGATCAGCGCGCTGAGAAGCGCGATTTCGATGATGCTCAGGATTCCGCGAATCACGTTGCCATCCCAAATCCGAGAGCCTAACGACTAGATCGACACAGTGCGAACGACTGCGACACGAACCGAACACAAAAGACCGTCATAACGTCAACATCGCGTCAACGCCTCGCGTAAGCCGCAACGGAAATAACGGAATTCTTAATGGGGTTTGGCCGGACTGCTGAGCGTCCGCTGCCGCCACGGCCACCAGAGCCACCGCCAGACTTGTCGGGAAGCTTCAAAATTCAACTTGCTGACGGTTTCCTTGAACAGATGCATGAGGAAAACGCAAGAATGGTGTCATCACTGATGAAGTTGTTGCCAGTTAGAGCCGGGATTGATCCGCGCACCGGAGTTATATATTTGGCCGACGGAACTGTGATCAATCCTGGCGGTTCAATGCCGCAGTCAGAGCAGTTGCAAAGTGCAACGGACGCTTAAAGCAGTCACCGAAAGCAATTCCGTTTGAAGTACCGACCTCCGGTACTTTTACCGGGGGGTTCTCGAATCGGGCCGCGTTAGGTTCGCTGCGTCGCCTAGTCGATCTGAATGATAGCCTCGAGCGGATAATGATCCGATCCCGCGGCTCTCATGAACGCCTCGGCCCGCTGGTCGTCGTCGGTTAGTTTCTCGGCGCCGAAGTGCCGCACGAGGGCGTACACAGGTTTAGCATTGCGAACGAGAATATGGTCGTAGATGTCGGCCTCCGTTACTCCATCCAAGGATTCGTGATAGGGTGAGGTCGTAACGGGGACCTTATCGACGTTTAAAACGTTCACTGCGTCGACAAATTTCTCCCTGTCGAAGATTCGCGTTAGGGGACTATGCGGCCCGAGATTGATGTTCAAATCGCCAGCGATGACATCAATGACCCTGTTCTTTTGGCCACCGACCAGACGCATAAGCGCCTCGGTTTCCATCTTGCCCATCACCGTCAATTGGTCGTCGTCGGGTTGCGTAGGTGTGTCGTCGAGGTGAACGCCAAATACCCGCAATGTTGTGTTCGTGTCCTTGAGACGAACTTTCATCGTGATGCAAAAATTGCCTGCGTCACCTAGTGCGTGCTGACTGAAATCGGGCTT
>WNGD01001073.1_pt1 | contig 59761 bp, 57 predicted proteins | sample 5400671 | NCBI WGS metagenome assembly WNGD01 (sample SAMN13153369, study PRJNA577476) | soil metagenome | isolation source: 40 cm soil or saprolite under grassland replicate 2 | place: USA:California | collected 2016-06-15 | reverse complement strand
CTAAGGGAGGAGAGATAAACGATAAGCACGGGGAGACTGGCCAGTAATTTTCTGAAAAGTGGCATAGAAGCGGCTTGCTGAAATGAAGCCAACTTCCATTGCGATATCCAGCACCGTACGATTGGTTGTCGCGAGCAAGCGCTGAGCATGAGCAATACGATGTTGCGCGAGGTAGTCCATGATCGTGATCCCAAACGTTTTACGAAAGAGGTCCGTCGCATAGCCCGGATGCAGGCCAACAGCCTGGGCAATCTGCCCAAGTTGTAGCGGCTCCATGTAATGCTCAGTGATAAGGCAGATCATCGCTTCGACTGATCTGGGCAGACGCGTCGTCTTCGGTTGAATGCGAAGTGATGGTTGCGATGGCATGGGTTGGGCAATGCGCCGTAAACGGGCTTCCACTTCTAGAAGAATGACCCGCTCATAGTCATGCCACTGCACTTGTAGGTCTTGGTGCCATTGCGAAAAGAGCTGATACTCGCGCTGACTCTCTTGCTGATCCCAGATAATCTGACCTTGCAGCACTTGACGGGTCAGCGCTTCTGGCAGGTGCCATTGGAGGAAGCGGCCAGGAGGAAGAGTGAGCCAGTGGAGCGTTGTTTCTGGAACTGCTTCAAGAATGAAGTGCGGCATGATGGCCCAGAATACAATGAGTTGGCCTGCCGAAACGACGATCTTTTGTTTCCCAAAAAGATAGGTGATTGATCCTCGTTCAAGAAAATTCAGTTCGACTTCATTGTGACGGTGAGGGCGACTTCCTGCCTCGACGTCTACTGCCCCGCTGGAGAGCCCGACGGCCTCGATGAGACATGTGTTGTCAATCTCCTGATGCATGGCGAAGATCTCCTGAAAATACGGGATATTTTTGGGTCAAACAAGGAAGATTCTCCTGCATTTTTATTGTATCCTCGTGCCAGAGCCGGAATCAAGGACGGCAAGGGACGAAAGGAGAGCAGGTATGCTGACACAGAAACAACTTGACTTTTTCCACACCCATGGCTATCTGATTATGCGTGGGCTGATTGGAGGCCGAGAGTTGACGCTGTTGCAGGAGCAGGCTGATCACGTGATTGCGCAGGGGTTGGTGGGGCAAGGGGAACGCCATCTCTACCGTACCTCTACAGATGGAAAGAAAACCTACTGGAGATCGGAGGAGATGTGGCAGCGCGATCCCATCTTCCAGGCAGTCACGGTCAACCCTGATCTGTTAGAGAACATCGGGCAATGTCTTGGTCAGGCGTTTTATCCCTGGAACGATTCGTTGGTGGTGAAAGTAGCCCAGGCGGGTGCTCCTGTTGATTGGCATCAGGACCCACCCTATGGTGATCCTGCAAGGGAACGGAGTTATCCAGTGCCTAACTTCACCACCGATATCTACCTGGATCACTCAGGTCCAGATAACGGGTGTGTCTGGGCGCTTCCTGGCTATCATCTCGTTGGTCATGTGGATCTCTCACAAAGAACAACGGATGCATTGTTTGAAGACAGTGGCGCGATCCCCATCGAGATGGAGGCAGGAGATGTCTTGTTCCATGCTATTTCGCTTCCTCATGGTTCTCGTGCAAGCGCTTCATCACAACAGCGGCGGATCTTCTATGTCCATTATCTGGCGGAAGAAGTGTTCGCTGATGCCTACACAAAGGACCAAAAAATGCACTGGGGTGAAGAGAAGCGTGCTCAGATTGAGCAGATGATCGATGCACGTCGTGCTGAAAAGTGGGAGATCCCTACAGAGAGGCAAACCGTTCGTCTGACGGAAGACGGCTGCGTATTTGTGGGTACTCCAACGACTCCGCGCGCCTACTGGGGAGAACTTACTGCAACATGGGCTCCAAAGCGGGTTACGGCGATGAAGCAGTTGGTAACTCTTCAGGGGGGATCTAAAAGGCAGGGAACGGGGGGAAGCATAGTCTTGCAGTGAGAAAACGGAAGCATAGTCTTGCAGATTCTGCAAAACCCAGTGGTTAAATGACAGAGTTAGGGTGGAATTCTCAGAAAGACATCATAGGAAACAGGCAGAGGCGTATGGGAGTCGAACCCACCGGGGACCGCGCCGAGCGACCCCAGCCGTTTTGAAGACGGTGAGACCCACCGGAGCCCCTCCACCTCCATCATCTTTCCGTAAGCCGTATTGTGCCATGTCTCTTCTCTCCTCTCAAGCCAATCTCTTCCCCCCTTAATATTCGCCTCCCGCTTGCTTTTGTACCCTCTGGTATACTCACAAAAGAGGCACCACTTCCTCACCGTACAAAGTGTCCGTGCCGATTTGTTCGATATCTCGAATGGTCTACTCACAAAAGAGGCACCACTTCCTCACATGACCTGCCTCAAACCTCTTTTCTACCGTCCACCTCTTCGTACTCATCCACCACAAGAGGCACCACCTCATTCAAAAGGAATCACCATGAACACGAACCACCTTCCTCAACCCCCTCTCGACGCCGGTGAACCCCTTCAACCACCTGCACCGCCCGACTTACAGCTTGCACACCTCTGCCTCGCTGACGTCGCTTCCCAACACGTCCACTGGCTCTGGCCCCAGCGTATCCCCTTCGGCAAACTCACCCTGCTTCAAGGCTCTCCCGGCAGTGGCACCTCTCTCTTCGCCCTTCATCTGGCTGCCTGCCTCTCCGCTGGCTCCCCGTGGCCCGATGGCACCCCTTGTCCACAAGGCAACGTCCTACTCATGGCCCCGCACGACAGTGTCAGCGATACCATCAAACCTCGTCTTGAGGCAGCTGGTGCCGATACCTCCCACATCTTCTTTCTTGCGCCCATTGCCGACACCTCTCCGTCCACTACTCACCGTTCTCGTCCCTTTTCCCTGCCACAGGATCTCGCCCTCTTAGAAAGCACCCTCACTCACCTGCACATTCGCCTGCTCATACTCGATCCCTACTCGGCCATCCCCGGTCTTCGTCATGGCCTGCTCGACCTTGTTCAGCTTGCCGAACGCACTGGCTGCGCCATCATGCTCACCTGCTCCCTCAAGCAGCCCCCAACCGACCCTTTACGCGCTCATAGTCCCGTCTCTCCCGCGCACATCGCCGCTCGGAGCCACCTCCTGCTCGCTCCCGACCCTGCTAACGAACACCGGCACCTTCTGCTCACCACTAAGCATCCGCTCTGTGCCTCTCCCAGCATCCTCTCTTACGAAATCGTTACTACCGAACAGGGTATTCCCACCCTTCAGTGGTTCGGTCAACGCGATCCCTCCCATCTCAGCCTTCTCTCGACCGGTCCCATCCACTCCTCTCAGCGTCAATCCATCCTACGCTTTCTCCACGGCAGTTCTACACCTCGCTCCATCAAAGACATCCTCCAGGCCACCAGTTATGACTATAATGCTGGACGCAAGATGATCACACGTATGTGCATGGCAGGCGAACTGGTCTCTCCCGCTCGTGGTCTCTACACCACCTCGGGTCATCCCTGCTTAGCATCCTTCCCAGATCCCTCTTCCACTTCCCAACCAGACCCGGCCCCATCACCTGTCCCAAATGTCCCATCTTCTGACAACTCTACACACACCCCTTCTCTTGAGTTGTCTCCACCAGATCCGACCCCATCACCTGTCCCAAATGTCCCATCTTCCGACCACGCCGCAGGCACTCATTCCCTTGAGCAGTTTCCCGCAAGCAATGCTCCTCCATTCTCATCAACTTCAGAGAACTTTCCCACTACAACCTTCGACAGGAGCCGCAACCATGTCCCAATTGTCCCCTATCCACCTGACCTCACAGATACTCTCATCAATTACCAACTGTAAGCCTGCGCACTCGCTCCACATCAACCTCTTCCAGCGTCTTAACCATCAGCTCCGCCTTCCGCAAACCCGGCAGATCACGATCTCCTGCCACCGCAATACAGCGCATCCCTGCGGCATGAGCAGCCTCTACACCAGCTACCGCATCCTCGATAACTACGCAGTATTCAGGTGCTACATTCAATGCCTTAGCCGCCGCCAGGAAAATATCGGGAGCAGGCTTTCCACGTGGCACAGTCTCTCCCGATACCAGCGCTGACAGATACCGCCCTAAGCCTAGCACCTCACTGATCAGCTCGATATTCTCAACCGGAGCCGAAGATGCCAGCGCCTGGTGAAAACCTGCCTCGTGCAATTCGCTCATCAACTTCATAGCTCCAGGCAGAGCTTGAGCGGTCTCGCGAATCAGTTCCCGAAAATACACCTCTTTCCTATTGGCTAATGTTTTTACTTGTTCAGGTGAAAGCGGTCCCCAAACAATGGCCAGAATATCATCGTTACGTTTGCCGAAAGTGGCCCAGAAATCTTCATCAGTCATCTTAACGCCCTCTTCACGGGCTAAGCGCTGCCATGCCAGACGATGTTCATTGGCACTATCGATAATCACCCCATCTAAATCCCAGATGACTGCTTGTATGGTCTTTGCCATGGAAACTCCTCGCTGTTTTTCCCAATCATATCACATAGGGCTTGCCAGGCTCAGGAGCGGCATTTTCAACACCTGTTTAATTGTTTGCAGTTTTGACAATTTAAATAGCTCGCCTCACTTCACCTGCCCCGAGACCGCACGAGCCGCATATCGTCCACTCGGCAACTCACCCGTAATCAATGCCATCAATCCAGGGACGCTCACCTCTGGTAAAGGGCGATCACTAATATCCTCGCCAGGGAAAGCTTCCTGGTGCATTTGCGTACGCATATCACCAGGATCGACCCAGTAGACACGCCAGGACGGTTTTTCAGCCGCCAGAATATGCGACAACTGCTCCAGAGCCGCTTTACTTGAGCCATAGCCACCCCAACCTTCGTAGGCTTCAACACCTGCATCGCTAGTAATGTTGATAACACATGCCCCATCTTTCAACTGGTGTTGCAGCGTCTGAATAAGCGCAAGCGGCGCAATCACATTGGTACGGTAGACCCGTTCAAGCACATCAAGAGGATATTCCACTAAGTAAGGCTGTGGACTGGGGCCAAGCATACTGGCACTGTTGATCAGAGCATCCAGGCCACCCAGATTGCGTACCGCCTCAGCCAGAGCCTGACGATGAGCTGGATCGGTAACGTCTCCCGCAATGGCGATCACGCGAGTCTGAGTCGCAAGTTCAGCACGAGCCGCTTCAAGTGCCTCAGCTCCACGAGCGTCTATAATCAAATTCCAGCCCTCTTGCGCCAGTTGGCGAGCAAGGGCAAGACCAAGCCCACGCGATGCCCCCGTAATCAGGGCTGTAGCAGAGGTTGATGTCGTCATAATATATTGTTTCCTTTCTATAAGGAGATAGATTATCTTGCCGTTCCATGTAAGTATACCTCACAGAAAAGAGCTTACTATCGAGCAAGAGAACAGTTTATGGGCTGTACAAAAGGACAGAAGGGATGAAGTTCATATTTTTGCAGTGAGCATGATGACCGCCAGGGTCATCACTACTATACACGATACCGCGCCCTGCGAAGCCGTAGTATAGTAGTGACGACCCTGGCGGTCGTCATGTCCCCTGCGGCCATCACGCTTGACTATACGCGAAGTACAAACAGAAGCCGTAGTATAGTAGTGACGACCCTTGCGGTCGTCATGTCCCCTTGCGCTCGTCATGAATCTTGCTTCATGATGACCGCCAGAGTCATCACTACCATATACGATACCTCGGCCTGCGAAGCCGTAGTATAGTAGTGACGACCCTTGCGGTCGTCATGAACCCTTGCGGTCGTCATGAACCCTTGCGGTCGTCATGAACCCTTGCACTCATCATCAATCCTGCTTCAACTGCTGCTCAGCATAGACGCCTTGATATTCAGGTGGCAACATTTCGGCGATCTTACGCATGACTTTCTGGGTAGCCTCGTCAATATCCTCACGGGTAATTTTCTTACCTTTGGGAGTTAGGACCATAGGCTGACCATAAGAGATAGTGATGGGCGCACCAAGTTTTTTAAGAGCGTTTTCGCTACCCCAGATGGCTACCGGCACGACAGGAACGCCAGTACGCAGAGCGATCATACCCATACCGGCATGAGCAGTTGCCATTGTGCGCGTTCTGCTGCGTGTTCCTTCTGGAAAAATGACAAGGATGTTGCCTTTTTTCAGTTGCTGTTCAGCGGCACGCAATGCCTGACGGTCGGCCTCGCCACGCTTGACGGGAAAAGCTCCCAGGAAACGCACCAGCCAGGCGAGCTTGCTGCTAAAGTACTCTTCTTTCGCCATGTAGACAACTTTACGGTGAAGATGAAGAGGAACAAGGGGAATATCTGTCCAGGCCAGATGATTGGAAGCAATAATGAACGCTCCCTGGCGAGGAACGTTGTAAAGGCCACGCAGGCGTATACGCGAGGTAAGATGGAAGACAAAAATGGCGAACCAGCGGATGGCATGATATAAGAAAGGAGGCGTGACATACGGCTCATAGAGATTTAGTGTTGGTTTGCCTGGTTTAGCTGGTATGACAGGTTGCACTTGCTGGGCTGGGGTATCTTGTTCCTGCTTCATGAGTTGTTCTCCATATAACTATAGATGATCTCTAGCACCTGTGAAACGCTGAGATGATCAGTAACGATCACAATCGCATCCGGTGCCTGGAGCAAGTTATGACGGTCGGCATAATCACGTCGCTGTATGTCTTGCAAAATGCTTTCCAGTGTTGGTATATCGGGGTTCTCTGGCCCAAAGCGCTCCCTCAGTTCAGCGTAGCGACGACGTGCGCGTTCCTCCAAGCTGGCAGTTAAATAGATTTTGAGTTCGGCATCAGGCAGCACAACGGCACCAATATCACGTCCAACCATAACCACGCGACCCTGTTGAGCCATAGCACGCTGTTGAGCAATAATTACCGCTCGTACTTCTCTATGGTCGGAAGTGGTAGAAACGATCTGTGTGACCTGTGTACTACGAATCTCCCAGGTGACATCGCGTCCACGCACGCTAACAGTATACTGGCGTCCATCCTTGACCTGTGGGTGACTAATCACAATTTCTGCCTGCTGAGCCAGCCGAGCCAGTGCTGGGCCATCGTCAATATCTACACCTTCTTGCAGTGCCAACCAGGCGAGAGCGCGATACATAGCTCCTGTGTCGATATAGAGGTAGCCTAAGTGTTGTGCTAGCTGTTCTCCAATAGTACTCTTACCTGATCCCGCAGGTCCATCGATGGTAATCCGCTCTGGCCGTTGCATTCGCCCTCCATCATACATATGTTTCAATACTCTCAAGGATTATATCACAACAGTGAGCGTACCTCCGCATCGCTCAAATATCGCCATGTGCCAGCAGGCATCTCGCCTAATCTTAGAGGCCCAATCCCAACACGGACAAGTTGCCGTACGCGATATCCAACGGCAGCCAGCATACGCCGCACCTGGCGTTTACGTCCCTCGTGAATAGTCAGGGACAGCCAGCAATCCGTCCCAACCTGTCTTAATAGACGCACCTGGGCAGGCGTTGAGGTATGACTACGACCATCATCTTCAGTAAAGGTCACCCCATGACGTAGTGCATGCAGAGCAGTTTCGCTTGGACAACCCTCTACCAGGACATGATACTCTTTCTCCATAGAGTAACGGGGATGGGTGAGGCGCAGAGCAAAATCGCCATCATTCGTTAAGAGCAACAGACCACTAGTGTCGCTATCAAGGCGTCCCACCGGATAGACGCGCAGGCGGCGCAGATCGGCTGGTAGCAGGTCAAGCACTGTCGGTCGCCCCTGTGGATCTCTGGCCGTACTGACATAGCCCGCCGGTTTATGTAGCAGAATATAGGTATGCTTGGTCACTGCCTTGATAGGTTTGCCATCGACGCTGACAAGATCATGGCTAGGATCGATACGACTACCCTGGATAGTGACGGTAACACCGTTGACCTGCACACGCCCATCGGCGATCAGCTCCTCCGCATAGCGACGTGAGGCCACACCAGCACGAGCCAGAAACCGCGCCAGGCGCTCCCCTTCTGGCGCCTGGGGAGAAGGCTGGACCCCCACAAGGGGAGAGTCTATATGCGGCTTGACCCCCACAAGGGGGGTCTCTACATTTTGAGGCTCCGGCTTTTGACGTTTCATAATTGCCTCCGCCCCACAATACATTCATCACAACGTTTCTCTTTACATGTTTGTTGATAGATATAGTGGAGTCCCTGTTGCTGACAGGCTCCTGGCGGTTCATTGGGCAGTTGAAGCTGGACAAACATGGCACGCGTGACGCGATTGGAAGACAGGGATGGATAGGTTTGGTAAAGCCTTTGAGCCTGCATCACCAGGGTCTGATCGTTTTCGATCAGGCCAACAGCCATCGCAAAGGGCAAGACAACATTGCAAATAAGAATATCAGCGCGTGCCTTGCCCATCCCGCTAAAGATGGCCCGCAGAGAGTCTAAAGGATCACGGGTACTCACCCTATCGTCCCACAACAACCGCGTAGGGGCAGGGGCGGCGCGGTGTGGTGCGGGGGCCCTTGTGGCTGCCCGCCCTCCCTCCTCGGTTGGCAGCTCTCCTGGCTCTCCCTCCCCAACTCCATCGTCCGATGACAACCGCGTAGGGGCAGGGGCGGTGTGGAGCGGGGCGGAGGCCCTTGTGGCTGCCCGCTCTGCCTCCTCGGTTGGCAGTTCTCCTGGCTCTCCCTCCCCAACTCCATCGTCCGATGGCAACCGCGTAGGGGCAGGGGTGGTGTGGTGCGGGGCGGGGGCCCTTGTGGCTGCCCGCCCTCCCTCACCTGTGGGCAGCGGCTCCACCTCCCCAACGGGCGGCCACAAGGGCCCTCCCCCCGCATCCGCTCCACACCCGCCCCTACGCGCTTCTCTATTCAACAAAATTTCCCTCACCATCTCCCACGCACTCATAGTACGCCATTGCTCAACCAACTTCCGGAGGATAGCAAGACGACTAGCATCCAAATATGGCGGGTCAAAGGTGTGTCCCAGGGGTTCAGGAACGGTATCAATCAGCCCAAGCAGGTATTGGCCGGTGGCACGGAAAAAGGCACGATTGCGTCCATAGCCCAGTCCCTCGGCTAGGGCCACGATGAGGCACTCATCATATGCGCTAAAGGGTACATGCACATGAGCAGTATGTAGTTGTTCAACAAAAGCGTGGGCTTTTTGCTCAAAGCGCAGCATACCAGCCTGTGTGAGAAGCGAGAAGAGTTCTGTATGGCTCATATATGGCAAAACAGCATGGCAAGGCCATGAGGTTTGCGAGATCGGAAGATGCGGTAAAGCGAGGTCGTAGAGCGAACACATAGGGATAGGCGAGCCATCCTGACGCAGGATGGGTGCGGAGGTATCACAGATGAGTACGACATGCAACAGCACGTTGTTATAGCGAGCATCCCTGTGGTGTTGATGGGCAAACCAATCGCTGGCACGCACATGAAACTCGATATCACCGACGGCATGCACGGCGGACTGAGAAAAATGCAATACAGCATCCTGCACATCTGGCCCGGCAGCACTCCCCGGATGACCGGCAAAGAGAAGCTGGCAGAAGTCTCCATTAGTCAATGGTAAAAACACCCCAGCAGGCAGGGCGTACCAACGACGTGCTACTTCATACTCATAAATATGTGCGGAACTATGCGTTTCGCACACACAGATTGTCTTCACTGAGGCTCCTGTGAAGATTGTGAGTGTTGGGGAGGGATAGCCGATCTCTTGCGCGTAGATTCCTCCAACTCCTCATCATCGCCAATGATCACATCGGCGTCCTCAATCTGCAAGGTGGCCGAAGAGGCATCTTTATCTGCGCTCTCTGCACGCTGGCTGGCGGCAAAGGCCATACCTTCGGTGACTTCAGCTTCTGCCTCGGCATTTCTGGCAGTATTGAGGGCCTGCTCTTCAGCGGCTTCGGCGTCAGCCAGGAAAGCGTGAGCACGCATAGCGTTGCGTTCGGCTTCTTGCAGGTAGGACTCGGCTTCTGCACCTGTTAAGGCATGAGTGCTGATAGCGGTACGCACCTCTTCCACCACTTGATCGGCCTGCATAGCCAGAAGGTGAGCTTCGTGTGTGCGAGCACTACTGGCTTCGGCAATAGCCTCGGCCTTGGCAGCAGCAGCAGCAGCTACATCCGCAATCATCAACGCAGCGATGCCAGAGAATATATCCTCTTCATCTTCGATTTCTTCAATGTCAGATGGCGTCGTTGGCTCTAGTGGAGTCGATGTTGCTGAAACGTCTGGCTCTGGTGGCTCTTCCTTTTCAGCCTCTTCAGATGGCGGCTCTGTCTCAATGACAGATGCTTCCTGAGTCGGAGCCACTCCTACTTCGATAGAGATGCTTTGTGGATATTCGTGAGTTATAGGTGGCGTAGAGGTTGCAGTTGTCAGGGTAGGAGGTTCGTTCGTCTGCGTAGCTTGTTCGACAGAGAGCATAGCAGCCTCCGGCAACTCAACTTCGCTCTGGGCCTGTGCCGCTTCCTGAACTACGGATGGAGAGCTTGCGTGTGGCTCTGTACGGTGGCTAACGCCAAAGGCGCGTTCCATGGCCAGGCGAGCAGCACGTTCAGCAGTTTCGACGACAGTACGAGCTAACCAGACCAAACTGCCATGCTCTGGATGAACAGGCTCCGCAGGTCGTGGCAGTTGTTGATCAGACTCAACGGTTTGCGACGTTTCTGGCCCTGCCTCTGTAGCTACGTTAGAGGGAGTAAGGGGCGGCTCAGCCGTCTCCATAGCTGGAGTTGAAACCGGAGGGGGTTCCTCCGGAGCAAGTTCTTGGGGTACTGGCTCTTCCAGTGTGGGTTGCTCCAGTGTTGGCTCTTCTGGTATGTGTTCCTGCGTTGCGGGCTCTTCCAGTGCGGGTTCCTGCGCTACAGGTTCCTCTGGTATGGCTTCATGTGGAGTTGGCTCTTCCGGTATGGGTTCTTCTACTAAAGTCTCTGTAGAAGTTGGAGAAACAGGAATGGGACTGGCAGAGGGAGATATGGCCGCAACACGCAATTCCTCATCTAGGAGTGCCTGTTCCTGGCGAACATCTTCAGCAGGGGTGGTAGCCTCTGTTTGTAATTCTTCCTCAAGTTGGGCTTGCTCCTGCTGCACACTTTCCACAGGAGCGACTGTTTCCGCTTGTAATTCTTCCTCAAATTGTTCTTGCTCCGGTTGCACCTCTTCAACGGGAGCGCTAGACGCTGCCTGCAGTTCTTCCTCAAGTTGGGCTTGTTCTTGCTGGGTATCTTCGGCAAGGGCTGTGGCACCAGCCTGTGATGCTTCGACAAGCTGTTCCTGGTGCGTATCCTCCACAGAGGGAGCTGCCATCTGCAGCTCTTTATCCAATTGTGCTTGTTCCTGTTGAGTATCTTCGACAAGTGCAGTGGCCTCGGCCTCTAATTCTTGACGCATGAGGGTCTGCTCCGGTTGGATATCCTGAACCGGTGCAGTAGCTGCTGCTTGCAGTTCTGCATCGAGCATGGCCTGCTCTTGCTGCACATCTTCAACGGGTGCGGTGGCTGCCGCCTGCTCTTCGTCGCTGAGCAAACGTTGCTCTGCCTGCGCCTCCTGGATAAATGCATCCTGACTGGTCGCCGCAACAGTCTCTTGCTGCGGCTCTGGGCTAACGGGTGGAGCTACCACTGGTGGAGTCGCAGGAGTTGCGGTAGCAGAGGAAGGCATATAAGTCTGTTGACGCATATCCGACAGGCGGTGCTCCATGCGCTGGAGACGAGTCCGGCGTTTCTCTAAACGCGCCACGGCGCGTTTGAAACGATCCATAGCTTTAGTATAAGCTGCCTGCGCCTCTTGTAAACGTTGCTGCAAGCGGCGTTCGCGCTTAGCGAGTTTTTTCTCATTCTTCTGGGAAGCTGACCGCTGATTAGCCATAAGGTTTATCCTCCACGGCAAAAGACAGCTACACTACTTTTTGCCTTTTGCCTTTTTATTCTTAGCACGTCCTTCGCCAGTATTTGTTTCAAACGCGGTAGGTGCCGAAGGAAGCGGTACATCCATTATTATATCCTCTGTACCCTCTTGTCGACTACGTAAAAACTCTCCAAAATGAGGACGGTGGTATAGGCTTTCTGTACGTCGCGAGAAGAGCGTGCGCTTGACGATATGTAGGTCTCGTTCAATCGTTATTTCGAGAAAGCCATTATCTTTTTTGCCGGAGGTGTCCAGCAGCGAACCGGCATTGCAGCACAACAGACGGTGCCGACCATCTGAAAGATCCCAGACATGGGTACGGTGAATATGTCCACAGCAGAGTAAATCAACGTTCAGTTCAATCAAGGTTTGCAGAATATCAGCGGCGCGAGGTACGACGTCACCGGGCTTGAGCTTCTTCGTGGGTACGGGCAAGAAACTGTGATGGGCACAGAAGATGCGATACTCGCCCGACTTGCCTTTGTTAAAATGCTGTACCATCATATCCAACTGACGAGGAATGATATCGGGTTCGCTATTGAGGCCAACGGCGGCAACGCCATCTCTGCGATAGAAAAATTCGGTGGCGGCAAAATGGTCAAAGAATTTGCCCTGCCGTCCCCGATTAACACCCTCCAAGGAGTCAATTTCGTCGAGAAAGGTGACCGGTTCAGGATGGGTGAGGAGGAAGTATTCTAAATCGCTGCGCTCAGCCGGTGTGGAGACGATGGTACGAGTTTGATCGCGGTTGCCAGGAATGACCAGTACATCACAAAAATCCAGCTCGTCGATAAAACGCTTGACACGTTCAAACTGTTCATCCAGGCCATCGTTGGTCAGGTCGCCTGTAATGAGAATAATGTCCGGGCGGAGTACTTCAAATTGACGCCCGGCCTCTTTTAAGAGAGCCCAGGTTTCGGGTGATTCTTTGTAGTGGATGTCGGAGATATGCAAGATTTTCACAGAGTTTACTCCTCTTTGAGTCATACTTCCAGCAGAAGATGCATGACAGCACGTCGTAACGTGGCTTGCACCTGGTTGATCGGTTGATTCCCTTCAATAACGGTAAAGCCAAGGGTTTTTTGCATTTGCTGGTATGCATTGTACATGTTCATTTCAAACGTGCGGAAACTCTCCAGAGCTTCTTTGGTGAGAGATGGTGAGGAAGTGATGAGTGTAGACGACGCAGCTAATTTGTCGTGCTGCTGTTTAGCGTTTTTATTATCTTTAGCCCCTTTACCGTTTTTGGTGGGAGGCTGTTCTTTTTGTGAATAAAGCAAGCGTTGTTGTTGAAGGGCGAGGCGGCGTTTGACAGCTTCTTCAGGACTGATGTGCAGGTAGAAGACAATATTAGGTTGAACGGAGTAACGGTAGAGGTTGTGTACCCAGGTTGGATCGATGCCACGTGCCGTATCGCGGGCAAAAGCGGTATAGATGTAGCGGTCGGCCAGGACAATCTCGCCACGGGCAAGGGCGGGCTTAATGATCTGCTGAGTACGATCAAGATGGTCGGCGGAAAAGAGCAGACTATAGGTTAAGGGGCGCAGAGCAGTGCCTGTACGTGCGCGAGTAAGGATATCAGAGATAAGCGGTGAGGTACGCCAACCAGTCGTAGTGACGGTATAGTGCTGGGCAAGCAGCCAATCTTGCAAGAGTTGTACCTGTGTGGTGCGGCCAGAGAGGTCGATGCCTTCGAGTACGATCAGGCATGGCCGTTCAGGAGCAATCATGGGAACACTGCCCGGTACCTGTCCCGGCTGCTCTCCCTGGTGCTGGTCATTCACCATATGTTTCTCCTCTATTCGTCAGGCAATATCTGTTCAACTGCATTACGCAGGAAGCGTTGTTGTTGTTTGACCGGCAGGGTAGCATCAAGCCGGAGCAGACCAAAGGCATCTACCATCTGTTCGTATTCGTGTAAGATACGCTGTTGAAAGGCACGGAAGCTTTCGAGAGGATTTCTGCTGAGACCGAGATCCATGCCAGCTTGATAATATTTGACACGAGCTTGATGGCTGAGGGTGCGTTCCAGGGATTGCTCGGCAGTAATTTGGAAATAGATAGTCAGGTCAGGATGGGCAGCAAAACGGTAGACATCTTCAATCCAGTCTCGTGCGACCCCACGCGCAAGATCACGGGCGAGGGCGGTGTAGACGTAGCGATCCGCCAAAACAACGGCCCCACGAGCAAGCGCAGGTACAATATCCCGTTCATAGCGTTCGGCGAAGTCGGCGGCATGCAGGACACTCAAAAGCATAGGGTCGAGCGATCCCTGTTTCTTACCATTCTTCAAAGCGCGTTTGATGAGTTTAGAAGACTTGAGTTCAGTGATAACAACTTCATGACCCTCCGCCTGCAGCCAGAACTGGAGCAGGTGCAACTGTGTACTCTTCCCCGAGCCATCCAAACCTTCAGCTGTGATAAGTTTACCTGCATAGGTATGCGGAGCCAGCAATGAACCCCGGTCCGCCTGGGTATGTGTTTCAGCCGACATGCGTAACTCTGTCCTCCTCTTGCTAGAGGATACAGCATCAGTTGAGAGATTGCAACCTCTTCATTGATATGGGTGGACTCTTAATAGACCTTGAAGAATTGCTTGGTTGTAAAGTGGACGTTGTAACAGAAGCAGGGCTACGTGACAGAATTAAGAAACGCGTTTTATAAAGAGGCAATTGCGTTGTGAGAGATATCCTTGATCCTTTCAGGTTACTGTAAGGTGCTCGTAAACAACTGCAAGCCGCCTTACAGGAACAATCACTATAGTGTTCATAACAATGGGAAAAGTGTCTCCTTTTTTAGAGGCTCTAGCACGAAGCGGGAACTTAAATGTAGTGGCCCCCTTGTGGGGGTCAGGCCCGGCATCAGATAGTCTCTTCTCAGGAAGACACCTCATCTTTCTGCGCTATCGTAAAACAGTATTTAGGGGAGTCGAAAAGTGAGGATACCTATATTTGGCAGGATAAAACACGGAGGTATCATCATCTCCGGCATACTTTTATCCTCGTTCCTGTTTGCAGCGTGTGGCGACGGCAATACCCTTGACCCTCAAGGCCCGGTTGCTGCTAGCGAAGCTGGCTTGTTCTGGTTTATTCTTGTTGTCGCCACCATTGTCTTTGTAGCTGTTGAAGGCATGCTGCTCTATTCTATCGTCCGCTACCGCGCTCGTCCGAATACGCCTGAACCAAGACAGTTGCATGGCAATAATACCCTCGAATTTATCTGGACGGTCGCACCCTCTCTCTTCTTGTTTGCAGTGCTGGCAGGTACCATCTATACCATGTTCCAGCTGCAGGTGCCACCAAATGCCATGACAGTACAGGCCGTTGGTCACCAATGGTGGTGGGAGTTCCAATATCCTAACGAACATATTGCTACTGCTGACACCCTCTACGTCCCCGTGAACACCGCTGTAGATGTTAAACTTGTCTCGAACAACGTCATCCACAGCTTTTGGATCCCCAAATTATCGGGTAAGACCGACGACATACCTGGTCACGACAACCACGTATGGTTCAAGGCCGACCAAGCTGGCACTTACTTCGGTGCATGCGCCGAATACTGTGGCACCCAGCACGCTCATATGCGATTTAATGTCGTTGTTCTTGACTCAGCCACCTTTAATACCTGGCTCAGTAGCCAGCAGGCGGCTGCACAGAATCCCACCGACGCGCTCGCTGCTAAAGGCAAGCAAATCTTTGCCGGAGCGGGTGGCTGCACCGGTTGTCATGGTATCGTCGGCGTCAACATCGCTAATTGGAGCGATGACAAGACGAGTAGTGGTCTGCCTGTCACTTCCCTGGTTGGCCCCAACCTGACCCACTTTGGTAGCCGTTCGCTCATTGCCGGTGGCGTTCTCTCGGCCTCGAGTGGTCATACCTGGATGGATGACCCCGCATGTAGCGTTGCCAGTGGTCATATTGCGGATAAAGATCACTGTGGTCTTTACCAATGGCTACATGATCCTCAAGGGGTTAAGCCGGGTAACGATATGAATATTGGACAACTCACAGATGATCAGATCGATGCTCTAGCAGCATACCTGGAAAGTCTAAAATAGGTTGTGACCCTGTGTTACAGGGCGAGATATTTGGAGGATTTGCTCATGGCAACCCGCACTATCGTTGAGGGCGCCGTTGCAGAACGGCGGCCGCGTCTTGACGAGACCTACTTTGGCGCATGGCTCACGACGGTCGATCACAAAAAGATCGGTGTGATGTACATGTTCACCGGCTTTTTCTTCTTCCTCGTGGGAGGAGTCGAAGCCCTGCTCATTCGCACCCAACTGGCCGTACCTAATGGTAAGGTACTCAGCCCGGAAATTTACAACCAGATCTTTACTATGCATGGCGTCACCATGATCTTCCTGTTTGTCATGCCTACGCTTACCGGCTTGGGTAACTATATTGTTCCATTGATGATCGGTGCGCGTGATATGGCTTTCCCGCGCCTCAATGCCTCTTTGGGGCGGCACCCAATGTTGGCTGGTTCAACTATGCTCCGCTCAGCGAACTGACCTCATCCTGCGGTAACGCCGTTGCGTGTACGCCAGGTCTGAATGAAGATTTCTGGATACTTGGTATCCTGCTGCTCGGTATCTCGTCAATTGCTGGTTCGGTCAACTTTGTCGTCACTATCCTCAAGCTGCGTGCTCCCGGCATGACACTCAACCGCATGCCTCTCTTCACCTGGATGACCCTGGTTACTGCCTTCCTGCTGCTCTTCGCGCTACCCAGCCTTACTGCTGGTAGCGTACTGATCCTCTTGGATCGTCATCTGGGAACACACTTTTATGTTGCGGCATCCGGTGGTGATCCCCTGCTCTGGCAGCACCTCTTCTGGTCGTTTGGACATCCCGAGGTCTACGTTCTGATCCTGCCCGCTTTTGGCATGATATCGGAAGTCTTGCCTGTTTTTGCACGGAAACCTATCTTCGGTTATACCTTTGTGGCCTGGTCGGGGGTGGCTATCGGCTTCCTGAGTTTCACCGTCTGGGCCCACCACATGTTTGCCGTCGGCCTGCCGCCCATCGCGCAAGCTTTCTTCGCTACCAGCACCACGCTCATTGCCATTCCTACTGCCGTGAAAATCTTCAACTGGATTGCCACCATCTTCATGGGTAAGATTCACTTCAAAGCCGCCATGCTCTTTGCTCTTGGTTTCATCGCCATGTTCCTGATCGGTGGCCTCGATGGGGTTGCTCTGGCCGTAGTGCCCTTTGACTATCAAGTAACGGACAGCTACTTTGTTGTCTCTCACTTGCACTACGTCCTCTTCGGTGGAAGCGTCTTTGCCATCTTCGCCGGCTTCTACTACTGGTTCCCCAAGTTCAGTGGTCGATTACTTAATGAGCGTCTGGGGCAAGTACAATTCTGGCTCATGCTCATCGGTGTCAATCTCACCTTTTTCAGTATGCACATCCTGGGCTTGCTGGGTATGCCACGCCGCATCTACACCTTCCCCGACGGCATGGGCTGGAATGAAATGAACCTCTTGCAGACCATTGGGGCCTTCATTCTTGGCATTGCCATCATGATCTTCTTATGGAACCTGATTGTCAGTCTGCGTAGTGGTGAGAAAGCTGGCGATGATCCCTGGGATGCCTTCACTCTCGAATGGGATACCTCATCCCCGCCTGTTCACTATAACTTTGAAACCGTTCCTGTCGTGCGTAGCCGTCGCCCGTTCTACGACAAAAAGAACCCCGACATCGCCGACTGGAAAACTGCCACACACTAGCATAGCACATGAGAGAGTGGGTATTCCCCACTCTCCCATCTTACTAGAAAAGAGAACGAGCGTGTCTGAGGAGCAAAAAAATAACCAACCAGAAGTACATAGAGAACGGTCTGCTAAATCTATTAGACTAGCGGGGCAAAAGCCGCCCCTTAGCTCCTATAGCAGCTATTGGCCCTTGGCCCTGGCCGTTACTCTCTGCATCGTTCTCTTAGGTATCATTGTCAATACGATCATCTTAGGTATCGGCATCGTTCTCACCATCGTTGTCGTTATTGCCTGGGGTCTAGAACGTCGCTAATGGGAAGAGGTTGGCCTGGCCTGGCCGCCTCTAAGCAGAGTATATGGACACCCCTATACTCACCCTACTTCTTTAAAGTGGAAGTTTAACCTGAAAACTATGGAGAACATATCATGAGTATAGTCCCAGCCGAACCGATTACCGGTGCTGCTGAGCATGAAATCGCAGGCAGAAGCCTTAACTGGTGGGGCATGATCTTCTTCATTGCCTCCGAAGCCCTTATCTTTGCCAACCTGATTGCGGCCTACTTCTACCTTGAAATTCGTGGTAATAGTAGCGGCGTCCACATGCCCTGGAAGCTGCCCAACGGTGAGCATCTCGATTTCGCTTTCCCGTTGATCAACACCTTTATCCTGCTTGCCAGTAGTATACCTGTGCGTATCGCAGGTGCAGGTATTGTCAAAAATAATCGACGTAACCTCATTCTTGGTTTGCTCGGAACCATCATCCTCGGCAGTATCTTCCTGGGCGGTCAGGCATATGAGTACACCAATCTCTTCGGCCAACATTTCAACCCCCAATATCAATCTTTTGGCTCAGGCTTCTTCACGCTGACCGGCTTCCATGGTCTGCACGTCACCGTTGGCGTCATCTTCCTGCTCGTCGTCCTGATCCGTTCCCTGCGGGGCGACTTCACTGCTCAAAACCACTTCGCCGTCCAAGCTGCCGAAATGTATTGGCACTTCGTCGACTTTGTCTGGGTCGTTGTCTTCACTTCTGTCTATCTGTTGCCTCTCCTCATCGTCCCCTAAACATCAATCGTAGAGGTACCTCTTTATGGGTACCTCTACCTGTTGCCTCTCCTGGAAAAAACCTTTACCCGCTTTTCCTCTGCCGCACTTCTTTATGGGTGTAGGTAAGATTTTGGCACAGGGTCAGGAGGTCTTTTCCAGGAAAGATGTAGGAGCGGCATTTATGACGCCAGTCCCCATGCAGACTGGCGTCATAAATGCCGCTCCTACCATGTCTCTTGGATTCGTACAAAAATCCTACGCACACCCTCTTTATGATTACTCCGTGAAGCTATTCCGTCCGGTAAACGTATCTAATATAGGTATGGTACAATAGAGTAATCAAAATATTTGTCCAACTTGCTCGTTCATGCGTCCCCCTATGTTGAAAGCCTACAAATTGAAAGGAAAGACCAATGCAAGATGCAATGGATAAAGGGAACCCTACCCTTGCTGTTGGTCGCGAAAGTGACGCTAACCGTAGAGCCAGAAGACGAACGAATGAGCACTGTTCCATTTGTACCAGCCGTATCTGGCTTGACCCGACCTTTATCACAGAGCCTGAAGGTGTTCCCGAACCGCGCCGCTCCTGGGTACTCTGTCGTGAATGTTATCAAGCTCTGGTTGTCGAAATGCGCCGCTCTCCCGTACGCTCGCCCTTGCGCCTGCGTATCGCCATTGGTCTTGTAGCAGCTGACCGCTGGCCGCAGTCGCGTTCGTCCAGCTATTCCACGATCGGTGATAGGCGCAAAATCCTCTTTATCGTCTGGACTTTCATTATCGCTATGATTGTGCATCTTGCTCTCATCGTCTACATTGCCTTGATTGCTCACTGACCACACATACCTTGACCTTTTTGCTAGAATATAAAAGGACTCACAAACTCAAGCAACTGGAAGAGGGCATATTTATTATGGACTTCGCCACCGACAACGGGGCAGATACGAACGCGCATGGATGGTGGGCCGTTGCAGACGCAGGGACCCCATCTCTTATTTCTTCAAAAAACCTGGATATCGTATCAGCAGAACTTATACAGGAATATCGTGTACTCGCAGGAGTCGCCGCTAACATTAGCAGTGGCTTTCTTCTCCTCGACACACACGAACGAGTCACCTATTTTAATGCTAGTGCTCTACGTCTATTGAGCATGCCGCGTCGCGAACTCGTCGAGCCGCCCGTCTTTGACGTGCGCAAACACCTGCTCTCCCTTGCTGCCGACCGTGATCATGCCCATGCTGAACTGGATCGTATCTGGTTTTCATCTGAGCAAGAAGCATCGATTGATATTGCTCTCGCTGATGCTGCTGTGCACTGGCTGCGTATTCACTACTTCCCCATATGGGATACTCCTGGACACCTCTTAGGACGTGGTCTTCTCCTGGATGATATCACTCTGGAACATAGGGCCATTGAGTCACATAGTGAGACTTTGGCTTTGGCCGCTCACCAACTCAAAACACCCTTAGCTGCCATCAAAGGTTGTGCCACTACCCTGCTTGGTAGTTCCATGCGTTGGGACCCGGCCATGCAACGTGAAATGTTGCAGATGATCGATACCCAGACCGACCGTCTCTACGACGTACTCAACATCCTCTTAGATGTATGGCGGCTCGACTCCGGTACACAAACGCTACGCCTCTCACAGGTCTACATTGCCGAACTCTTGTGTCAACTCGTCGAACGCTGGCAAAAGCATGCCTCTCATCATGCCTTTAAGCTTCATACTCCCGCTGTCGTACCCCTTGTTACCTGTGACCCTGTACGTGTGGAACAGGCCCTCAACGCTCTGCTAAACAATGCCGTCATCTACTCTTCCCCCGGTAGCACCATTACTCTCCAGTTGCAGAGCAGCGATAGCGAAATACGCATCAGTATCACTGATTGCGGCATTGGTATTGCTGCTGAGTACCTCGACCGCATCTTTGACCGTTTCTACCGTGTTTCACAAAATGACGAGGTTCCCAGGGGCAGTGGCCTTGGTCTCGCTGTGGCTCGTGCCACTTTTGAGGCTCATGGTGGCAAAATCTGGGCTGACTCACCCGGCTTAGGCCAGGGTACTACCTTCTACTGCACCCTGCCCTTCGGCCCACAACTTTCAAATATGCCTCATGCAGTCGCGGCAGTAACTTCACCGGATAACTCCTTAACCATGCCTGTTACTCACACAGCCGGAGTACGCAAACAGCATCCGCGAACTTACGTGCTGCTGGCTGAAAGCGATCCACGTCTAACTCGCTATCTACGTGCCAATCTGGAAGAACATGCCTATCGTGTCCAGACCGTCAACTCTGGTCTCCAATTCTTGCGTCAATTCGATCTCGAAGAACCTGATATCGTCATGCTCTCAACACATCTGACTGATATTACCAGCCTGGAACTGTTGCAACGTCTGCGCGAATTTTCACAAACACCCATCATCATCCTCTGCGATCCCTGTGATGAAGACGATCGTGTGCGCCTCCTTGACCTTGGAGCCGACGATCTCGTCATCAAACCTTTTGGTATCAAAGAACTATTAGCACGCGTTCGCGCCCTCCTGCGTCGTCAGCCTATTCCAACCGCCCAATCAGCGAATACGACCATTTTCACCACGGGCGATCTGACTATCGACTACGCTCCGCATCTCGTTCTCGTGCAAGGTCGCCCTGTACAACTCAGTAAAACAGAATACAAGCTCCTCAGCACTCTCGCCCATAACGTTGGTATTGTCCTCACTCACGAAGTGCTTCTCGAAAGAGTTTGGGGGCCTGAATATAATCGTGAAGTCGATTTTATCTGGGTCTACATCAGCCGCCTGCGTCGCAAAATCGAGCCTGATCCGCGCCACCCACGCTACATCCTGACCGTACCCGATGTTGGCTACAAGCTGGCTAAGTTATTAGGCGTGTGAGGTGGTTGACACAGTTGGGGCAGAGCACGGGCTGAGCGTCACATTTTTGTACAAATAGATGTAGAGGCCCTTGTCATTATTCAGGCATCTGTAAGGAGTGAAAACCTTTTTCTCAAACCCTCTGTAATGTGTAACAGATATTCTAGTTGCTAATATCGAATTCACAGATGCGCTCAAGCATCGAAATAAAATGTAGTGGCCCCCCTTGTGGGGGCCAGGAGAAACTACGTGGCTCCTCTTGTGGGGGCCAGGACACTACCCAGGGCCAGGACACTACGAAAGCCAGGATACCTCCCTGTGGTGGAACTACTACGGAGCAGCATACATGTCGCACGGTACGCAACCAACCGTTCTTCTCATCGAAGCCGACCCATCTCTACGTCGCCTGATTACGCTTGGCCTTCAATATCGCGGTATGTATGTCATTCCAGCCAAATCCTTAGATGATCTTCCCTCGCTCGAAGCTGGCTCTCTTAGTCTGCTCATCCTTGATGTAGATGGTGGCGTTCATAGCAATTGGTCTCTGCTCACTGCTGTACAGGCCCACTCATCTCTCTCTACCCTTCCCATCGTCACTCTTGCTTGGGAATGTCCACCCATAGCTGTACCTGCTGGTCTCACCGACCAGCTACCAGATGCTCTACCAACTTCGATTACCTGTGTAACGAAACCTTTTGATGCTCGTATCCTGCACACTACCATCGAACAACTATTGCTGGCTCCACCAACCTCAGAGATGGCTGCCCTCCCGGCTTCTCCTGTTCCTCTGCAAGCGAAGACGACGGCTCCGAGCATCTGGCCTGTGATCACTGCTGCTGGTTTACTGCTGGCCTTCATTGGCTTGATGGGCTTTTTGATCCTTACTCTCGTTGGCCTCTCTGTTATGGTTATTTCTCTTCTTTTGTGGACATTTGGCACAACGCCGAACAGACGATCTGCATCTGCTCCTATCTCTTGAAGGGTAGGGGATTGACAGAGTCGAGAGGAGACCGAATGCCGTTGCACCAGATGTAGAGCGGCGTTGCTATACAGCGAGCACGAGCCAGACCGATACCACCATGGAGATGACCTCGGGCAACACATATGGAGTAAACTGACAGTGCATCCTTTCACACCTCCTTGTCGACCCTGGTCCTGTTGCGTAGCTCTTCCGCTTTGCCGAGCAATTGCTGGAAGTAATCACTTTCGGTGATTTCGGCGACCTCGCGGGCTTTCCTGACCTGATCAATTTCAATGCGTAATTGCTGCACCTGTTGTTTCAATTGCTGTTCGCGGGCATAGACCTGGCGTGCCATCTCCTGAAAGACTAGGGCTAACTGCCCCAGTTCATCACTGCGCTGAGCCACTTCATTCAGACTTTCCGGTTGAAAGGTATTGGCCTTGATGGCTACCGCTGCGGCTGTGACCAATCCAACCTGTTGCAAATAGTCAACTTCCTGATCACGCAGCCACTTTCTTTCCAGGCAAGCAGTGAGTCTGGCACGTAGCAGCACGGGGTTGAAGGGCTTGGGCAGGTAATCCTGCGCTCCCAATTCAATACATCTAACCACGCTGTCGAGTTCTTCCACGGCTGAGATCATAATCACCGGGATGTCGCGCAGGCGCGGATGAACCTTCAGGCGTTCCAGCACTTCGTAGCCGTCCATTTCGGGCATCTCCACATCCAGCAACATCAGGTCAAAGGGCTCGCTCTGCAGTTTTTCCAACGCCTGCCGCCCATTTTCGGCCAGGATGGCCTTATAGCCGAGTTTGGTAATGTAACGCGAGAGCATGATACGATTCATGCTGTTGTCGTCCACGACCAGGAGTGAGCTGGAGGAGATGGATAGAGGGTGATTCGTAGTGGGTGCTTCCCCTTGCATCTGGGTCATTTCATACCTGCTACTTCCCTGCTACTTTCTCTTCATCGATGTGAATATCAATGCGACCACGATGGAGAAAAGGGCGGAATTAAGAAAACGAGTCCAGCTTACTGTTCTCAGGAGAACGACGAGATACGAGAACACTCAGTGTATGGTGGGCAGTACTGATATGGACACTGTTACACCATAAAGTTGAGAGTCCCTAACGAAATAAAATTCAACACAAGCAAATTGTGAACAAAAACTTTTGCCCTTGTGTGTACTAAAGTATATCAGGATGGAAGTAATAATTACAAGAGGTTTCTTTTTCCAGCCACTACCCCTAGCACAGATAATATTCAGGTTATTGTAAGGTACACTCCTCCAAATGCAAGCCCTCTATCAGTCTCAAGCACCATAATTCATCTGGCATCATCTCTTGTAAGATACCGGTGACGCAATTATGGAAGTGCAAGACAAAATAACTCAGAGTGATAGCGTACAAGCAGAAAAATTGCAGCCTCGGCACAAAAACTCGCGCAAGCGGAGCATCATTATTTTCACCGTGGTGAGCCTCCTCAACGCGGGGTTGCTTGTTTTGCTTTGGTCGCAGTTGCTTACTCCAGCCCCCAATGCGAACAACAATAATAGTGACGGCCTCCAGTTGCTTAAAGGGCATCCAGCGCCGGAATTCGTCTTAGCTGCCCTCACTGCTCAGCATACGCAGACCATTCACCTGTCGGATTTCAAAGGTAAGCCTGTTGTCCTCAACTTCTGGGCTTCCACCTGCGTCCCTTGTCGGGAAGAGGCTCCTATGTTGCAAACGCAGGCGCAGCATGCCCAGGCAAAAGGTATCGTCTTTATTGGTGTCGATTTCCAGGATACGCAGGCAGATGGTCTGAGCTTCCTGCAAAAGTATGGTATCACCTATCTCAACGTACTCGATGCGGACAGTTCAACCGCCGTTCATTATGGCGTTGTCTACACACCCACGACCTTCTTTATTAACAGCCAGGGCGTGGTAGTTCATACCATCTCTCGTGAGATGACTCAAAAAGAGTTACAGAAAAACTTACAAACTCTCTCATAGGGACGAGATTATGCATTTTGATATAATAATCAGGTATATCTGCAGGGACATGATTACGGAGTTTCACAGAGCGGACCAAATGGATGTAGAGGCGGCATTTATGACGCCAGTCTCCCAGTGGGATCAGCTGACTGGCTATAAGGACGGACTGGCGTCATAAATGCCGCCTCTACATCTATCCCTTGATTCTTTTGTCAAAGTGCATTATCGCATCCAACAAGGTGGGGTGGGGCAATCCTACCTACCCCTTAAAAACCGAACATGCTAGAAATTCGTCTGATCGTTCGTGCGGCCCATACCATCGCCGCAGCTGTCTGGGTCGGTGGCAACATCGTCTACCTGCTCGTTGTTATACCTGCCCTACGCAGCGGGGGCGCGGCTCCGGGCGTTTCCGCCATTGCTGCCCAGATCGCCGCACTCTTCAGGCGTCTTGTCAATATCTGCATAGGGGTATTGCTCCTGACTGGTGCGTACCTTATGTTTGACCGGCTGACACAAACCATGCTGGGCTGGCCTTATTTGATCGTCTTAGGCCTCAAAATTGCCGTCGCTCTTGCCATGTTTGTCTTAGCCATCTACTTGGGACAAAGTAATATACGTCGGCTAGCTAAGCGAAGCACGCGCTTCTCTAAAGTCGCGCCACAACTTTTGCTAGCTCTTGGCATCATCGTATTTATTCTGGGTGCGCTCCTCAACAACCTGTTTGAGGCGACTATCTCACCCCATTAACTGGAGAATATATCGTGCAACCAGCCTTGACAATGCCACAGCCTGAGAGCAAAGCCTTGCCACCGCGCAAACGCCTCCCTCTCGGCTTTATCATCGGCGGCGTAGCTATTTTGGCGGCGGTTATTTATCTTGTCTATGCCAACACACAGGCAAACGCTCTCTACTACCTGACCGTTTCAGAACTCAAAAGCTGTACCACCTGTGCCACCCAATCCGTACGTGTGGCTGGGGTCGTCGAGGCAGGCTCAATTGTACGTGACGACCAGAAACAACTGATCACCTTCGTTATCACTCAGGGCGGTCAATCTCTGCCCGTTACCTATACCGGCATCGTACCTGACATCTTCCGCCCCGGTGTCGAAGTCGTCGTCGAAGGTCACTACACCGGTCAAGGACCCTTCCGGGCCCAAACTCTGCTCGCCAAATGTCCATCGAAATTCCAGGCCGCTACGCCCACATCATGACGTGCTATAATCCGCGTAGGGGCCCTTGTGGCCAGGTAGTAATCCGCGTAGGGGCGGGGGCATCCTGTCTGGGAGACAGGTAGAGCGTGGATGCGGGGTTGGGGCCCTTGTGGCCGCCCGTTGGGATAGGAGAGAAAAAACGAATCATGCATTTCTCAGACCTAGGCATCATATCACTCATACTCGCAGCAGGTGTCGCTCTCTCTACCGGCATCATCGCCGTGCTCGGTGCGATGCGTCATAACCCCCGGCTCATCACAGGTGCCAGATGGGGCACACTCTGCGTAACTTTGTTGCTGATACTCGCTTCAGCCTCGCTCATTATCTCATTCCTTATCCATGACTTCGGTGTCAACTACGTGGCCCAGCAATCCAGTCTCACCATGCCCTGGTACTTCACAACTGCGGCCTTTTATGGTGGCCAGGAAGGTTCGCTGCTCTACTGGGCCCTCATGCTCTCCATCTTCTCTGCTATCTTTGTTCTCACCAGTAGACGGGCTCCTGCCGTTCTCGTTCCCTACGTCATAGCAACCCTTATGGGCATTCAGATCTTCTTTCTACTCGTCCTCACCACCGTCTCCAATCCCTTTGTACGTCTACCTGTTGCGCCTCCTGATGGTCGAGGACTCAACCCTCTTTTGATGGATCCAGGGATGCTCATCCATCCACCGATGCTACTCATGGGCTACATGAGTTTCTCTCTGCCTTTTGCCTTTGCCGTTGCGGCTATGATTACTGGTAAACTCGATAGCGATTGGCTGCGCTCCATACGTCGCTGGACTCTAGCTTCCTGGTCAATTCAAACCACAGGTCTCCTGCTGGGTGCCTGGTGGGCCTATCATGTCCTTGGCTGGGGCGGCTACTGGGGCTGGGACCCCGTAGAAAATGCGGCGCTGCTGCCCTGGCTCACCTCTACCGCCTTTCTGCATTCAACGATGGTGCAGGAGCGGCGCGGCATGCTCAAGGTCTGGAATCTAGCCCTTGTTGTAATCTCCTTTGCCTTGTCTATCTTTGGCACCTTCGAGGTACGGAGTGGTATCATCAGTTCCGTCCACTCCTTCGCCTATTCTGACATCGGTGCCTATTTTCTGGCCTTTCTTGTGCTCATTATCGTCTTTAGCAGCGTGCTCTTCATCTATCGCCTACCTACAATGCGACCTGAGCAAGAATTTGACTCGGTGATTTCACGTGAGGGCATTTTCCTCTTCAACAACCTGTTACTCATCGGCATCGCCTTCGCCACCCTCTGGGGCACTATTTTCCCCTTAATCTCGGCAGCCATTCGCCAGCAGACGATGACCGTTGGCCCTCCCTTCTACGACTCGGTCAACGGCCCGCTGTTCGCTGTGCTGATCCTGGCTATGGGCGTCGGTCCACTGCTGGCATGGCGGCGTACCTCCACCTCTGCTCTCTGGCGTAACCTGAGCCTGCCAGCTCTGGCTGCTGCCATCTGTGCTGGTATTCTACCGCTTGCTGGTATACGAGACATCGGAGCCAATGTCGGTTTTGCTGTTTGCTCATTCACTGCCGTTGCCATCCTTTACGAACTCTGGCGAGGTTTGCGTGTGCGCCACCGCCACGGTGAATCTTACCCTGTCGCCCTCTATACGCTTATTTCGCGCTATCGCCAACGCTATGGTGGCTACCTCGTTCACCTGGGCCTTGTCCTGCTCGCTGTCGGCGTGATTGGCTCTCATTTCTTCCAGGTACAGCAGGATGCTTTGCTCAAACCGGGGCAGGAAATACACATTGCTGGCTACCAGTTTACCTATCTGGGCAATTTTGAAGAAACTTATCCAGGGACTGATACTGTCAAAGCCATCGTACAGATCTGGCATAACGGCCAGTTGCAGGCATACATCTACCCTGGCCGCGTCTTCTACAAAAATTTCGATAATCAGCCAGCTAGCCTTATCTCCATCTCGACGTTCGGCCTCACCGACTTCTACGTTTTTCTGGCTGACTGGCAAGGGGCAACGCAGGCTACCATTCGGGTCTTTGTCAATCCACTTACCGTGCTCGTCTGGTACGGTGGTGCCCTCATGCTCATTGGTGGGATTGTTTGCTGGTGGCCATCACGCTCGAAGAAAGCATTGCGGAGCACCATGGCTGCTGCCCTCTCTTCGCCATCAGATCTGCCCGGCTCATCGGTGCAAATTCCTGGGGTTGAGACACAGGAACCTGCCGGACGTGATGATGAGGAGGTAGTCGTATGAAACATATGCTGCAACAGAGACGTCCGTTACTGGTTACCTTTGCCGTTGTTGCCATCGTTGCCGCTATCTGGTCATACGTCTTCCTGCAAAACCCAGCGCAGCAAACGCTTGACCAACGTGTTCGCAATGTGGCTTTGCAACTCAAATGCCCTATCTGCCAGGGCGAATCTGTCGCTGATTCACCCTCAGCCCTGGCGCAACAGATGCGTGGTGTCATTCGCCAGCAACTACAAGCAGGCAAATCAGAGCAGGAGGTCATTCAATACTTCCAGAATAGCTACGGGGACTCGATTGTCTGGTCGCCTCCCTGGCAGGGCTTCGCACTTTTAGCCTGGCTTGTGCCCATCGGCCTATTGCTCGCTGGTCTGGCCTTGCTTTTCTTCATCTTGCGCGATTGGCAGACTAGCTCAGCTCTCAGCTCAACCTCCAACACAAGCGAACCTGTCAGTACAGATGAGGATGAACTGACCTTCGAGCATACCCAACTTCTACAAGAACTCGAAGATCCCATCCTACAAGAAATTGAGCTTGACTACCAGCTTGGCAACATTACAGAAGCGGATTATCACACCTTACGTGAAAAATACCTGCATCGCACCCTCGTAGCCCTTAAATCTCGCTACGACCGCGAACAAGAACTGGATACTATTATCGAAGAACGATTACGGGCCATGAAAGAACAATCATAACGATGGGAAACCAAATAAATCAACACAAAGTGGGGAAAAGAGAAGCTCGCGTAGGGGCGGGGGCGATGGAGATGCAGGGACGCAATCCGGGGGATTGTGTGTGGGGCCCTTGTGGCCGCGCGCCGTTGCCCTGCACGATCTGCTCCCCATTCTTGCTGTACCCTGTCCCAACGGGCGGCCACAAGGGCCCCTGCCCCACATCCGCGCCACCCCCGCCCCTACGCGAGCTTCCATCCCGTGTCCCAACGGGCGGCCACAAGGGCCCCTGCCCCACGTTCGCGCCACCCCCGCCCCTACGCGAGCTTCCATCCCGTGTCTCAACGGGCGGCCACAAGGGCCCCTACCCCTACGCGACTTATTGCAACCCTTTCTCTAAAAACTTATCTGCGAAAGTTTCTCTTATGAAGGTCAGGCTGCTGCTCTTGCTATCCATACCCATTATCTTCACTCTTCTAGCTCTTCCTGCTCATGCCGCCAGCACCGGTCGTATCTTTGGCCAGTTGCTTGATGGTACCAACAAAAATGCACCTATTGCAGGGCAGACCGTCACGCTTCAAGTGGCCCAGGGCAACAATGCTAAAGACCTTGCCAGCGTTACCACCGACGCGCACGGTTCTTACTCATTTAATACTCTTGCTACTGATAGTAACACCGGCTATGCTCTCTACACTCGCTATCGAGGTGCTCAATACAATTCAGATATCATCACGCTCAATAGTAAACCGGTTCAACAGGTCAACTTGACTGTCTATCAGACTACTACCAGCACTGCCAACATTGCCATCATCCGTGCTACCATCTTGCTGCGCGAGCCGGATGCACAAAAAGGGAGCGTCTCCGTCTCCGAACTCTACATTTTTCGCAATCTCGATACACGCACCTACGTTGGCTCACTCAATGCCAGTCAAGGTATGCCCAATGCCCTGCGTTTCTCTCTGCCCCACACTGCCCGTAACGTTGCATTGGGTCAAGAATTTAGCGGTTACAAAGTTGTTATGGTAGACCGTGGCTTTGCCAGCGATGCTGCCATTCCACCGGGCGATTCTCAGTTCTCTTTTGCCTTCGACATGCCCTATAGCAGCTCTAACTATGACTTTGACTATACTGTCGTCTATCCCACCGTCCAACTAAATGTCCTTGTTCCACCCGATATCCATGCAAGTTCGGATATTCTCGTCTCGCAGGGCCCAAAGACCGCCAACCAGCGTCCCTATATTCTCTTCCAAGCGAACGCCCTGCTTGCCAGTAAAGCTGTTCACTTGCAACTCGAAGGTTTGTCTGCTGCGGCCTCAAGTTCCGCTGCCTCAAACACTTCTTTCAGTTTACCGCTCTGGCTTCTCATTGGCCTGCTCATCATGGCTGCCATTATCTTCATCACCATGCTTTTCTACCGTGCAACCTCGCATTCTACCAGTCCCAAGAAAACGTCCCAGCGTAAGCCACAGAAACAACGTAAAAACACCGCTGCAAAACCTCAAACTGCGCAACCTTCAGACAAAGAGAAAGAGCAAGCCCTCTTACAAGAACTGCTCGATCTTGACAAAGCTTTCGAGGCTGGTAAACTAACTAAAAAAGTTTACCAAGAAAGACGGGCCAAAACTAAAGCCCGTCTTCGCACCATTATGCACCAAAAGGTGACACCATGAACGGCCATTCGCATATAGATGTAGGAGCGCAATTTATCGCGCCCACCGACCTACCCAACGTGGGGGAAGAATTGATTGCACCCTCTCACGCTACCGGTACTGTTCCCCATACGGGGGCGCAATTGATTGCGCCCAACACCACTCCGCGTATACAGCATATCAGTACAGAAATGCAAGCCATTCGCCCTCGGCGTACCACCATCAACCTCGGCGCTTATCTCGAAATTCAGGGACTCAAAAAAAGCTTTGGTCTCAAGCCCGTTCTGCGCGGCGTCAAGCTCTCACTGGGCAAGGGTGAACGTATGGCCCTGTTGGGTTCCAACGGTGCAGGCAAAACCACCCTCCTGCGGATTCTGGCCGGTCTCACCAAACCCAGTTCAGGAACTATTACCATTGCTGACCTGGACATTGAGCGTTCCACTCAGCAGATCCGTCACCTTGTCGGCTTCCTTTCTCACCAACCCTATCTCTACGACGAGTTGACCGCGCTGGAAAACCTGCTCTTCTTCGCCAAAATGTATACTGTCAAACATGCTCATGAACGTGCTACAGAACTTCTGCGGCGCGTTGGCCTGGCGAAACGTGAGCGCGAGCGAGTGTGTACTTTCTCACGCGGACAGGTGCAGCGACTGGCCCTTGCTCGCACGCTCCTGCACTCGCCGCAACTGCTGCTCCTCGACGAACCCGATACTGGGCTCGATCAGGAAGGGCATGCTCTTATCGAAACACTCCTAGCAGAACACACCTCCTACGGCGGTACCGTCCTTTTCACCACGCATCACCTTGAGCGTGCCTTGCAACTCAGCGATACCCTTGCTATATTACACAAAGGCCGGATTGCCTTTCAAGAAAAAAGCATCAAACTGGAGCTAGATGATCTGCAAAGACAAACGGGCTTCTTAGGGGCAACACAATGATCTTTCTCGAACAAACCATTGCTATTCTCTGGAAGGATATTCGCAGCGAACTGCGCAGCAAGCAAATGTGGCTGGGCATGGGCCTCTTTGCCCTGCTCGTTCTGGTGATCTTCAACTTCACCTTTGACCTGCGTGTAGACAACAAAGCTGCCGTAGCCCCTGGCGCACTATGGGTCGCCTTCGTCTTCGCCAGCCTGCTCGGCCTGGGGCGCACCATCGCCGCCGAACGCGAAAAAGGCAGTATGGATCGCCTGCTCCTCTGTCCGGTAGACCGCAAAGCTATCTATCTTGCGAAACTACTCGGCAACATGCTCTTCATCGGCGTCGTCGAAATCGTCGCCCTGCCCATCTTCGCCGCCCTTTTCGACTTACCCTTATTGATCGGAGCCTTATTACCCATTGTCCTGCTCGGCACGCTCGGTATAGCCGCCGTCGGCACCCTCTTCTCTGCTATGGCCGCCGCTACCAGCGCCCAGGAATTATTACTACCTATCCTGATCTTTCCATTACTCGTACCAGTCGTCATTGCAGCCGTTCGTGCCACCAGCAACCTGCTCATACCAGCAGCCAACGAACCTCCCTGGCTCGGCCTGATCGTCGCCTTTGACGTCATTTTCCTAAGCATCTCCATGCTCACCTTTGAATATGTCATCGAAGAATAATTTTAAAGGAGTAATGTAGCGAAAAAACGAGAACGGAAGGAAGATCGCGTAGGGGCGGGAGAGGAGCGGATGCGGGGGGAGGGCCCTTGTGGCCGCCCGTTGGAGAGGTGGAGTCGCAAGAGTTGCCCATCAGCGGGGCCACGGCGGGCAGCCACAAGGGCCCTCCCCCTACATCCACACCACCCCTGCCCCTACGCGATAACCCGAGCGTAGTCTAATTGATCGTCTCACTATAAGGAGTGAACCATATGGCACTAGCCAAGCAACAAACAAACACAAAGCAGCAAGACCGAGAAGTGGATGAAAGCGCACCCGCATGGGCACGCTTTCCCCTCATCTCCACGCTCCTTCTTCTCCTCACCACCCTCGGCATGATGCTCTCCATCGGCCTTATTTTTCTTTATGCGCCCACCGACGCCATCCAGGGTATTCCCCAACGCATCTTCTACTTTCACGTACCCATCGCCTGGATCGGCATGCTCGCCTTTGGCATCATGGCTATCGCAGGCGTCGCTTACCTCTGGAAGAAAGATGAACGCTGGGACTGGCTGGCTCGCGCCTCCGCTGAAATAGGAGCCGTTTTCATCACCCTGGCTCTGATCACCGGCTCCATCTGGGGACGCACCACCTGGGGAACGTGGTGGACATGGGATGCTCGCCTGACCACCACCCTTATTCTCTGGTTCATCTACATTGCCTACATCATGTTGCGTAGCTACATGGGACGCACACCGGCCAGTGCGCGTGCCGGAGCCGTCCTCGCCATCATCGGCTTCGTGGACGTTCCCATCATCTACGAATCCGTCAACTGGTGGCGCACCCTGCATCCACAGGCCGCGGTTGGCGTACAGGGAGCCTTACCCCCTGAAGTCGTCTTTACGCTCATGGTTTCCCTCGTCACCTTCACGCTGCTCTACAGCTTCCTGATGGTGCAAATCTATCAGCTCGAAAAAATGCAAACGTTGGCCTCACGCCTGCGTGCCAGCCTTGAATAGAAGGAACACACCCATGCAAGGATTAAGCTATCTTATCGCCGCCTATGCCATCGTCTGGCTTGGTCTCTGCCTCTACCTAGCTGTCGTCATGCTCCGCATCCGCGGCGTCCGCACCGAACTCGCCGCCGTCGAAGAGCTTGTTCGCGAACATGAGCAAGAAAAACCGTAGGGACTCGATTATGGAGATGAACAAAAGAAGCAGGTATTCCTTGATGAATGTAGTGGCGGCATTTATGACGCCAGTCAGCCTGGGAAGAAGACTGGCGTCATAAATGCCGCCACTACATTCATCATTTTCGTATCTCGAAGAATTTGTTAAACTCCATTATCGGGTCCCTACCGAATTACTGGCAAATAGAACAAAAAGGAAAACATCCATGGCAACTACCGAAAAAACCAACGTATCTTCCACAGAAACCACCAGCACACCTACGGCTAAATCTGGCGCAAGGCGCATCGTCAACCTCGTCATAGGCGACACCCTCGCCTTCATCATCTTTGCCATCATTGGACGTAGTAGCCACGGCGAAAGTGTAGACCCCGGCTCCATTTTCCAAATTCTGCTCACTGCCGCTCCTTTTGCGGCTGGCTGGTTGATCGTCGCCCCCTTCCTGGGAGCCTTCCGTGGCGATATCACCGACAATCCGCGCAAGATGGTAGCCCGTACCCTACTTGCATGGGTATGTTCCTGGCCGGTGGCTATGGCCTTACGCGGTATCTTCGTTGATCACGGGGTGCCACCGGTTAGCTTTGCTATTATTACTCTGATCTTCAATACCTTCGTTCTCAACGTCTGGCGTGGGCTTTATGCTCTCTATAATGGTTTGAGAGAACGTCGATCAAGCCAGACAGAGAAATGATGACTATAGCAAAGGATGTACTTTGCATAAAGAATAGTTAGAGGTTGTATTTTGGTAAGCTAAGTGGTATTCTCTGCATTAGCAAGATGCCACTTATGTATGGGTTTGGTGATTTTTGTATAGCAAGTACCATATTCATCCTAATATCTCGTTGGGCAGAACTGGTTTTGAGAGAAGGGGAGTAACTTTGTATGGAAGCTGCTGAGTTATTCGAAGGTGCGATGGCATGGTTACAAAACCATCGGTTCAATCGTTTCTCTCGCTTGGACCAAGGAGGACTCTCAAGCCCTCTGCGAGGCAAGGCAATTGCCAGACGTAGTCGTGCCCACCATTGAATTCGGTATAGTGCAAGGAATAGCCTTTCGCTTGCAAGATATCACGCAGGTGTCGGTTGGCAAGCAGAAGATTCGGTCTTGCCCCCTCCCAGGAATGGGTTTCCAGCAAGCCTACGCTCAGATACCAATTCAGAAGCAGGCGTGGGCTGGCAACAAACCGGCGGGGTAACCATTCGTACTCCACTTCGGAATCGGGCTTCCAGTAGAAGCTACCAGACTGAGAAAGCACGTTGCCAAACACCTCGGGGTATCGCAGCCCGGCGTAGGCGGCGGCCAGCCCCCCATAGCTCATGCCGCCTACCACCATCCGGGCCGGGTGAGGGCTCACCTGGTAACGTTGGCGTATCCAGGGCATCAGTTCCTGAGCAAGAAAATCGGCAAAGGGGGCATGGCAAGGTAATTCCGTGCTGCGCACGGTATCGTCGGGATGGCCGACCATGACCACGAGGATCGGAGGAATGGAGCGTTCGGCAATGAGCTGATCGATCACCGTAGAGGTGGGAAGGACGTGTGCGTAGGCCCAGCGGTCGAACAAGATCAGGACGTGTTGTAGCTGGCTCGAAGAATCGGAACCTGCCGGCGTGTAGATAGTGAGAGGTCGCTCGTTCCCAAGCACTAGGCTCTTCAGACGCACACGCTCCACGTGACCAGGAGAGTCACTGGGGCGAGGTGCCATCCAGGATGAGGCTTGAACTGGCGGGACTTCAAACCACGACTCGGGCACGATTTTGTTGAAGAAAGCGTCTTCGTCTGGAGGAAAGACCAACGTTCGCGAGTTGAGTCGATCAGGTTGCGTCACCCCATCCACAGAGAGCCAGTATTCTGTGCATAGGCCAGGACGGACCTGGTAGGTCTTGTACCAGAGGTTGGTGAGGGGAAGACGGGTCATCGGCTCATTGATCCGCCCTCTCCCCGCTAAAGGGCACACCACCTCAACACTACTGACACCGAGAGGGGCACGGTAGAGAAAGGTGACGAGCCATTGGGAGTCGTCATCGGTGATGGATTCAATGAGGGGGGTTCCCACAGCCTCAATCTCTTGCCAGAAGAGATCGAGCGCGGCTTCGTTTCCGCTGATAAGTGTTTGTTGTAACGCGGCCAGACGAGGACTGAAAAGAAGCTGGATCTTAGTCATTACGGCTCTGCTTTCTCATGCTTGTTTCTCGCTCAAAATCTCGCAGCATATTGCCTTCCATCCTCAGTCTTTTTGCGAATCTCGTTGGCGATTTCGAGGGTCACGACTCTTGGCGCTTTGCGGTTGAGAGTGCGCTCCGCTGCTCCGGTTTCCTGCGCACACTTTCCAGCAGGGTCCCCAAAAAGGACGAGAGGTCTCAACAGCTCATAGGCCGTCTGTTCCGGCCAGAGCGTATATTGCTGGATCGTCTGCCAGTCTTCGGTGTGTTGACGCTGGATACGCTTGCGTTTGGGCACCGTGCTCCCTCAACATGATGAAATTCGATGCTCCCTCAATCGTACCCAGGTTCGCGGCTTTTTGCAAGGTTTTCCGCCAAGTGGACTGCCCACATATGTAAAGTCTCATACGACGAGGAGCAATCTCTGCCACTCTGACCTTTCTACCATCAATGGGACGATTCCCTGTCAGTTGCCGATGATTCTGGACCGTGAAGCCGGGCCATTTGATCCAAATCTTCTAGAAGATAGGACAAGAATAGCGTTCGAGTTGCTCAGACTCAAACGCTATTCTTGTCCCCTGCGCACCCCTACTGACAGGGCTATTCAAAAGTCAGAGGCCCAAGTAAAAGAGCAAGAGCGAGTTTGGGGAAGGCCGCAAAGAGGCGCATTTGATCAGGCACGTTAGGCACCCCAAGCCAATCCATCAGAGACAGCACGATAGTGTTGAGAGCGGCAAGCACTTGGGGTTTGCCGGTGGTGCGCACTTGGGAATGATCTTCATGCAAGGTGACATCGCGGCGCCAATGCAGACGGTTTTCGATGGCCCAATGATCCCTCAAGAAGGTGGCAATGGCTTGTGGGCTGGCCTGAGCCGGGGTCAAATTGGTGAAGCCATACACCACTTGCTGGCTGGTTTCTTCCACGAAGATCACCTGCTTGCGTTTCTTGCTCGGCTTGGTCTTTGGGGCAGGGGGGGCTTGGGTCGGCGGCTGGCTCGGCGGTTGCGGTTCGTTGGTGTGGGTCTGCTCCTCGGCCTGCTCGATCACGTTGCGGCGCTTGCGCTTGACGGTGCGGATCACTTGAAAGCTTTGAGCGATGCCGGTCCACTCATTGGCAAACCAGTCATTCATCTCGGTGGTGGTGCGTACGCTGCGCGTGGTAAGTCGTCCATGGCCTTTTTCCGTGTGCGAAAAGAAGCCCCAGGGGCTTTGATCGGCATCCGGGTCTTCAAAAAACAGCGCCAGGTCGCGCATGGGCGGTGGGATGATTGTCCTTGAAAAAGAAGAGGTCCTTGCCTCCCAACTGGTCAATGCGCTGACACGCCGTCTTCTGCGTATGCATCGCATCAGCCGTCCAGACCCGATACGCGCACATACACGGGCGTGAGCAGCTCTTTGACCGCCGTAATCTCGTTTTCTTTCTCCGCCACGCTGCGTTGAGCGAGCACCACACCGGTTCGCACCTCATAGACCGAGAGCACATGCACGCTCGGTTGGGTTACCGACTCGTGTCCCAGTGTTCCCCGCAGAGTTTTGCCATCCACGGCCACGTACTGCTTTTCCTGCTTGCCTGCCAGATTGCTCAAACGACTGGCTTCGTTCTCACACCGCTCAGCGGCTTCCCATCGCGTGAGGCACCCCGCCACCACCTCGAGCAGTTCTTGCGCATCGATCCTCTCCAGCGCATAGAGATACGTTCCCTGACACGGCACACTCTTACGCGTCAGGTGCAATTGCTCAATGATCCATCCTTTGCGCAATCGGATCCATTGCGCCGCGGCTCGGATTTCGGTCGCTCCTGCCCGCCTTGCCAGAAGCAAGAGCGTGAGGATCAGGGCCAACGAAGAGCGGCATCCGCGTTTCTTGCGCCCATCTTTCACCTGCGCAGAAGGCCTCGTAGAGTGCCGTGAGCGGGATACGACTCAGTCGCTGTTCTTCTTCTTCTCTCACTAGTGTGCTCTAGTCCATTTCAGTCATCCTCTTCTCTAGCTGATTTTGTTCTTTTTGCTAGTCTACCAGAGATGACTCTTTTTTTCTTCCCTTTCTGACTTTTGATTAGCCCTGCCCTACTGAAGCGGTATCTTGTGGTCAAGGAGAAGACGTGCTATGATAACGGCATCACAGCACAATGCGGATGGGGCGTCAGAAGCTTGAGTCAGTACCGGTAGTCGTCACAGGAGAGACCCATGGCCAAACACATAGAAGACGAGATAGTCTACCATTACGATCTCTACCCCACCGAGGAGGATTGGATGGGGCAAAGCTCGGTGCATGGTCGGCTGATACGCTACCTCGTGGATGTGCTGACCTGGCTGTTTTGGGGACAACGCTGTGCCCTCTATGACAGTCTCAACTTTTACCAGACTCCTGATATCTACGAGTATCCCATGTCTCCCGATATTGCCGTCATCAAAGGGGTGGACGATATCGATGTGACCAGTTGGCGGGTGAACCAGGATGGGCCGCCTCAGGTGGTGTTTGAGATTCTCTCGGCCAAAACGTGGAAGGCGGATCTCCACGAGAAACCGAGCCACTATGCTCGTCTGGGTGTGCAAGAGTATTTTGCCTATGACCCCAATACGCCCCGCCTCGACCGCAAGGCTTCCTCGCGACTCTCTGGCTGGCAACTCGAGCCCTTGACGCGCCAGATGCAGCCCATGTCACTTCTTCCCAATGGCAGTCTCTGGAGTGTCCACCTCGACAGCTTCTTAGTCCCAGGCGGCAAACGCCTCTACCTGGCTGACGGTCAGGGACATCGCCGTCTGACCCAGGCTCAAGCCGAGAAAAGACGAGCGGATGCCGAAGCCCAAGCCAGACAGGCTGAACAGAGACGGGCAGATGCCGAAGCCCAGGCCAGAGAGAGGGAACAGAGACGGGCGGATGCCGAAGCCCAAGCCAGACAGGTTGAACAGAGACGGGCAGATGCCGAAGCCACAAGGGCGGATGCTGAAGCGAGACGGGCAGCGGCCCTCGCAGAAAAATTGCGCTCTCTTGGGATAGACCCCGATCAATTATGAATAAAGATTTTCTAAGACAACAGATAGAACCACGCTAGACGGTAGGTAAGCTAGGGAAGACCATCAAAATCAAGTTCAATTTACGAGGTCTTCCATTTAGTGTGATTCTATATAGACAATCCGGATAAATACCTATTGCTATTTTTAGCAATTTAGTTTAATATATTTGTGGTACCCATTACCTCAATCCTATTTTCTAACATCCACTCATAAATCAAGTTTGTCGCAACCGAAGTTAACGGGGATTTCGGCTGCCAAGACTGTACATCTTATAAGGAGGACCATGAACGGGGATAAGTCACCTGCAGAGATCATTCGCCTACCCTCAACTCGTGATGAGCAGGATGCTCACATTAATGCCATGTTGGAGCAGTTCAAAGAAGTCCAGCAGTCCAGCGATCTAGATACAAAAACAAAAGATTTAGGGATGCCAGCCTCACTTCTCAATTTCTACCTCGCAACCAAGGTAGACTTATCGTCGATAGGTTTAGAAGCGGCTGTCTATATCCCAGTACAGATCAGTGAAAGAGAAGCTGGTAGGAAATCGCTCTATTATTTAGATCAAAACGAGGAGGTACTTGTAGGTATTTATGTGACCGGTGAGGGAATAGCACTGAGGTTGGTGAAAAGAGTGACCGGTACCGGCTTGCCTGCTCAGATAGGGGATGTTTACTCTACGAAGATAACAAATCGAGAGGGAAAGTCAGTTTTTGAGGGTCAAGCCGTACTTGAGCAATTTGATTCTACAACAGGTAAAGGGCATTTTAATGTTACGCAAGGTCAAGGCCAGTGGCCCACGTTTCAGGAGACTGTTCAATCAGCCCTACCTGAGAACCGACCTGCTCACGATGTAAGCTCTTTTTCCCTCTTTTGGAGTCAAATTATCTATCAACCAGACTTTTGGTCGGGCTCGTAAACCCAAAGAGGCTACTTCATCGTTTAGGGCTTGACTCGGTGAATTTGTTAAGCTGCATTGGGGGCGATCCTGCCTCGAGTGAGGCAAAGTAGTCGAGCAGCAAGCGATGGAGAAAGATGTAGCCGCCGCCCACCTTGCGGAGCAGAAGGTGTTCGGCGGCATGGTTGAGGAAACGTGGGTAATTCCAAGGTATAAGATTGGAACGCCAGAGGAGTAACTGTAACGAGATATGCTGTATATAGGCAATGCCGCCGTTGGGTAGCCCAACAATCAGACCAGTGATGGTCCCACCAAGCGATCCGCAGAGTAGGAGAAAGGAGATCTGACCGACAAGCCCAGCAGTGAATATCGCGCCGAGTAGCTTGAGGATTAGAGAGAAAGCCATTATACTGATGCTCCCGCCCACTGAAGCGCCAATGAGCCCAATACGGATGCTATTACGCAGAGAGCGCCTCATTCCCTGATTTGGCAGAGTAAGGTCACGCTCATTTTGTAATTTACTTGATACTCCGCTTGTCAATCCACCAGCTAGCACTATGATGGCAACGATGATGAGTGCTATTGCCAGTACGATTAGGAACAGCAGACGTGCACTGAGACTCGGGGAGGTTTCTACTAAGGCCAAGCCCATGAGCAGGGCAAGTGTCAGACCACTGCTGATCCCGACAATTAACTTCTTTTTTAAAGATCTGACCTGCACTAGTCGCCGCCATGACCAAACAACGACCTCTGCAGGTCGTATTTCTGTCTCTATCCGACTCGTTAAGGCAATAACGAGTCCGCTTGCTAGTCCACTGACGACTCCACTAATGAGCCCACTGACGATTCCACTTCCTGGTCCTTTGCCTGCCCCGATAAATAGCCCGAAAGCTATTCCGATAGTTAGAGAAATAATTAGCCCCGCAGCTACCCCCATACCTAATCGAACAAGAATTCTATAGTAGAGTCTGTGCAACCAGGATTCGGGAAGCCAATCTGGCTGCATCCGCTCAATGTAGAAGATGGCCTGGTTGTGCTGCTTCATTTGTCGTGCCAGCCACGAGAGCCAGTGCATGGTTTGCTCTTGGGTGTAGCGCGTCTTAGCCCCTCGCTGCCTGAGCATGCGCTCGACGTAGTGCTCGAAGACTTGCCGCTGCCGGTTGGGGAGGGAGGCTCCTCGTAAGAGGTCCTCGACAGGCAGGCCCTGATAGGTCAGTGTCAGGATACTGAGCATCAACGGCGTGCTGGTGAGTTCGCGCAGGGCGGCATCCCGGTGCAACACTACCCTCAATGCCCATAAGAGCTCTCCCCCATGTGCCAGGTAGTCATCGACCTGCTGCTGGGTGAGCGGCTGCACCATCACGGCAGTGCCCAGCTGTACACGCGCAGTCTGCTCCAGATAGTCCGCACTGCGACTGCACACTACGAGTGGCAGCAATCCATGCTCCTGCCGATAGGTATTGATGGTCTGGATACAGGCGGTGCGATCCTTGGGAGCTACCTCGTCCAGCCCATCAAGCAAGGGAAGGATCTGGTCCGCATCCACCCATGTCTGCCCCAAGTTGCGTGGCACCTGGTACGTGCGATTGAGTTCCTCCACCAGCCAGTCGGCTAGAGGCTGCTGCTTGATGGTCCACGACGAGAGGTTGAACACCACAGGTAGCGGGTGCTGCTCATCGTGCTCGGCACGAGCTAGCAGATCACGGGTTAACTCCAACAACAAAGTCGTTTTGCCCGAGCCTGGAGCACCCAGGATGAGCAGTTCCCCCGCAGCTGCATCGTAGACCTGGGTAATGCGGGTACTTGTGGGCAAGGGATGCGACGTACCAGCCGAATGGTGGAGGACCAACTGCCAGGGGGTGGAGACGGTATCGGGCCGCTCTACGAGTCGCAGGGCAATGAGGGCCGCCCCATGCAGAGAATGCTCTAGCATCCCTGTAATCCAGAAGGAGCGCACCTTTCGCAGGAGTTGCTCTCGGTTCTTCTGTGCAACAGATGGCTTGGTAGGCATCGGGATGGTCTGGCTTCGAGCAACAGGGGATGGTGTCAGGATGAGTGCTGGTTCCTGCTCGTCTGCTGTCCACTGCGGGGTCACGAGCCAGGATTGCGCCGTCTCAGTGGAGAGGTTCTCTTCTCCTGCTCTCGGAGCCGCCAGCAGTACAGGTAGGGTGATGGAGGGAACATACTGTTCCGGTGTTTTCTGCTCAGGAAGCACATGCGAGACGAGTGGTTGGGTGGCATCACAAGCGGCCTCCAGCACTGTGGCAAAATCCTGCACACTGGTGAACCGCTGTTGTGGGTCCTTAGCAAGTGCTCCCAGGACGGCATCTTCAACGATAGGTGGCAGGTGGGGGATGTGCGTAGCTAAACCGGGTGGGGGTTGCTGGAGGTGCTGACTGTACACTTCGAAGAGAGAGCCGCGAAAAGGCGGTGCGCCGCAGAGCCATTCGTATACCACTACCGCGAGGGAATATTGATCGCTGGCGGCGCACGGCTTGCCCCGGATCTGTTCGGGCGCCATATACAGCGGCGTGCCCGCTGGGTCCTGGGTCGAGAGCGACTCCCTCGTCTGTTGGACGACCGCGATGCCAAAATCACTGAGCACTACCTCGTGCTGGGCGTTGAGGAGCATATTCTCCGGTTTGATATCGCGATGGATCACGCCTTGCTGGTGCGCATAGTCTAAGGCTGGGGCAAGCTGCTTGACATAGGTCACGATCTGTTCCAGAGGCAAGCGTGTGCCTTTGGGATGGAGCGTGCGCAACGTGCCCTTGGGGCGTACTCTATAACCAGATAGGGCGTTTGATCCTGAATGCCAAACTCCAGCACACGCACGATATGGGGATGCTGCAAGTGCGCGATGGTGCGGGCCTCACGCCGAAACTGCTCATGCGCGTTGGGCCCCATCTGCACATGCAGGACTTTGATGGCAGCAGGGATTTCTAAATACTGGTGTTCTCCCAAATACACCTCGGCAAAAGCGCCCTGCCCGATTTTTCGGAGCAGGCGGTAATTGCCAAGCTGTTGTCCCACACGATCAGCCATATAAGAGTTCTCTCCACGATGGAAGGATGCGAGAATACAAGAGCTCTTTGTCGAGGACACACGAAGCTTTCGACAAACAGTTGCACACATATGATAACACATCTACAGTGTTGTTGGCTAAACGCAGACAAAGGTGTGTTTTCGTGGACACACTGCTGGAAATAACCTCTCTGGAGAACCCGGCCGCTTCATCCAATCATTCCTGAGGCATCTCTATCTACCCCACAAACGATGGCAGAGTAATTTAGCTTTTGCTCTAGAAAGTACACCATGCCCTGCTATCACGCGTGTTGGGTTGCGGCCTCAGCAGAGGGCTGCAGCAGGCGCGTCATCGCCTCAACGACCTGTGGATCAAACTGTAAGCTTGCACAGTGGCGCAGTTCCCCCAAGGCGGCGGATGGCACACACGCTTTTCGATAGGGTCGATCCACAATCATGGCGAGATACGCGTCGACGACCATCAGGATGCGTGCCCCAAAAGGAATGGCCTCTCCCGCCAGATGGTCGGGATAGCCCTGGCCGTCCCACCGTTCATGGTGCGCACGAATCACGGGAGCCAGGGGACGCAACGCCGGGATATGGCTGACAACGTCCGCTCCGACCACCGGGTGCGTTTGCATCAATATCCACTCCTCCTGCGTTAGCGCACCGGGTTTGCGGAGAATCATATCGGGGACCGCGATCTTGCCGATATCATGCAGACGGCCCGCTAGCGCGAGCATCTGCGCTTCTGAGACCGGCAAGCCGAGAGCGAGGGCCAGCTGGAGCACCAGGTCGCCGACTTGGTGAGAATGATGACCCGTCAAGTGATCGCGGGCCTCCACCAGGGTCACCAGGGCTTCCGCCATACCCAGCAGGGCGGCTTCTTCCCGTCCGCCCTCTGGAGGGCTCGCGGTGAGGAGGGCGAGCACCGCCGGATCGGTGGCCGCACGCACGTGGTTGCGGCCAAAGCGTTTGGCCGCATACATGGCCTGATCAGCGGCACTGAGCAGGCCTTCGCGCTGGTGGGCATGCATCGGATAGCTGGCCAAGCCAATGGAACACGTCAGATGGATACCGCCGCCGACACGGAAGGTATGAGCTGCGACCGTGGTGCGTATTTCCTCCGCCTGGTGGAGGGCATCCTCTGCCGACAGCTCCGGCAGGATCACTAAGAATTCCTCACCGCCCCAGCGGCCCATCGTATCCATTCCCCGTAGCTGTGTCCGCACAAGGTCGGCAAACTCACACAGCATCGCATCGCCTACGGCATGCCCATAGCCATCATTGAGGGCTTTGAAATGATCCAGATCAAGGAACAGCAGGGAGCAGGGCCGCTCGTAGCGGTGTGCCCGTTCCAGTTCCTGATCGAGCCGGGCAATCAGGGCACGATGATTGGGCAAGCCGGTGACCGGATCACTCGTCGCGAGGGCCAAGATACGCTCCTGGAGCGTGCGCTGCTGTTCCTCAGCTTGTTTGCGCTCAGCAATTTCTGCTTGTGCCTCTCGATGTAGACGGGCGTTCTCCAGCACTAAGGCGATGCGACGTGCTAACTCCTGGGCAAAGGACAAATCGTCTGGCGTGTAGTAGCGATGGGGTTGAACGGAGGAAAAGGTGATGGCTCCCATGGTCTTGCCGCGTGCCAGCAGGGGGACACCCATATAGGACTTGAGACCAAGCACCTTGATAAGATTGAGCAGTTCCGGGTCATCTCGCACGGTCTCCAACACGCTCTCAGAGATAGTCGAGATCAGCTCTGGCGTGCTTGACTCAAGGAGTCTCGGCACGCCATGTGTGATAGAGGCTCGGTCTTTATAGTGTTCATACAGTTCTCGTACCAATGCGATTTTTTCAGGATCAATGTGGTGCCCCGCTATGTCTTTGATCTGGTGCTGCTCATCCACAAGAGCAATGCGGCAGTAATCAGCAAAGGCGGGCACAATCAGCTGCGCGACCTCGTGCAGCGTGATCTGTTGGTCGAGGGAAGAGACTAACACAGCACTTGCTTCGTTGAGCAAGCGCTGCCGTTCCTCGGCCTGTTTGCGCTCGGTAATATCCCGATAATTGCCCACAATGGCCCCGACACTGGGATCAGCCAGCAAGTTTGTCCCGGTACCTTCCAGCCAGCGAAAGGTGCCATCCTTACAGCGGGCACGGAAATCAGTACGCAGGCTCTTGCCCGGTTCCTGCACGATGCTGGTCAACACGGCAATGGTGGTTTCCACGTCATCGGGATGGATGAGTTCAAAGGCACTACGCCCGACGAGTTCTGCTGGCGTATAGCCCAGCAGGCGCGTGGTGGACGGACTAGTATAGAGTACCATCCCCTGGGTATCAACGAGCACAATGGCATCAGTACTCTGCTCGATCAGCGCACGAAACCGCTGTTCGCTCTGGTGCAGTTGTGTCTCCATCTGTTTGCGTGCTGTCATATCACGCGCAATCGTCGACATCCCGACAATCTTGCCGGATGCATCCTTGACCGGAGAGATTGTGAGCGAGACATCAATGAGCGTGCCATCTTTTCTTCTGCGCACCGTTTCCATATGCTCAATGCATTGCCCTTCCGAGAGCCGCTGTATGATTGCGACTAATTCCTGTCTGCGCTCAGGTGGCACCAGGGTGTGAATGGGTTGGCCGATCATTTCGGTCGCGCTGTAGCCATAGAGACGCTCCGCTCCCTTATTCCAGCTCAGTACAATCCCGTCGAGCATCCTACTGAAAATGGCGTCATCCGACGATTCGACAATCGCGGCCAGGGTGAACATCTCTTCTTCTATTCGTTTGAGTCGCGTAATATCTTGGAAAGACACAGCCATGCCATGTTGTGAGGGGAAGGTGTGGACCGCAAACCAGTTCTTCAACAGGGGAGAAAATTCCTCAAACCGGAAAGCAGTGTGAGTCTCTACCGCTTCGTAATGCTGTCGGTAAAAAGTGGCACCCACCGCTTCTGGGCACACTTCCCACAGCTTCTGGCCGAGCAGTGCTACGCGTGGTTGCTGCAACAAGCACTCGGCCTGCTGGTTGAGGTACGTCACATGCCCCTGCCGATCAAGGCAGACCAGGGCATCGGGGAGACTGTCCAGAAGATCAGCAAGGTGCTGATCCACATCTGGCCCCACGTTTTCCAGAGAAGAGATCTGTTGGGTAGGCAAGTAATGAGGAGTGTGTTGGTTGTTTGACTGTCTGTGCGTCACGACGACTATTTCCTCCCTTCTACAAAAAGGCAAACATAGCTGATCCGATTGATACACTGCCGTCCCATTGCTGCTCGGCATGCCTCGGCGAGAGGCAAGTAGGCAAACGCAGCACTTGTGAAACAGGACGCCTGCGTGAACCACTTCCTCCGCGGGTCCAAACTGCTGCTCTGGTGAGATCATTTCTATGCCAGCCCGTCAAAGCACGTTGCCTGAAAGGCCAAGGGATCGTGCTGGCACGATCATTGGCAAGGAGGCTCTACCACCTCAGCAATACGAACAATACGAGTATAGCTCATCATCTCAACAATAAGAAGTAGATTAGTACTTTTAGGTGTTTTTCCGACAGAGTGTCCTAGCGTGTTGCATCCTGCATGCCGCGATTGAGAATGTACTATTCACCTCCACTTCCATATAGCTCCGCTGGGAAGGAAGCCTTGTACAAAGGACCTGCTTGCCGTATACTAAAGGTAGAACAAATCAGTGGGCAGAATGTCCTTTCTGTCTAAAGAATACCACAAAAACTCAAGAAAAACACCTTTGGATGCACTTTCTATCTATGCAAATTGGGGATATAGCTAGAGTGAGCAGGCAATCCCCTTTTCACCTTGATATTTCGCAGGAGGAAGACCATGCGCACGCGTGCGGCTGTGATCTATGAAATGGAGAAGCCCCAACCTTATGCTGAGACACGGCCTCTGGTCATCGAGGAGGTGGAACTGGAGCCGCTTGGCCCCGGCGAGGTGCTGGTGGAAATCTTCGTGCCTACTTGCGGTCATTGCCTCTACTGCGCGATTGGCAGACCAGCCCTGTGTGAAAATGGAACCAAAGCCAACAACTCCGGTACCCTGTTGGATGGAGGCGTGCGTTTTCGTCACCCAAGCGGACAGCCCATCTTGCATTACCTGGGGGTCTCGGCCTACTCTCAGTACACCGTGGCCGTACAAGAATCGCTGATTCCTATCGAGAAGACGATTCCCCTGGACAAAGCCGCTCTCTTTGGCTGTGCCATTCTGACTGGCGTGGGGGCCGTCATGAACACGGCCCAGGTACGCCCAGGTGAGCCAGTCGTCATCTTTGGGCTGGGAGGCGTGGGCTTGAGCGCCTTGATGGGGGCCAAGCTCGCGGGAGCCTGGCCTCTTGTCGCTGTGGACACGCTTCCTAGCAAGTTTACCTTGGCCAAACGTCTGGGAGCCGATGTCACCGTGAATGCGACCGAAGGTGACCCGGTGGCTGCCGTGCGTGACGTCACCGGCGGGGGTGCGGAGTATGCCTTTGAAGCGGTCGGCAATGCCAATGTGATGGCGCAAGCGTACAAGGCGACACGGCGCGGTGGGAAAACGATCAGTATCGGGATAGCCCATCCCAAACAGCAGCTTGCGATCCAGGCTCTCTCCCTCGTCACCCTAGAGAAAACCATCCAGGGCTCCTTCATGGGGTCAGCCGTACCACGCCGCGATATTCCCCGCCTGCTCAACCTATACCTGGCAGGCAAATTGCCCGTGGACGAACTCCTCAGCCCGTCTATCACCCTGGACGAGATCAATGAAGGCTTTGATCGCCTGGCACAGGGAAAAGTCGTACGGCAGTTGATCCAATTCTCCTAGTGTAAGATAGGATAAGAACACAGTTTGAGTCGCTCCGACTCAAACTTTAGAGCCTCATGTAGTTTCCTGGGCTTTTTAGCCGCTTCTCATTTTTAGCCTCAAAAATGGGTCTAGCTAGAGATCTGCGCCGGAATCTTGCTACTAGCCTATAGCCGTTGCTCTCATCCATGTGCGATACGCGGGTCTGTTCTCTTTTCATTTGTGATTTCAGTGTGATTTTGTCTGCCACTGCTGTGACTTTATTGAGATATTGAGGCTGTATTCTTCTCACAAGACCTATAGAACAGGCAGAAGAAAGCAAGCAATGAACATTCCTATTTTAAGGAGAAAAAACAATGTATCAGACACGGAGAGAACTTCCCCAACGTCAGGGAAAAACAGCATCTTCATCAGCGGCATTCGTGTACGTAGGAGTCTTCTTAAGCATTCTCATGTGCGTCGCATTCGTCTCAGGTATCTACCTCGTCCTTTCTACCATGCTTGGAAGTCCGTTGGCACCACAAGTTGCACACGCTGTACAGATCGAGCGACATGTAAAAGTGAACCTGAACATCGTCATCAACCAGCAGGGGATGCAGAAGGATTGGCCAGGATATGCACCAAACAACCTGGTTGTACCAGCCAATAGCCTCGTGACCGTCACCTTACGTGACTATGATCTGGGTGATACTCCCTTACCCAGCAATTCCCCGTTCACCAAGGTACAGGGCACGGTCGGCAGCCTTGCCACTGTGGACGGCAAGGCTTATTCCTCCCTGGCTCCTGAGAAGGTGGCACATACCTTCACCATTTCCCAACTGCATATCAATGTCCCTTTGCCAGGTGACGCCCCGAAGGGTGCAACCTACGATACGATTACCTTCACCTTCCATACGGGTAAAGCGGGCACCTACACCTTCCAATGCTTGGATCCCTGTGGCACTGGCTCAACTGGCTGGATGGGTCCGATGATCACCAGGGGCTATATGATGGGCTCTCTGACCGTCCAATAAACAAGATCGGCCACAAGCAGAAAGAAGGGAGCGGCCCTTCAGCCAGGGTACGTCCCCCTTCTTTCTTTTAGAGCAATAGCACTGTGATGCGGGTACATGACAATCTGAACAAGCCTCCCACGGGGGAAGGACAAAGGCTCTTGAAACGCACGTTTCCGCACAGGGAAGGGAGAAGCAACGATGTTTTCGACGTATAGGATCACGACTGCTGAGGGACACGAGATACGGCAACAGAGATCCCTGGCAGCGCTTGTTTTGACATTATTTGCGCTCAGTGCTCTGCTCATGCTCTTGACCAGTTGCGGTTCCAGTCCTAGCGCCGTGACTTCTCTTGTGGCTCAAGCTCAGTCCGTGCGATCTGTGCAGGCGCATCTTGTCCCGGCACCCCCCATTTCCGCGACCGTACGTACCGCACAAAGGCATCTCTATACCTTTTCAAGGTCCGACGTTGGCTTAATGCAGCCTGCAGTGGATGCGCAAGGCACTGTCTGGGTTGGCGAGATGCATGCCAACCGCCTCGGTACCCTCAACTCGCGGACAGGAGTCGTGACCAACTGGGGACCTCCTGATGCGCAGTATGGCATCATGACCACGATCGTAGATGCACAGGGGGACGTCTGGTTCGCTGAGCAGAATGCCAACTACATCGGGCGCTTTGATCCCCGGCAGCAGACGTTTCACATCTTCCCTCTTGGGACGTGGAAGGGTAGCCCGCTTGGACCACAAGACCTGCAATTCGATGGCAAAGGCTTGCTCTGGTTTACAGCCGCAGCGGCTGGGGCGATTGGGCGGCTTGATCCCCGTACCGGTGCCATCGGCATCTGGCCTGTCCCGTCCCGCACCCCTGGAAGTCCTTCATTTCCGCTTAGTCTCACGGTCATGCCCACTGGACGGATCTGGTTTGGTGCAGTCGGCGAACTTGGCACCCTCGCCCCTCTGACGGGCCAGATCACCCTCTATGACCTACCAAACCCACAGGCAGAGGTCTTCTCGATGGCAACAGATGCCACAGGGCACCTTTGGTTTACCGAAGTGTTACCTGGCAAGCTCGGCATGTTTGACCCGACGACAGGCAGCTTGACCGAACTGGCTGTGCCAGTTCTCTCAGGTGGGCCCCCTGCCTGCCCTGTACGCACTCGTCATTGACCACCAGGAGCAGATCTGGTTCGTGGACATTGGTGCCAACACGCTGGTCCGCTACTCGCCGGGGAAGCAGACCTTCACGTTCTTCCAGCTCTCCCTGATGTCCAACATCCCCTTCGGTCTCACGATGGACCCCGCTGGCAAGTTATGGTTTACTGCGGGTGGTTCATCAGCTAACTATATTGGGGAAATGTCTCCATAACTGTACGTGTACTCATACGAGGGGTCCATTTCCTGATCCGAGATGCGCAGGAAAACCAGGTGGCGTGAAAACCCTGGGACTGGGTGGGGTGGGCTTGAGTGCCTTGATGGGGCCAAGCTCGCGGGAGCCTGGCCTCTCGTGGCCGTGGACACGCTTCCTAGCAAGTTTACCTTGGCCAAACGTCTGGGAGTCGATGTCACCGTGAATGCGACCGAAGGTGACCCGGTGGCTGCCGTGCGTGATGTAACGGGCGGGGGTGCGGAGTATGCCTTTGAAGCGGTCGGCAATGCCAATGTGCTGGCGCAAGCGTACGTTGATCCAATTCTCCTAATATTCTTTGGCCTCGTGAGACCGTTGCTGGGCATCCTGCATCTGCATCCAACGAATGAAGAGAATGCTGACGATGATGATATAGAAGAGGTTGCCGGGTATCCACATAATGAGACCACCAAGCTGCTGATCAAGAGCGGGAGAAATACCCCAGATACGTGGTGCGCTCAGGTATGGCGCATATAAAGGTGGCAGGAAAGTGAGACCGGCACCAAGGGCAACGGTGGGCATACCACTCAGAAAGAGGTAGAGTATTTGACCGCCAATAGAAAGGCGTGGTAAGCCTTCCTCCAACGGGCTGAAGATAGGCCACCAGTTGATGACGCCAAAGACAATAAAGGTGATGTGTTCAAAGATGTGAATGCTCTGATTCTCTAAGGTAGCATTATAGAGTGGCGGAGCATGCCAGAGCCAGAAGTCAGCATTATAGAGAAAGAAGGCAATCGCAGGATAAGTAAGTATTCGGGCTATAAGAAATATCACACGACTACGTAGTAATGGTTTGAGAAGCCAACCAGGGATACCCAGAAGCAGGAGCGGCGGGCCGATGATGGTGAGGCAGAGGTGCTGTACCATATGTGCGCTAAAGAGATAGCTATCCCCCAGTTCGTCAAGGGGTGAGACAAGAGCGAGGAACATGATGAAAATACCGACGAGAAAAGCACTGATTTGAGCACGGTTAACGTGTTCTGCCGGAAAATATTTCTTGCGTAATGCCGTGATGGCGTAGAGATAGAGGCCGGTAATAAGGGCCGTGCCAAGAAATATCGATGGCTCCCAGTTCCACTGGGTGAGCCAGAAGTCCAGTCCTATATCAGCCATTTTGACGTGCCTTTCATTATTTGATTATTCCTGCTGCATAAAGCGTACACTATCTCGTCAAGATGACCCTCGCGGTCAATCCATTTCAAATAGCCCATGCTCTTGACGGAGCACCCTGAACGATGAAATTGGTCACGCCATTCCAGGAGAAGAAGACGTTTTGCGAGTCAAAGAAGCCGATTCAGGATGACAAAGCGAGATGGTCTCTTATTTGAAATGGATTGACCCTCGCGGTCATCATACTGAGAACCCCATTATGTTCAGGCAATTGTAAGGTTGGGTGAAACGGTTGCAAGGGAGGTAACAGGAACGTTCACGAAAATAAGTATTGGCCCTGTGCCTATTTCCTACCAGTTTATTTTAGCGATATGGCTTTTATTTGGAGTAATCGATGAAATTTCCTATGGACTTTATACGCCGCATAGGCTGGACAGCGGTTGGGTTCACATATTTTCTGGTCGCCTTGGGCGGGACGGTGCGAGCAACAGATTCTGGCCTGAGCTGTCCCGACTGGCCGCTCTGTTATGGCAAGGCGTATGCCGCCATAGATTACCATACGTTTCTGGAACAGTTTCATCGCTATGTGGCCGCCATCGTGAGTGTGCTGGTAGTGACACTGGCAATTAGCGCCTTTCTGTGGGCACGCCGGGAGCGACAGGTGCTGATACCGGCTTTGATAGCTCCGGTACTGCTGATCATCCAGATCGTGTTGGGCGGCTTGACGGTGCTGTGGAAACTACCACCGACCATCATCACGGCCCACCTGGGTACGGCTCTAGCCATTTTCGCGATGGTCATCACCATTGCAGTGATGGCTAGCAAACCTCAAGTCAGCAAGGAGTCGCCCGCAAAGACTCGCAAGTTTGCACGACTGGCAATGACTAATGCGCTACTGGTATATGGGCTGATGCTGAGCGGCTCATATGTGGTGGGCAGTGGTGCTTCGTTGGCCTGTGCAGGCTGGCCCTTGTGTACGCCGCAGTTCTGGGCTATCACCAATCATTTAGCGGATATAAATATCCTGCACCGGCTGGTAGCGACGCTTGTAGGATTGGTACTGATCTGGACTTTATCTTCGGCGTGGCGCAGGCGTAAAGTGGCACCCCGACAGGCATGGGTCTCTCTGGCTGCCGGTATACTGTTTGTGGCACAGGCCATTGTAGGCGGGTTGATTGTGCTGTTGGATAAGCCAGACTTCGTGGCAGGTCTGCATCTCGCGCTGGCAACGGCAGTCTGGGGCATGCTGGTAGTGCTGGCTGCGATGGCCGCTCACCAATTACGCTCAGCCCCGCAGGAATGGGATGAGGGCAATGAGGAGTCAGAGGGTGAAACGCTTACAGGGAGCAACTCAGCGAAGAAGGAAGCAGGGCTAATACGCCAGACGATTAGTAATTATGTTGACCTGATGAAGCCACATGTAACGGTACTTCTGCTAGGAACGACAGCGGCAGCGATGGCGATTGCGGAAAGAGGCTTGCCACCTGTGGGACTCTTATTAGCAACCCTCCTGGGTGGTGCAATGGCGGCGGGAAGTGCCAACTGTATTAATTGCTATATCGACCGCGACATTGATCAGATTATGGGGCGCACCCAACGGCGTTCGCTACCCTCTGGCAAGGTAAAGCCTCAGCAGGCATTAACGTTTGGTATCGTGTTGGCGATAGGGGCATTTGTGATTCTTTGGCTGTTTGTGAACTTTTTAAGTGCCGCACTAGCTTGTTCGGCGATTGTCTTTTATGTGTTTGTGTATACGCTGGGCTTGAAACGCACATCGGCCCAGAATATTGTGATTGGGGGAGCAGCCGGTGCTGTGCCCGTACTAGTTGGTTGGGCAGCAGTGACCAATACGGTGACCTTACCTGCGATCTGGCTGTTTGCACTTATTTTCTACTGGACGCCGCCGCATTTCTGGGCCTTGTCTTTGCTCATTCAGAAGGACTATGAGAAGGCAGGTGTGCCAATGTTGCCCGTGGTGATGGGTGAGAATGAGACACGTAAGCAGATTTTTCTGTACTCCCTGATGCTATTGGCCGTGACCTTAGTGCTGTTTGCCATGAGGGCCATGGGTTACATCTATCTGGTAGCAGCGATCGTGCTAGGTGGCATTCTGCTGTATATGGCCATCCGCCTGTTGCTTGATAAGACAAAGAGTCGAGCCAAGACGATGTTCTGGTATTCAAATTGTTATCTGGCGATGATTTTTGCTGCTATGGTGATTGATCGGGTGATTCATTGAAACGAGACGTTAGGACGATCGCAAGGGTCGTCCCTACTATATACGGTTGTGCTTCCCTTTTGAGCATGGCATGGTCCTGATCGTAGGATTTTTGTATGAATTCAAGAGAGATGTAGAGGCGGCATTTATGACGCCAGTCAGCAAGCCATCAAACAAGTCAAAGAGAGACGGACTGGCGTCATAAATGCCGCCTCTACATCTCTCCTCGAAAAAATCTCCTGGCACTGTGCAAAAATCCTACGCGCACCCATCGCATAGTCCTGAGCTAGTAGCGATATTAAGAGAAAGTACACGGATATGAACTGGCGATTGGCCTCACGGCTTTCAGTAGTGACGTTGACGGTTCTGGTGGTGCTCATTGTGGCACTTTGGGGGACACGGCTACATACGAATGGAACGGTGTCTGGAGATAGTGTGCCGCAGAGTAATAGCAATCCATCGGGCTTGCAGGGAGCAGACCTGGGCGGTACACCTGCACCAAATTTTCAGTTGACGGATCAGTTGGGGAAGTCGATCTCGCTGTCACAATTTCAGGGGAAGCCCGTTATCCTGACGTTCTTGTATACACACTGTCCCGATGCCTGTCCTCTGACAGCAGAGAAGCTGCACGCGGCAATGCAGAGTTTGGGAAGTCAAGCGCAACAGGTGGGGGTGCTAGCGGTAAGTACCGACCCCAAGGGAGATACAAAAGCGGCAGCACTCGCCTTCTCGAAGGCACATCGCATGGAGAATTACTGGCATTTTCTGATGGGGACGCACGATCAGCTATCGCCGGTCTGGTCGAAGTATGCGGTATATGCCGCTCCTCAAACATCGGGAACGGGAGTGAACCATTCGACGGCAGTTTTCGTAATTGATAAGCAAGGTCACGAACGTGCGTTTTTCGGAGATGATCTGACGTCAGAACACTTGATAACGGATTTGCAGATTTTGTTGAAAGAGTAACTTGCCTTTTCCTGTTGACCACTACGCATATATAAGTTATTATGTATAGTACTGAGTATAGATGCACAAGTATCCACAGTGAGATGCTTCGGGAGAATTTGCAAGAACCATGGACGAGTCACAAGGTTGGCGTGAGTTTTTAGGGAGAATTATGGCTGATTCGGCGGAGAGGCAGCGTCTAGCAGAGGCGGTTAGAGTGAATGCGGTGACCTTATCCCGTTGGGTTAATGGTAATTCAATACCACGTCTAGAGAATATACGCAGCTTGTTGGATACACTCCCTCTTCAGCAACGTACAGCATTGCTTGACTTGCTTACCAAAGATTTCCCCGAAATTGCTACAGAGGTGATGGCAACAGATGAAGAGCCACGCATGGTTCCTTCTGCATGCTACGCCAAGGTATTGAGTGCTTATGCCGATATGCCGGAGTCGCTTTATTTCTGGTCGGTGTGTAAGCTGACCATGCAGCAAGCACTTGAGCAACTGGACCCACGTCGTTTAGGCATGATTATTCTGCTAGCCCAGTGTACACCTCCATCGGGGCAGAATAAGGTGCGAAGTTTACGCGGCAATACGCGCCTGGGAACACTTCTCCAAAGCGACCGGCTAGAGCAGGAGCCGCTCTTTTTAGGGGTGGAGTCCTGGCCATTATAGAGGACATGTGTTGCCAGGAACAGAAAGTGCGGCAGCCTACCCTATTCTCCGACGTGGACGGGTGGCCGGTAGCGTGGTCGTCATCAGTACACAGGTCAACTATTTTACACATCTGCGGCTAGCATTAGTACAGCAGTATGCCAATTTGCTAGCTCTGGCATTTGAGCCAGAAGAATTTTACGTACCGGAGCGCATTGAGTTAGGGGTGATGCCTTCGACAGCTATCCAACGACCATATTTCGCGAAATTCCGCCACAGGGTGGGCGAGGTGATGAAGGCATTCGTCAATAACTATCAGCCTATCAGCAGTGTCGAAGCTGAGCGGTTGGTGTGGCAACAACTGGAGGAAGAGTTGCTGCAATTGCCCGCACATATTGCCAGCGAGTAAGCAGAGAATGGGGACAGAGGCCGCAGAAAGCTTGCAACACAGACATTTTCCTGGTATGCTTAGTTATGAAAAGGACTACCTTATCAGATAGGCCCTGAGTTTAATGTAATAATTTTTTCTTAGAGGAAAGCGAGAGCGCATGAATACTCCTCTGCAAAACGTGAATCTCACAACGAGTGAAATGGCCTCATCGATGGTGGAGGCAGATACGGAAGAACAGGGAGCGGGTGAGGTAGCGCATCATATTCATATGCCCAATCCCAGTTTGTGGCCGCTCGCAGCAGGCATAGCGGTCCTGTTGACAATCGTGTTTCTGCTCGCGCTGAATACTGCTCCCTGGCTCCTGTTAGTGGGGGCAGTGCTGGTCATTACAGGTATTTTAGGTTGGGGATTGGAAGACCCCTTTGCGCCACGTGGTGTATCTAACGTGAGACGTCTGCCCATGACCTATGAAGAGGCAACCGAGACCGGTCGGTCAACAGCACTGGCGGAAAGGGTGCTGCAAAGTGCTCAGGATGTAGCCGATCAGACAGTGACGGTGAGAAGTACCGAGTGGAGTGCCCATCCGGTGAAAGTAGAGATTGAGCAGGAGGGCGTGGTTCTGGCCCTCTACGGCAAAGTTGAATTGGAGGCACAGCGCAAGGAGCTTCAGGAGAGGTTGCTGCGCATGCCCGGTGTCATTGACGTCAAGAATTTCATCGTAGCTGAAGATACGATCTTGAACGCGATCAACGCTCGTATCGAGAAGTTGAAGGCCGATGGCAAACTCGAAGGCGCGAAGAATATCCAGGTCTTCGTTGAGAACTATATCGCGCATCTGTACGGTGAAACACCAACATCCCAGATGAAGTACTTATTGGAGCGCGAGATTGTGGGCCTCCCCGGTGTACGCGTGGTCGTGAACCACATTGGCCTGAACGAGGATATTCCCGGCAATCTAGGCAAGACGAAGAACAGGTAACGAGAACATTAAGATCATGGTGGACGCTCTGGTGAGAGCGTCCACCATTGTTTTTGGTCAGAGCAAAAAAGGTGAAGAGCACTCACATGCCCCTATTTGACAGCAATTCACTACTGATCTCGGCATAAACAACTAAACTATCTGCATTGTAGATTGGCTTTAGAGGCTCAGAGCAAAGTCAAAAGGTTTACATCCTTATGCCGAGATCAGTAAAATTTACATCTTGCCATCGCAAGGTAAGTAGCTCACCACGCCTCATTCCTGTGGCTAATGCCAATGTTAAGAAGCCCTTTTACTTTGTGGCCTCGTGCGGTAACTAGGATAACCTTAGAATGTGTTTTAGAGCATCAATCACCGGTCCCAACTGAATTAACAGACTCAGGACAGATACAATCTGTGGAGCCAAGAATTTTAGTAGAATACCGCGATCAAAAGGCCATGTTGGGTAACTCTCGTTATCGGGATGCAATGCCTGTATTATCTCCAGTTTTTCCTTCGTCGCTTTCGCTTCTTCCAAATTTCCCTTCTCGAGTAAGGACTCTATCGTTTCCTTCAAAGCCATAACTCGATTTGACAATGAATCTGCTTCTATATCTCTTTGACTGATCATCTTTTGATGGATTTTCCATAAAGGAGCAAAGAAGGCAATGGCTGCTAATGGCAAAACAAATGGGATGAGAAGAAAATCTGCAAGTATTGGCTCTAGGAGACCAGAAAGAGGAAGTAGCAGGCCACAAATACTGTACACGGCTAAGAGTATTGCAAAAATCAGGATCGGCAGAGCTATCCCAAAACACAAATCACCCAATACTCTCAGTCCACCACAGTGATCGGGATGAGCAGGTTGAATGTTGAAATTGAACTCTATCGCAAGTTTCCTAACATACATCCCCGTGATACACAATATCCATGTCCCTGTGGCCAAGATATAGCTCTCAAGTAAGAGAGCGAGGCATAGGCCGCGACCAGTTCAGCAGGAACCATGAGCCTCTCCACTCCCTTCCATCACTCTGCTTCCACTTGGAGCTTGCCCTGAAAGGCCTTGTACGCCTCGACTTGTTCGAGGTAGTCGCGTACCGAGTTATACAAACCCTCCCCAATTTCGTCAGGATACTCCGGCAGAGGCAGCGGATAGTACCGCAGATCCGGCACCGCCGCTTCCAGATCAGCTCGCATGGCGTGCCAGAGATGGTGCATGCGCTGACTGTAGCCCGCCAGTCGCTCGGCCAACTCCTCTTGCAGCTGCTCATAGACGGATTGGAACTCCTGCACCTCGTCGGTATAGGGCGTGAGCACCTGTTGCCAGACGAAACTCAAGTCCTCGTGTAAGCGAGCTTGAACCTGGGCCACCCATTCTGAAAGCGAGCTATCATAATAGCACTCGATATAACGACTGAGCACCGCTTGCAGTTCGCCTGGATAGAGCGCTTCCAGAGCATCTAACTCGACAGCGCCTTCCCCATGTCGACTTTCAAAGCCCACGCGCCGTGTGATTCGTCAGGAAAGTTGGCCGGATTGTCACATACCCTCATCTGGGGCAAACCTTGGGGACAATGAGCACCGGGAGAACAGCCCAAATGCCGTTTCTGCTTGTCAACTCTCATCCACTCGAAACTATTCACGCGCAACTCGCGGCAAACCTTTCGGACAATCGTGGCAAAAGCCACTGACGAATCACATTTGGTCAGGCAAATCCGTCTCCTAAAAGTGCTTCTTCTTCTCGTTTTACTAGTGACGAATTGGAGACAAGCTCTCCTGGAGGCCGAAGGAGTCTACCCGCCAAAGGGAGAAACGGATGCTGAACATGCGGCCATGGGGCTTGAGTGCTCGATGTCTGTGATTGGAACAAGCCCATCGGTCACTTAGTTGGCTAAGGCCAGACACAGAAGGATCTCTGCGCGAGGTACGCAGTTTTCATCGCATGCAGATATTGGACTACATTGTGAAAGGAGTTCGAGATGAATAGTTTTCCAAGCGATTTTAATAGCAATCTGACGGGTTTTGGTGGTGATGCCGCTAAAAATCGGGCACAGCACAGGGCTGAGATTAAGAAGACACCCGTTATTTTGGTGCACGGCAATGCCGGTAACTCAGTACACCCTCAATGGGGCATGCAGCCAATGAAGAATTTTCTAAAAGGGGCTAGCTACCAAGACAGTGAAATTTGGGCCATGGATTATTTAGGTGAGAATAATACCAACCAGGACACTAACGATGTGCATGTCCATCATATCGACGCGTTGAGAATTTTCGTTGATCGGGTCAAAGACTATTTGGGGGTCGACAAGTTGGACTTTATTACTCACTCACTGGGGTGTGGTATGGTGAATGGCTATCTGAGAGGTTTACAATCCAATGGCGAATGGAATAATGCCGATAATCGATTCGGCGTGGTGAGTACCTTCGTTGTGCTTGCTGGAGCCACGTATGGGCTTGGACCTAATGCACGCACTGGTTCACTCAATGAGTTTCAAACCGGCTCATCATTCGAGGTCAATTCACACATCTTTAATGACATCACCGATGACACCCCTCTCGGCGCAAACACTGTCTCCGAGGAGATTGCTCCGGTAGAAAGCTGGAAAAAAACGACGCCATTAGACACTAATGCGGTTCGCTATGTCGCCTTTATAGCAACCGGTGATTTTGTCGACCAACAAAACCAGGATACCAGCCGCAGAGAAGGCGCTGATTTAAACGAGAGATTTAACCTTGGCCCCTCTATTATAGGGCATGAACAAATCATTAAGAACCAGACGGTCTTTGATGCGTTCAACCCTTACCTGAACCAACATCCTCCTCAACCGCCAGTAAGAATCAGTATAGATAAAGACAGCGGCAATTACGGGTCTAACTTACCGATTACGGTCACCGTGGACCCACCCACTGTATCCGTTGATTACACGGCTGAGCGCATGACAAGCGCCTTTCAAGCTGGTTTTCTTGTCAGGACCATTGCCGACACAAGGACCGGGACGCTGTCGAATGGTCAATCCGTCACCCTTGCTCCTGATGGGGCCTGGGAGGTGACTTTTTCCGCCAGGGGTGCAGACAAGGTTGTCCGCACGTATGGTGTCAATGCCGTTCTCCCTGAAGTGACCATTTTGACGGATAATAGCACCTCATTTCAAGGGAGTCTCGCCGTGATGGCTTCTGCGACGAAGGGCATCCTCTATCATAGTTTCGATGGACAGCATTGGACGGCAGGCTCAGTTGTAACGATCACTCAAACCGCCACCATTTCTTTTATAGCCATTGATTCTAACGGCCTCGCCTCTGCTATCGTGAGCCGGGGATTTGAAAAGAAACCGACGTGCGAAACGAGGGCAACAGGGACATTAACAGAGCATTTTAACGCCGGCAGACTGACGGTGAACCAATATGTTGAGTTAGGTTTGGCACTTGGCTTTACGGCAGTCATTACGCTTTGCTTCATCAACGGCCAGTGGGTCTATAACCCTGAAACTGCAGAAAGAGGTACCCAGGCACCCGTTGTGCATGTATCGGTTGATTCGGGTACTCACATGAGCCCCATTACAGTTGTGCTCAGAGCGCAAGACAAGGTGGATGCGGCGCCGAAGATTTTTTATACGCTGGACAGCTCGGTACCTACCGAAAGCTCACCCAGCTTTCTTTCTTCAGGCTTGCTGACCTTTGATACAGCTGGAACCAAGGTGCTGAGCTCTCGAGCGAGAAATGCCTCAGGGAACTGGTCAGAGGTGGTCACGAAAACGTATACCCTCAACATCCAAGACGCACAGCCTAAAATCAGGGCGGACAAGCCGAATGGGGAGTATGCCGAAGGTTTTGAGGTAGGTATTTCTGCCTCTGACGATGTCGATGCCAGTGTCCCCGTGTATTACACCGAGGATGGGTCTGACCCGGCGGATGAAAAGAATCCGAACAGACGTTCGTTTGTTGATAGCAAGAGCTTTGCGATTCAAGGGAAAGGCAATCACTCCGTGTTATGTTACGCGAAAGATAGCGCCGGCAAGGAAACCGTACAAGCGTTTGCTTGGTCGATAGATGACCAAGACTAGATATACTTCTGACACACGCATCTACTCATTGGTTTGCCATTAGAGAGAGCTAGGTGTGGAACATAGGTAGTAATCTTTTGTAGCAACGCCAATAATCAAGAGCGTTATGTGACAACCCACATTCCGCAGTTTCAACCCGAAGGATTGTAGATTTTTTCGTAGAGCGGGCCTAAGAGATGCAAAATGAGCCGATGGACAGGTTGCAGACGTAAAACCAGGGAGAGTGAGCAGCTAGCCGTCTGGACATGAAGTAA
>WNGD01000180.1_pt1 | contig 59950 bp, 46 predicted proteins | sample 5400671 | NCBI WGS metagenome assembly WNGD01 (sample SAMN13153369, study PRJNA577476) | soil metagenome | isolation source: 40 cm soil or saprolite under grassland replicate 2 | place: USA:California | collected 2016-06-15 | reverse complement strand
CGAGCCTTTTGATACATCTCTGCCGTTTTTTCCTCAAGGCGGCGGATCAGCACCATCTGGTAATAGTATTTGAGGAGGGTCTCGCGGTCTTCCCCCTCAGGCAGTGGGGGGGGAGAGGGTTGCTCGCGGAGATCGATTGCGCTCTGCGCATCCGCTTGCTGTTGGCTTTTCGTATTCAAGATGCACCTGATCCTTTCTTTCAAAGGGGGTATAGTGGAGCAAAGTGTGCCCGCTCTCTCCTGCTAACGCGAAATAGAAGGGATACCAGAGAACCCGCTTCTTATGACCCCGGAGAGACCGGCTCAAAGGAAGTCGGGATGTTGATGGCCCCGCAGCGGGGGCACTGTTTGGGCTGTTCCTCGCCACGAACCGTTTCCCCACACACCAGACACACCCAACGCAGCGCCACTTCTCTGACCAGGTCGGCGCGACTGACAATCCCAACTAAGCGCCCCTGATCAAGCACCGGTAAGCGTTTGATGTGCTCATGCACGAGGATACGACTCACATCTTCGAGGTTGGTATCGGGAGTCACGCTGATAACCCCACGGGTCATAATCTCACCGACCGTCTGCCCCTTTTTGCTAATGACATCATACTCAGTGACCACACCCATCACGACATGATCATTGTTGACAACGGGTAGGCCACTAATATGGTTTTGCGACAGCAGACGTGCCGCGTCCTGCTTGGTCTGGTGTTCTGTAACCGTAATCACATTGGTGGTCATCACATCTTCAGCCTTCATACCTGCATCTCCTTCTCAGTACGTCTTCCAAATTCATCTTGGTGGTCGCCGCTAGCTCACCAACAAGCTATCTTTTTAGATACGAATCCAGTAGACCGTCATCGCTCTTCCTTAGAAATATGGTATCCCCACTGTTTGCCGACGTATTACGATGGCATCTCTATGGAGTGTATCTGGACATAAGAGCACTAGACAGTACCTAAAAGGAGTAATTCCTGGGTGATTTTTTACGGCAACAACGGATGAAAAGAAGTCGACTCTTGTCAAGACTTATTCCTTTCTTCACAGAACAGGAACCTCATCAAGCGTAATAGATATGAGAGAACACATCTAGAGGTATCCTAATGCTCTTATAATAGCTGGAACGTCCGTGCTTTTGCAATAGCCTGAGTGCGACTCCGCACATTGAGTTTGTGGCAGATGTTCGAAATGTGTTTCTTGACCGTATTTACACTCACGATCAGGTGATTGGCAATCTCACGATTGGAAGCACCCTCCAGTAATAACTGAAGTACATCACGTTCACGAGCCGTGAGCGGCTCCACAGGTAAACAAGGACGATGAGTACACACATACACATCCATTGCTTCCGGTTTGTTCCATGCTTCCAGCACTCTCGCAATATAATCCGGTGCCAGACCTCGCCGTTGGGCCTCATGCAACAAAACTACCATCGGCGGACCTTCATCCAGGAAGAGACGGACATAGCCCTCCGGCTCAGCAAGTGCCAGCATACGACCCAATGCAGATAAAACTCCTACGTGGTCACCCTGCACTTCGAGTGCCTGCACTCGCAAGACCAGCACTTCCAGCACACTGAGCGTCCGTCCCTTAGTTTCTGCGTCCGCAAGAAGCCGCTCCAACAAGTCCAGCACCTCCACCAGGAGAGCACTTCCCCGGCTAAGTCGCGCTTCTGCGATACGCACCCGCACCAGAGTTAGGTACTCTCGCTCACTCAGGTAGCTGCATCTATCGGTGACAGAGAGACCACTGGTGGATACCCAATGGAGAGCGGCTTGCAGATTGCCTCGTGCCAGCTCTACATGTGCCCGCATGGCGGCACACTGGGCTTTTAGTGCTGGGGCGATGGGGCGCTGCTGGCTAAGTTGCTCGAAATCATCTAGCGTAGCGAGTGCCTGGTCATATCTTTCACGTGCCATCTCGAGGCGAGTCAGTGTCGCATAGCCCAGCCAGAGATCAGCGCCGTCGATCATATACGTTCTGACAAGTTCCATTCCCTGAGCCAGGTGCTGTTCAGCCTTCTCCAACTCGTTCCACTCACGAAGCAGATCGCCCAGACCAAAATAGTAGTGGGAACTGTTACCCAACACTGGCTTTTCTTCAGCTTGCATCACCTGCATAGCCCCCGCATAAGTAGTGGCAGCCTGATGCAGCCGCCCCTGGAGAACATGGAAGCGGGCTAATAGAGTGAGAACTCTAAAAGTTGCTAACTGAAAGTTGGAGGCACTAGTGGACGCAACTATGCGAGTAAGCTGAGATTCATTCGTCGCCGTCACGTCCCCGCTCACCAAGTATGCAGAAGCAACACCGAGCATAACCCCAACACGCAGCACACAGGGAAAGGTGGTCACCTCCATATCTGGTAATAGCTCCAATACACGGCGAATGAGGGCTACGTATTGCTCCAGATCACCAGAAAGTCGGGCCAGCAGGCTCCGACACATAGTTACCTGACCCAAAATAGCTTGTCCTTGCAGGTACTGTCTGTTGTCGCCATCAAAGCTAAATCGCCCCTCGACCACGTCTAGACGGGTCAGGGCCAGTTCCCACTGATTAGTATATATGAGTGAGATAGCATACGTGAGACTGAGCGCAGGACGAGCAAGGATCAGAGATTCGGGGAGAGCTTGCAGCCAAGTGCAAAGCGTCTGCGTTTGACCATTTAGTATAAGACTCTCAGCACACTGTTCGATCAAACGAGCCGCCTCCTTGAAAGCAGTAGCCGCTATAGCATGAGGCACTGCTTCAGCAACAAGCCCGTGCTGCTCATACCAACAGCAGGCACGATGATGCAGATCTGGTATCAGCGCAGGAACGGTCCGTTGCAGCCGCTGACGTAGAGCCTGGGCAAATAGGTGATGGTAGCGATACCACTGTCCTTCATCATCCAGAGGAACCAGGAACAAATTGGCATGCTCTAGAAAGTCCAGCAAAGCTTGACTCCCATCCATGACACAGACAGCATCACAGAGGGGTGCGCTGAGCCGTTCGAGAAGGGAGGTGTGGAGCAAAAAGTCCTGCACCTCAGGAGCTTGACGGCTCAAGACTTCGTCAAGGAAGTAGTCCACAACATAGTGATGACTCCCACTGAAGGCAGCGATGAAGTGAGCCGGATCGTCATGGTTGAGCAGAGAGTGGGCAGCGAGCTGCAAGCCGGTGATCCAGCCTTCGGTGCGAGCATCGAGGAGGGTACTGTCCTGTAGGGAGAGCGGGAGCCCCATGACCTCGCGCAGGTAGGTCGCCGTTTCTTGAGGGGTAAAGCGCAGATCGCTGGCGTGCAGTTCGAGCAAGGTGCCCTGGCCCCGCAGGCGCGCCAGGGGGAGAGGGGGGTCTTGGCGGGTGGAAAGGACGAGATGGAATTGAGGTGGAAGATGCTCCAGCACAAAGGCCAGGGCAGAATGAATGGCCTCGGCAGTAATGACATGATAATCTTCCAGGACAAGAATGGCGCAGTGCTGGCTAACGCTCCCGCGATCCAGCTCGTTGAGCAGCACTGTCAGCACGGTTTCCCACGTTGGAGGATACATCGAATGAAGCAACCGCTGCACCTCCCTTCCCACTTGAGGATCATAGCTCTGCAAAGCAGCTAGAAGGTAGGAGAAGAAGCGTGTTGGTTCATTATCCTGTGGCTCCAACGCAAGCCAAGCAACCGGAAGCTCGCTGCAGGTTAGCCAGTCAGTCAGCAAGGTAGACTTGCCAGAACCAGCCGGAGCCGACAGGAGAATCAGTGTGTGTTCCAGCCCATACTGGAGTTGCTGAATGAGTCGAGGTCGATGTAGCACATGGGGGCGCAGTCGTGGCAGGCATAATTTGGTGGCAAGCAACGGATCAGTCGGCAAATAGGAAAGCAGAGGTATGGCCTTTTGATCAGCAGAATAACCACCCTGCCGCCTGACCAAGTGGTAGTGCCAATGCGCAGATGCCGGGTGTCCAGCAGTGCCATTGGAAAATAAAACGAGAGCATCACTGCTCCTTGAGAGAATAGATATCTCGGCACACTTGATCTCCGCTCGCGACTTAAGCCACAGTTCTTGCGCCGTCTGCTCTAACCGGGCAAGAGTCAGATCAATGCATTTCCCCAGATACTTCTTGGTCAGCTTCCCTTCAACTCTTACATAGGCATACCAGTACTCCTCACCACACTGCTTACGCTCTTTACGTGCCGTATAGGAGCCGTTCTTGCCATGAAAGGCAAACGAGGAAATCTGGCTCAGCCATGCCAACCAGGCAGGACTCTTAGGGGCGATGTCTAATACTCCACTATCCTGGCTCTCATGCACTTCATAGCTATGATGCAAAGATGACCAGGTGAGAGTATAGGGTGCGGTTTTTGGCATCTGCTCTTCCTCTGTACACGTTTACTATGCTGTGTTACCCAATAGGTTGTTGCCTACCGGAGTGGCTCTCACTTCTCTCCTCGTTGGGTAACACCATTACGAGATGAGAACCTTCGCTTGGTCAGCATGAGAAGCGATAGTACCCTCCCCTTGGAGGTAACGAGAAATCATCCATCGACTTCCCGCTTGTACATATTTCAACTCCTCGCACCACTAGCTTCACTGGTAGCAATCAGAAGCAAAAGAGCAATATAATTGTACTAAAAACCCTGTAAAAGAGTTTTCAGACTTATATTATATGACACGGATAACCTCCATTTAAGGATACAATTAACCTGAGTCATGCCAATAATTAGTAAATTCTCTTATTTGCTCGCATATAATCCGCCAACACAAAACCGGAAAGGATGCTCTCGTTTCAGAATACAAAGCACAGGGTGTTTATGTAAACGATATCACAGAATTGTTGGCACATCAGCATCTAATAATTGTAAACGATTTTATAGCCAAGGCGCGGTACTTTCTCTCAAAGGCGAGCTACTTAGGCTACTTTCCAAAATAAATATCGTACAAAGACATTTTATCCATGATCGGGGTCTTGACATTTTCATTGTAATCGATTACAATACTTGTAGCGATAATTATTTTTATTATTGCAAGCGTTGAAAAAAGTTGACGCTCGCAAAACTGGGAATGGCGATTCCGAGAAACTCCCGAAAGAAGAGATACCTTCCTCTTTCAAGCTAAACGGGTGTGAAAAACTATGCTCGTACAGGAATGCCACTCCATTAGGGATATGCGAGATAAGGCTCACCATAATAGGTAACACGCTCTTGGGTAACACGGCACCACGAATGCACATCTAAGGAGAAGCAGATGCCAAAAAGCACATTCTATACCCTCGTATGGTCACCCTCATATCAGGCATATGAACTATATGGGAATCAGAGAGATAATATATTGGAACTGGTCTCTGATGGCACTTCCTGGTCGTTATGGGCACACCAGCTCTTTTCGTTCGCCTTCCATGGTAAAAACGGCTTTTACACTGCACGAAAAGAGCACAAGCATTGGGGGGAAGGGTACTGGTATGCCTACGCCCGAGTTGAGGGGAAACTCACCAAACGCTATCTGGGTAGAAGCGTTGATCTGACACTGACTCGCTTGGAGCAAGTCGCGCAAGAACTCTGGGACACTTCACAAGCCGCTCTGCGCCCAAAAGAGGAAAAAGCATCATCTCAACCTCAGCCTTTTTCTTCCCTTCCTTCTGAAGAGACCAGCTTCCTTCCAGACTATCCAAGCGAAGCGGCTACCGTCTCGCCTAATGACGCAAAACACCTTAGCTTGAGCCTTGATCATCTGAGCGCTGGTGGTCAGGGTACAGAAAACGAGAGCAATGTTAGTGGTCAAGTAGTCAGAGCGTCAGCTATGATCTCTGGTTTACCAAGCGAGTTGCTGCTTACCGCCAAATTCCACATTCCGCGTCCGCGCCAACACATGGTGAGTCGTCCCCGTTTGATCCAGCGACTGCAGCAAGGCCTGGAACAGACGCTGATCCTCCTTTCGGCACCAGCAGGCTTCGGCAAGACCACCTTACTTAGCGATTGGCTGGCCTCATCTGGCATGCCCGCTACCTGGCTTGCGCTGGAGCCACAGGATAACGAACCAACGCGCTTCTTCTCCTACCTCCTTGCTGCTTTGCAGAGCTATGATCCTCAATTGGGAACAAATGCACAGGACTTGCTCCACCCATTGAAACCGACACCACTGGGGAGCGTCTTAACAGTGCTGATCAATGATCTGCAAGCCTGGATGACTGGGAACCACGAACACGTCGTTCTCGTCCTGGAGGATTACCATGTCATCGTCAACAGGCTAATTCATTCTGCCCTGGCCTTTGTGCTGGAGCATCTTCCGCCTCAATTCCATCTCGTCCTTTCCACCCGCCAAGACCCCCCTCTCCCCCTGGCGCGCCTGCGGGGCCAGGGCACCTTGCTCGAACTGCGTGCCACCGATCTGCGCTTCACCCCTCAGGAAACGGCGACCTACCTGCGCGAGGTCATGGGACTCCCGCTCTCCTCACAGGACAGTGCTCTTCTCCAGCTTCGCACCGAAGGCTGGATCACCGGCTTGCAGCTCGCTGCCCACTCTCTGCTCAACCATGACAATCCCGCTCACTTCATCGCTGCCTTCAGCGGCAGCCATCACTATGTTGTGGACTACTTCCTTGATGAAGTCTTGAGCCGTCAAGCTCCTGAGGTGCAGGACTTTTTGCTCCACACCTCCCTTCTCGAACGGCTCAGCGCACCTCTCTGTGATGCTGTCTGTGGACACAGCGACAGCCAAGCACAGCTCGATTTCCTCGATCAAGCTAACCTGTTCCTGGTCGCCCTCGACAACGAACGGCAGTGGTATCGCTACCACCGCTTGTTTGCCGAAGTCCTGCATCAGCGTCTACGGCAGACTGCCCCCACGCTAGTCGCGGACTTGCATCATCGTGCCAGCCGCTGGTACGAGCAACACGGATTCTTCACTGAGGCAGTATCTCATGCACTAGCAGCTTCTGCATTTGAGGATGCAGCCCACTTAATCGAGCAAGGTGCTTGGACACTCATTGCAGGAAGCCAGATGCAGACACTCAGCAACTGGCTGCAAGCCCTCCCCGAGACGCTCGTTCTGAGCCGTCCCTGGCTGGGTCTTCTCTATGCTATTACGCTTATGTACACCAATCACTGGAAGGCCGCTTCTACTTGCCTACAGACAATCGAAAGAGAGATCAGTCTCAAAGAAAATTCACAGGAGGGGCAGAGTCTGCTGGGTCAGGTACTCGCGTGTCGAAGCCTGCTAGTCTATCTTTCCGGTGATCTGGAAGAGTATGTCGCACTCTCTCATCAAGCACTGACCTTGCTACCAGAGACGGATACTTCTCCTCTCACAAGCATGTGGCGTATGGAGGCTCTGTTCGGTGCCGCTCATGCCTACCTCGTGAGCGGCGATGCCACAGCGACGAGTGAACACCTGCTCTCCAAAGCATTTGCCTTCGCTCATATCTCCCCAGACTATCAACAGATGCTGCCGAGAGGACTCACTATACTAGCCCGCCTCCAAGCCATCCGAGGGCAACTCCATCAAGCTGTCGCCACCTATGAAGAGGCCGCACAACTGGTTAAAGGGGCAGAGGAAGTGCAGAGCATCGTTGATAGCTCTAACTGCTTCTTCGGCTTGGGAGATATATTACGCGAGTGGAACGAACTGGAGATAGCAGAACGTTATCTGACACGAGGCATGGACCTGATCAAAGGAGTAGTATCCATCGATGCCGATAAACTGTGGTTAGGCCATGCAGCTATGGCCCGTTTGCAGCAAGCGCAGGGAAGGTACGATCAGGCACTCACTACGTTAGACACTTTTATGCAGATGACACAGCAACGTCACATTGCCCCAGCGCTGGTGGCCCAGTGTGCTGCCTTGCGAGCGCACATAGAGCTGACACAGGATGATCTATCAGCAACCCGCCACTGGATGGCTACGAGTACTCTCTCTACCATTGACGTCTCTAGCTACCTCCTCGAGCCAGCAAACCTGACGCGAGCACGCGTGCGCATTACCGAAGAGCGTGTCCACCCAACCGCTACCGGCCTCTCAGAGGTAATGTGCTTGTTAAACCAACTTCTTGCAGCAGCTCAGACCCAGGAGCGCATGGCGAGTGTACTGGAAATCTCACTCCTACGCACGCAGGTATTCGAGCTACAAGGAAACCATACAGAGGCTCTAGCTGTCCTGAGCCGCACCTTGAGCCTTGCAGAACCAGAGGGCTACATCCGTCTCTTCTTGGATGAAGGGACACCAATACTGGCCTTGCTCCATCAAGCACAACAACACGGCCCAGCACGAGAACATGTCGCCAAACTGCTGGCGGCAGCGAGTAAAACGAGAGCGAAAGTTTCCTATCACCAGACCTCTCACACCAATTCGCTCGTGGAACCGCTCACAGCACGCGAGCTTGACGTGCTGCGACTCGTCCTGGCAGGTGCTTCCAATCGCGAGATCGCTCGTCAGTTGACCGTGAGTGTGAATACCGTCAAGAAACATATCTCAAACATCTATGGCAAACTCAATGTGCAGAGCCGTGCTCAAGCCGTCGCGAAAGCTCGGGTACTTCAACTTTTGTAAGACCAGTGATGGATGAGGATACCGCTAGCAAGGTATTCCTCATCCTCCCTAAGTACCCTGCTCATCATTCTTGTTACCTAAGTTTGGCCCAAATTAACGGCGTTTAAGAAATAGCTCCTGGGAAAGCAGCTTTATCTTAACTCGTTGCCCTGGCGAAAATCACCCAGGAATTACTCCTTTTGGGTACTGCCTTCTCTCCTTTTGTCAGTTAATCTTCCCTAGAAAGGTTATCGTGGTGCCCTGTCAAGCAGTAAGCAATAGAGAGAGAAGGAGGTGTGATGCCGATCTACCAGATTCGTCTCAAAGAGCAACTTGGTCAGCACTGGTCGTCGTGGTTTGACGGGCTGGCAATCACCATCGAGGCGAATGGAGAAACGGTCCTCACAGGCGAGATCATTGACCAAGCTGCATTGCACGGCCTGCTCAACAAAGTGCGTGACCTCCAGTTGACATTGCTCGCCATCCGTCTGCTAGAGGATTCGCCATGCGCAAGGGAGCCAAAGGAGCAAAATACACGGCAGTAGAGTAGCTGACACACTACTCTGTTGGTGTTTCTCCTAAGGAGGGAGGTGAGTAACTTTCTAAAGAACACATCCCTTCTCCCTTGAGAACCAAGCAGGGGCCTACCACATACATGTTATAATCTAAAGAGAAGAACGAGCCTTCCCTCTTAGAACTCTCTGGAGGCGATTATGATCACAATTGACGAACGCTTGGTCCGCCTGCAATCCAACGCTGCGAATAAGCAGGAGGCCATCCGTCAGGCAGGTCAACTCCTGGTGGATAGTGGGTACATTGAGGCTGGTTATGTTAGTAGCATGCTTGGTCGAGAAGAGGTGGCTAACACCTATCTCGGCAATGGCATCTCCATTCCCCACGGGCTACCCAAAGACCGCGACCTGATCAAGCAGACAGGCATTGCCGTGGTACAGGTACCCAAAGGCGTGACCTGGAATCCTGGAGAGACCGCCAAGCTTATCGTGGGGATCGCAGCCAAATCCGACGAACATATCGAGGTGTTACGGCGGCTCACACGCGTGTTGGGCGACCAGGAACAAGTGGCACGCCTGACCGGCACGACCGACCCGCGGGATATCATCGAAGCCTTGACGGGCGAACGGCCCGCCACCGCTCCCCCAGCGAGTGCCGAGGTGGCTGATTACGCCAATTTCTTCGATGCGACGATCCTCAACAAGACCGGACTGCATGCCCGTCCTGCCGCTACCTTTGTCGACCTGGCCAAGCGCTTTCAGGCTGACGTCAGAGTGCGTAGCGACGGTACGGTGGCCAACGGCAAGAGCCTCATCTCCCTGTTGCAACTGGGTGCCGAACATGGCGCAACCGTGCGCGTTTCGGCTCAGGGGCCTGACGCTGCCGCCGTTCTGGATGCGCTCAAGGCTGGTATTGCTGTGGGACTTGGAGATGAGCCAGAGGAGCAACTTCCCCCGGCTCCTGGCGGTACTAGTTCACACGGCTGGGTACCACAAGCTGTGGGTTCGATTATTGCTGGTCTACCTGCCGCCGGTGGGCTTGCCATTGGCCCTGTTCGCCAGTATCTGAACCGTGTCATTGTCGTCACCGATCAGGCCAGCGATCCAATGAGCGAAGGAGACCGCCTACAAAACGCCCTCACTGCCGCGCAAAGTGAACTGGATCAGCTGCACGATGAGGTCAAAACGCGCCTCGGTTCTGGCAAGGCCGCTATTTTCCGCGTACATGCCGAATTCCTCAATGATAGCGGGCTGGTGATGCAGACTGTTTCTCTTATTTATCAAGGACACAGTGCCGCCTGGGCCTGGCAACAGGCCCTCAATGAGCGCGTGAGCCAGATGCAAAAGGTCGATGATCCCATCATTGCCGGACGTGCCGTTGATCTGAGCGACGTGGGTCAGCGGGTTCTGCGCCACCTGGTCGAACCGTCGGAAGAGAAGCCAGCGGTAATCAGTACACCCTCGATTCTCGTTGCAGAAGACTTAACGCCGTCCGACACTGCCTCGCTCGACTCTGATATGATCCTGGGATTGGTGACCGCCACAGGAGGCCCTACCTCACATACGGCTATTATCGCTCGTGGGCTTGGCCTGCCTGCTATGGTGGGTGCTGGAGAAGAGGTACTCCGTGTGGCCGATGGCACGCTGGGCATCCTCGACGGAGAGAGCGGCAAACTGTATCTCAAGCCGAGTGAGGCCGATGTGCAGACAGCAAAGAACGTGCAGCACGAGTTGCAACAGCAGCAAGATACTGACCGCTCTGCCAGCCAGGCTCCTGCAATAACTACCGACGGTCACCGGGTGGAGGTCGCGGCCAACATCAACCGTGCTGCCGATGCACCCAAAGCTCTCGAAGCCGGAGCCGATGGTGTTGGCTTGATGCGTACAGAGTTTCTGTTCCTCTCCCGCGATTCAGCTCCCACGGAAGACGAACAGTTTGAGGCCTATCGGGATATGGTGCAGGCACTGAAAGGTCGCCCACTCATTATTCGCACGCTAGATATCGGAGGCGACAAAGAGGTTCCATATCTCCATTTACCCAAGGAAGATAATTCCTTCCTGGGTGTGCGGGGCATCCGTCTGTGCCTGATACGCGACGACCTGTTTCTCCCTCAACTTCGTGCCATCTATCGCGCCACTTCCTACGGTCAGATACGTGTCATGTTCCCCATGATTGCCACCCTGGAAGATTGGGAGCGAGCAAGTGCCATCGCCGAAAAGGTGCGCCAGGAGTTAAACGCACCGCGTATTCCTCTTGGGATCATGATCGAAGTGCCATCCGCTGTTATTCTGGCTGATCACTTTGCCAAGGAAGTCGATTTCTTCTCCATCGGCACCAACGATCTGACCCAGTATACCTTGGCCATGGATCGCTTGCATCCCCAATTGGCACGCCAAGCAGACGCCTTGCATCCGGCGGTGCTACGCCTGATCAACCAAACCGTCCGGGCGGCCGACAAGGAAGGCAAATGGGTCGGAGTATGCGGTGGTTTGGCGGGCGATATAAAGGGAGCGACGATCTTGACCGGGCTGGGAGTCGCTGAATTGAGTGCCAGCGTACCCAGCATTCCATCAATCAAGGCCCACATCCGTAGTCTCTCGCTCGCAGACATGCAGAAGACCGCCCAACAGGCCTTACAGTGTCGCACGGCGGCGGAGGTGCGCAGTCTATGAGAATCGCAACCGTAACACTCAACCCGGCCATAGACCAGACAGTGCGAGTGGATCATTTTCGCCCTAACACCGTCAATTATGCGCAAACAATGCAATTCGACGCTGGCGGCAAAGGCGTTAATGTCGCCTCATTTCTGACAGATATGGGCTTCTCCACCAGTGTGACAGGCTTTCTTGGTCAGGACAATGCCGATATCTTCGAGCAGTTCTTTGCTAAGAAGCACATTGACGATCAGTTTGTGCGTATTCCTGGGCTCACCCGCACAGGGGTCAAAATAGTTGATGAAGCCAATCAGCAGACAACCGACATCAATATGCCAGGCCTGCCTCCTTCCAAGGAAGCTCTGGATGCTTTGCACGAGAAGATTGAGCAACTCAGCACATCCTGCGACTGGTTTGTGTTGTCAGGAACACTGCCACCAGGCATACCCACCACAACCTATGCCACTCTCATCACCCAACTTAAAGGTCATGGCAAGCACGTGGCACTCGATACCAGCCGTGACGCCCTCCGCGAAGCAGTGCAGGCGGTTCCCACTATCGTCAAACCCAATGTTGACGAACTGCAACAACTGACCGGCCAATCGCTCACCGATGATGCCGCCGTTGAGCAAGCCGCACGCCAACTGTTGGAGAAAGGCATCCAACTGGTAGTAATTTCGATGGGGGAGAGGGGCGCAATGTTTGTCGATGCCACAAGCACGCTGATGGCACTCCCTCCTTCAGTGAAGGTGAAAAGTACGGTTGGAGCGGGTGACGCCATGGTGTCAGGGCTGGTGGCAGGCCATGTCCAGGGATGGAGCCTGCCTGAATGTGCTCGCTTCGCCACAGCATGTTCGCTCGGTGCGATTACCAATGTTGGTCATAATCTTCCTGCTTCCGAGACGCTGCAGGCATATGTCCAGCAAGTAACCATTCACACCGCTACTCATGTTCCTCGTAGTGCCTAAAGCATTGTTCGTTGCATGGAACGGAGGACTCACCAGCGTGACGTCCTCCAGATTGCACATACTTTACCTTGACTTCTTGCCACATCAATCGGCAATGAAGGCTTATAAAGTCGGAATATGCTGACTGATTGATGTATTTGAGTTATCTTAATCTTTATCCCAAAGGAGGGACGGACTAACATGGCAAAAATTGTCGCAGTCACTTCGTGTCCAACAGGCATCGCCCATACCTTTATGGCAGCAGAAAGTCTGCAGCGTGGGGCGCAAGCACAGGGACACACAATCAAGGTCGAGACGCAGGGTTCTGTGGGCGCCCAAAACACCTTGACACCTGCCGAGATTGCGGATGCTGACGTGGTTCTCATTGCTGCCGATGCCAAAGTGGATATGAGCCGCTTTACAGGCAAACCGGTCTATGAAACCTCGACCAGTGCCGCCATCAAAGATGGTCAGAAGGTGGTTCAGAACGCCCTGGCTCAGGTACCGACCAGTTCCGCTGCTCCCGCTGCCCAAACGAGCTCTGCTGCCCAAACGAGTTCCGCCAAGCGGATCGTAGGCATCACCGCGTGTCCAACAGGCATCGCTCACACCTTTATGGCAGCGGAAGGGTTGCAGAAGGGAGCCGAATCACTAGGCCATCAGATCAAAGTGGAGACCCAGGGTTCTGTAGGATCACAAAATACGCTGACGGACGCCGACATACGGGCAGCTGACCTGGTCATCATCGCTGCCGATACCAAAGTGGATATGAGCCGCTTTAGGGGCAAACCTATCTATGAAACCTCGACCAATGCCGCCATCAACGATGGACAAGGCCTGGTCAAGAATGCGATCGCCCAGGCAGCAGCCGGTCCTGTCCAAGCCGTTCAAGCGGACCAGGGGGCCAGAGCGACACCAGCCAAGACTCGTCGTGGTCCTTACAAACATCTCTTGACGGGCGTCTCCTTTATGATCCCCTTCGTTGTCGCTGGTGGCATCATGATCGCTCTGGCCTTTGCGATTGGTGGCTACCAGATCGCCTTCTACGATTTCTCGAAACCTAATTTTATGGCTATCATAGCGGGAACGCTCTTCACCGCTCCCCTCACTTCTCTGGGGGCAGCCCTGTTCGTTGTCGGAGCGAAGTCGGCCTTCCTGCTTTTCGTGCCTGTCCTCTCAGCCTACATCGCGTATTCGATAGCTGATCGTCCAGGACTAGCTCCCGGTATGATCGGTGGCATCCTGGCGGGTTTCGCCAACACGGGTTTCCTGGGGGGCCTTGCTTCAGGCTTCCTGGCAGGCTACGTCGTCCTTGGGCTCACCCGAGCAATCAGACTCCCACGCAACCTGGCTGGTCTTATGCCGGTGCTCATTCTGCCGTTATTCGGCTCGCTGATCGTGGGCTTGCTGATGGTCTATGTGGTTGGAACACCTATTGCCTTACTCAACCAGGCCTTGATCAACGGCTTGAAGGGGCTCCAAGGAGCCAACGCGGCGATCCTGGGCCTGATCTTGGGATTGATGATGGCCTTCGATATGGGCGGGCCGGTCAATAAGGCCGCATATGCATTCGCGACTGGACTGTTGCTTAGTCAACATCCGCTCTACGCGCCGATGGCAGCAGTGATGGCAGCCGGCATGACGCCTCCGCTTGGCATCGCCCTGGCAACCGCTCTGTTTAAAGATCGCTTTACGCATGATGAGCGCGAAGCCGGTAAGGCAGCCTGGGTCCTTGGAGCATCCTTTATCACCGAAGGGGTCATTCCCTTTGCCGCAGAAGATCCATTCCGCGTGATCCCTTCTTGCATGGTCGGTTCAGCGATCACCGGCGCATTGTCCATGCTCCTCGGAGCTCAGTTGCGCGTTCCCCACGGTGGCATCTGGGTCATGTTCATTCCAGGCGTGGTCAGCAACTTACCCCTGTACCTGCTCTCCATTGTCATTGGAACTGTTGTGACGACGGGCATGCTGTTCATCCTCAGGCGTCGCAACGTTGCTGCGGAAGAGGAAGAGGCTGCCGTAGCCGCTGCTGCATAATGCTCTGCGTACAGCGGGCAGTGGACAACGAGGAGTGCTGCTTACTCCTCGTTGCCTATCACCTACAATGCACTTTAAAAACCGAATAATCGCTCCTGTTTACATGGGAGGGAAACGGAACACCCGTTGGTACAACTGGCTATAGGCGCGAGCACTGGCCGACCAGCGTGAATCGTAAGCCATCGCACGTGCGACGAGATCAGGCCAACGATCATGTTGCGCATAGAGTCGCAATGCACGCTGCAGTGCGTCGAGCAGATCGGAAGCTGTGTACGGTATAAAGCTGACCCCATTGCCGGTAGCGGGATCAGCATCCAGATCGGTCACCGTATCGGCCAACCCTCCGGTCGCATGGACGATGGGCAGCGTACCATAGCGCAGCGCAATCATCTGTCCCAGACCACCCGGCTCAAAGGCACTGGGCATCAGAAAGAAATCCGCGCCCGCGTAGATGCGATGAGAGAGGGCCGAGTCAAAGCCGATGGATGCACGAACATTGCGCGTGCTCGTGGCAAGGTCGCGGAACAAATGCTCATAGCGTGGATGTCCCGTACCCAGTACCACAAGTTGCAGTGGCAGGTTACCCAATTGATCAGCGATGGCCGCGATGAGATCGAAGCCTTTCTGATCCACTAGCCGACTGACGATACCCACTAGTGGCAGATCGGGATCGTCTGGCAGCCCAAACTCCTGTCGCAGTGCCGTGCGGTTGCGGGCTTTGGCCGTCAGCGCATCTGCCGCCGTGTAGCGAACTGCCAGATCACCGTCGGTTGCGGGATTCCAAACATCCCAATCGAGACCATTGGGAATGCCAAAAACACGCTCATGGCGCTGGAAGAGCACTCCTTCGAGGCCCCAGCCATAGGCCGGTGTCTGAATCTCCTCGGCATAGCGATGCGAGACGGTCGTCACCACATCGGAGTAGACGATACCTGCTTTCATCCAGTTCACATCGCCCCAAAACTCCAGACCGCCCGGGTTGAAGAAGTAGTTACGGTCCAGTCCTGCTTCCTCCAGGATGGAGGGATCCCAGCGCCCCTGGTATTGCAGGTTATGGATGGTATAGACAACACGAGTCGCTCCTCTGCGCAGGAGATAGTAATGGGTGGTACGTAGATAGGCGGCGCAGGGAGCCGCTTGCCAATCATGGAGATGAATGATATCAGGAATAAAGTCTAGCTGCGGTAGAGCTTCGAGCAGACCTCGACAAAACAAGAGGAAGCGCAGTTGTTCCTCATGGCGGTCCAGACCCAGATAGATCTGTTGATATCGGCCAAAGAACTCCTCATTGTCAAGCAGGTAAACGGTAACGGGTGCATCGGGAAGTGACGTTTTCCATACAGACACTGTGCGGTTCCACCAGGCCAGGTAAACTGTACGCACCACGCCGGTGTGTTGAAATGACCAGCGGGCGGGATCAATAGATCCATAGCGGGGCAGAAAGATGCATACCTCGTGACCCTGGGCAGCCAGCTCTTTGGGCAGGCTCCCAATGACGTCAGCCACCCCGCCCTCCTTGGCAAAGGGAACGGCTTCTGTCGCAACCATCAGAATCTTAAAGCGTGTGTCGTTTGTCATACTACCCTCATATTTGTTCAGAAGTTGGTGGAGCTTCCACCGCGTTGCAGGATGAGTTTCTCAAATATACTCCCTCACTTCGCAGGAGGCAGCTAGTATGCATCACAGGTGGAAGACCCGTAAATAGAATTCGGTATTTGTTATCATATCATGTTCGAAGAAAGGTTGCTTTGGGCAACCTGCTCAGAGAAATGCTCTTCGCCCAGAAGCGAGAGCTACGCTCATAGTTTAGAATAAACCATGCCTTCAGCGATACGAAGAGTATGGACGCCATGCAGAAAGGACAAGTTGTGCTATGAGTAAAGTGCTAGCAATCATTCTAGCTGGGGGTCAGGGCGAGCGGTTGAGCCTCCTCTCACAAAAGCGTGCCAAACCCGCCGTCCCGTTCGCCGGGAAATACCGTATCATTGATTTTGCCTTGAGCAACTGTGTCAACTCCGGCATCACTGATGTCGCTGTCCTCACCCAGTACCGCCCTCATTCGCTAAACGATCACATTGGTATTGGCAAGCCCTGGGACCTGGATCGCCAGAAGGGCGGCATCCACCTGCTCCAGCCATACATCGGGCGACGAGAAGCGGATTGGTACCAGGGTACCGCCGACGCGGTTTATCAGAATCTAAGCTTCATCATGGAAACACCCTGCGACTATGTCCTCGTCCTGGCTGGTGACCATATTTATCGCATGGACTATGGGCCGATGATCACATTTCATCAACAGCGCGGTGCCGACGCCACGCTTGGGGCCGTAGTTATCCCTATCGAGGATGCATCCCGCTTTGGCATTCTGGAAACTGATGTTGCGGGACGAGTCGCCTCGTTCGAGGAGAAGCCCAAAGAGGCACGTGGCACGCTGGGATCGATGGGTATCTACGTCTTCAATCGCGAGACGCTCATCCGTGTACTCATTGAAGACGCACAGGCAGCAGAGGCGGGTGGTCCTCCTAGCCAGCATGACTTCGGCAAAAATGTGATTCCGACTATGGTCGCCCATGGTGAAAAGGTCTTTGCCTACCCCTTTACAGGCTACTGGCAGGATGTAGGTACTATACAGGCCTACTGGGAGACGCATATGGATTTGCTAGGAGACCAGCCTGCTTTTGACCTGTATGACCGATCGTGGATCATTCACACACGCAGCGAAGAACGGCCACCTGCCCATGTTCGGAGTGGGGCACAGATCGTGAGCAGCCTGATCTCCCATGGCTGCGTCATCAAGGGACGAGTTGAGCACAGTGTCCTTTCGCCCGGTGTGGTCGTCGAGGAAGGTGCCGTAGTACGCGACTCTATCATACTTTTCGACAGCGTCATCGGGGCCGGGAGTGTGATTGACCGTGCGATTCTGGATAAAGAGGTTATCGTCGGTAAGAACTGCCAGATTGGCTACGGCGACGACATGACCCCCAACAAGCTAGAACCAACCCGGCTGGACACGGGCATTACGATCCTTGGCAAACGTGCGCATCTGCCAGATAATCTCAAAGTTGGCCGTAACTGCAAGATCGGGGGCGACCTGCGTCCGGAGGACTTCCCGTCGGACACTTTGGCTAGCGGTGAAACAGTGGAGGACCGCACCTTCGCCCATGGCTGGGAGCGCGATATAGCCCGGCGAAAAACCACTGTATCGTAGGGAGTCGGCTGCTTAGGAGATGGAGTCTCATACTGCCGTTCTGACAAATAAGGAGATTGAGCATGACGACACAACATGATAGCTTGTCGGATCAAGATTCCTCTCAAGAACAGGATATTCCTTCCATCTTGAGCGATTTTGACCTGTACTTGTTTGGACAGGGGAAGGACTATCGTATCTATGACAAGATGGGGGCCCATCTTCGTACTATCAACGGTATGACAGGCGTCACTTTTGTGCTCTGGGCTCCTAATGCACGCTCCGTCTCTGTGATCGGCGACTTCAACGGGTGGCAGCATGGGGCCACCCCTATGCACCGGCGGCACAACGATCTGGGAGTCTGGGAATGCTTCGTACCAGGACTGACCGAAGGCTCCCTCTACAAATATGCCATTACCTCGCAGTTCAACGACTACACAGTTGAGAAGGGCGATCCTTATGGCTTTGCTGTACAACTGCGCCCACATACGGCCAGTAAGGTTGCCGATATCCATCGGCATCCGTGGCAAGATGAGGCATGGATGCAAAAACGGGCCGAGCACCAGCAATTATCTTCGCCGATCTCTATCTATGAGGTCCATGCTGCGTCATGGCGGCACGCCCTTGATCAATCGGGAGAACCTCGCTTTCTCACCTATCGAGAGATGGCACATGCCCTGGCCTCCTACGTCAAAGAGCTCGGCTTTACCCATGTTGAACTGATGCCAATAACTGAGTATCCCTACGATGCCTCGTGGGGATACCAGGTCACAGGGTACTATGCCCCCACCAGTCGCTTTGGCTCCCCAGAGGATTTCCAGTACTTTGTGGACTACATGCATCAGCAGGGCATCGGCGTTCTGCTCGACTGGGTACCCTCGCACTTTCCCAAAGACGGCTTTGCCTTGAGCTACTTTGATGGTACTCACCTCTACGAATATGCAGACGCGCGCAAGGGGGAACATAAAGAGTGGGGGACCTACGTCTTTGATTATGGACGCCCTGAGGTACGCGCTTTTTTGCTTGCCAGTGGTCTGTTCTGGCTGCGTGAGTACCATATCGATGGCTTGCGCGTCGATGCGGTCGCCTCTATGCTCTACCTCGACTATTCACGCAAGCATGGTGAATGGGAACCTAATCGTTATGGTGGACGAGAGCATCTCGAGGCAGTTGATTTTCTACGCCAACTGAATGAAGCGGTCTATGCCGAACAGCCAGGCACGATCACCATTGCCGAGGAATCAACAGCTTGGCCCATGGTGACACGTCCAACCTACATGGGTGGCCTGGGCTTCACTTTCAAGTGGAATATGGGCTGGATGCATGATATGTTGAGCTACATGAGCCTTGATTCGATCTACCGACGCTATTACCAGTCCAATATCACCTTTTCCATGATGTACGCCTACAATGAAAACTTTGTATTGCCACTCTCGCACGATGAAATAGTCTATGGCAAGGGATCACTGATCTCGAAGATGCCTGGAGACATATGGCAAAAGTTCGCCAACCTGCGTGCCTTCTATGCATATATGTGGGGTCATCCGGGCAAAAAGCTCCTTTTTATGGGAGACGAATTTGGGCAGTGGAATGAGTGGAATTTTGCCCAAAGCCTGGACTGGCATTTGCTCGAACCACAACAGCCTGCCTTCCATGCCCAGTTGCAGGACTTTATACGTGATCTAAACCAGCTCTACCAGGAGGAACCCGCACTGAGCAAATTGGATTATGACTGGGCCGGGTTCTCCTGGATCGACATTCATGATACGGACAATAGCGTCGTCTCTTTCATGCGTAAGAGCGACAAAGAGGAAGAAACCCTTGTCTTTGTGTGTAACTTCACTCCTGTACCACGGTATGGCTATCGCCTGGGTGTGTCCTCCGCCGGTATCTATCATGAAGTCATCAACAGTGATGCCACACGCTATGGCGGCAGTGGGGTAGAAAATACACAACCTATGCCCAGTGGGCCTATGCAGTGGCAGTCCTGTCCGCACTCGATCCTTTTAACGCTACCGCCGCTTGGTACAGTTATTCTGAAGCGGCAACCTGCGCCTCTTGAACCGTGACGGCGATGCCGTTCAGAACAGCGTTGCCCGAAAGGGGGAGCAAACTCCTCACTACGCTACTCCACCTTTCCAGGCCGACGCATCCGTATATAGTAGTGATGACCCTTGCGGTCATCATGCGGCCGGGCCGTCATCATGCGGCCGGGCCGTCATCATGCGGCCGGGCCGTCATCATGCGGCCGGGCCGTCATCATGCTCACCACCTCGCACTCCCTGCAAAAATCCTACGCCCACCTGAGAGATCAGTCAGCAACCGCCTCTTTGTAGCGACGAATGGCCTCGATATGCTCGCCCAGTGATGTGAAGCCAGCACCCATCGTGTTGATGGAGGCATATGTGGCTCCAAGTGTACGCCATTCCTCTGTTTGGCGAACCCACTTATCCAGGTTACCGTCACGCGCATTCACGGTGGCTTCTATACCCACCGAAGCAAGATCGCGTCCTTCCTCCTCTATGTAGCGGCGCAATTGCTCAACAGCTTGACGCATCTGATCGTTCGGTTGCCCCAGAGGAAACCAGCCATTGGCGATGCGGGCAGTACGTCGTAGCACAACATCAGATCGACCTCCAGTCCAGATGGGAATAGAGCGGCCTACAGGTAAAGGATTCAGTCCCGCTTCCCTAATGGTGTGGTACTTTCCTGTGTAGTTCACAACCTCCTGGCTCCAGAGAAGGCGCATCACCTCAATCTGCTCCTCAATGACACGTCCCCGTGTATGAAAGTCCATACCGAGTGCCTCGTATTCCACCGGGTTCCAGCCCACTCCTACACCCAAGCGCAGCTTTCCACCGGTGAGTACATCCACCTCCGCAGCCTGCTTGGCCACAAGTGCCGTCTGCCTCTGAGGCAGAATAAGCACCGCTGTCACCAGTTCAAGCCGTGTCAGCGCCGCCAGATAACCAAAGAGAACAAACGGTTCGTGAAACATATCTTTGTAAGTGTAGCCCTGCCAGTTCGGTCGCCTCGTGGGATCAGCACCCAGAACATGGTCATACACAATCAGGTGGCTGTACCCCAATGACTCGGCTGCCTGAGCATAGTCTCGAATAGCCAGCGGGTCTGTGCCGATCTCGTTCTGTGGAAAAGTCACTCCTATGTTCATCAGTAAATTCCTCTCAGCAATTAATATGGGTGAAAAGGTCAACGTGTGAAGCGTGCTATGTTGATATAATAACGCTTGGTATGATAAAGTGTATACAAGCATACGAGAACATATAATAGATAAAGGCAATGGATAGAGAAAAAAGCATCTCCTGGAATACTGTTCGTACCGTTCATCCTGGAGAAGTGTTTCCACTATTTGACGCAACAAGAAACGGCACGGATATCCGCTACAGTGACAGAGGAGAATAATCATGCAATTACATGGTATCCACCACGTAACCGCCGTTACCGGGAGTGCTTCCCATAACGTCGCGTTTTATACACAGGTGCTTGGCATGCGCCTGACCAAGAAAACCGTCAACCAGGATGATGTCTCGGCTTATCACCTTTTCTATGGAGATGAACTTGGTCGTCCGGGTACAGACCTGACCTTCTTTGAATGGCCCGATGTTGGCCCTCATCGCCCAGGCGTCGGCACCATCTCGACGATCTCGCTGGGTGTGACCGGGCAAGATGCGCTCAACTGGTGGGTACAACGTTTCGATGATTTCAAGGTTTCCCATGAGGGTATCCAAACACGTGGCTCAGATGGACTGCTCATCCTCCCCTTCCAAGACCCCGAGGGACAACGTCTCGAACTGGTAGATGACACCGGAAAACTGCAGAGTTCACCCTGGCGCAGAAGTCCGGTACCCGCAGAGATGGCTATTCACGGCTTTTACGCGGTTCGCCTCACGCAGCGTAGTCTCGAACCTTCGGCTCGCTTTCTCTCAGACGTGCTTGGCTTCAGGCGCGGTAGCAGCTATTCGACGCCACAGAACACCCCTGTGACCATTTTTGAGGTAGGCCATGGCGGACCCGGTACTGAGGTTCATGTGGAGATCCGTCCTGAATGGCCCTTCCATCGCTTCGTTGGCAAAGGCGGCGTTCACCATGTGGCCTTCCGTACTCCCAATGATGAGGAACACCGACAATGGAGAGAGCGCATCGCCTCAGTCAACCCATCTGTGACCCCAGTGATCGACCGCTTCTACTTCCGCTCGATCTACTTCCGTGAGCCGGGCGGTGTGTTGTTCGAGCTTGCTACCGATGGGCCAGGTTTCACTGTTGACGAAGATGCCGCTGTCCTCGGAGAACGGCTCGCACTTCCTCCTTTCCTGGAACCGCAACGTCAGAATATCGAGGCACATTTGAGGCCCATTACGCCGGTTGATCTGACCGCTCAGGTAGACTAGGTTATCTGGTTCTCTCCCAGGATTCCCAGGAAATATCCGGTGCCAGTGTTGCTACCAGTACCGCTTTAATAGTATGCAGCCGGTTCTCGGCTTGGTCGAAGACGATGGATGCTTGCGATTCAAATACCTCGTCGGTGACCTCTAATGCTTCCAGGGCATATGTCTCGTAGATTTCCTTCCCCAGCTTCGTGTCTCTATTATGTAGGGCAGGCAAGCAGTGCATAAATTTCGTATGGGGATTCTCTGTCATTGCCATGAGTTTGCTGTTCACCTGATAGGGAAGCATCAACTTGATGCGCTCGGCCCAGAGCTGAGGAGATTCGCCCATCGACACCCAAACATCAGTGTACAAGAAGTCGCAACCATTGACAGCAGCTTCGACATCCTCTGTCAAAGTGATATGTGCTCCGGTCTGCTCGGCGACAGCTCGCACCTGCTCCACACGAGCCTCGCGGGGCCAGCATTGTTTCGGACCAGCCAGACGAATATCCATGCCCATCTTCGCAGCACCGAGCATCAGGGAATCGCCTACGTTGTAACCAACATCACCGAGAAAGCAGAATGAAACATCTTTCAGAGGTTTGTGTGCCTGTTCTTGCATCGTGAGAAAGTCGGCCAGCACCTGGGTTGGGTGGGCCTCATTGGTAAGACCATTCCACACTGGCACACCGGCATAGCGAGCCAGTTCTTCCACCTGCACCTGCCCAAATCCGCGATATCCGATGCCATCATACATCCGACCCAGCACACGAGCCGTATCCTTCATGCTTTCCTTGCTCCCAATGTGGGAGCCACTTGAGCCTATATACGTGACCTTCGCCCCTTGATCGAATGCCGCAACCTCAAAGGCACAGCGAGTCCGCGTCGAATCTTTTTCAAAGATGAGGGCAATCTGTTTCCCTTTGAGGTGCTGTTCTTCTGTTCCAGCGTATTTCGCTGCTTTCAGTTCAGTTGCCAGTTGCAGAAGAAAACCGATCTCCTGTGGTGTAAAGTCCTCTAACTTCAGAAAGTGCTTGTTCCTTAAATTGAGCTTACTGTCGATCATACACTGCGTGGTGTCAGTTTGCATGTTCATCAATTCTTGCTCCTTCAACGCTGTGTGCTTCGGAAAGGCAAAGACAGTGAAGCACCCCATGGCTACAAGCCAGGAGCTTCGACAGTTCTCCCACGTGGGGATCGCTGTGGGACACTTCCTGCCCCGTTGTGTTTGTGGAGGTGGTAGCGATGCAAGATGTTGCGGGCCGCATTGTGATCCCTGTCCAACTCACATCCACAGTCAGGACAGCAATGCCAGCGGACTCCTAAATCCTTGGGGACAACACTCCCACATCCTGAGCATGCTTGGGAGGTTCCATGGGGAGCCACCTTGACGACTTTGCCACCAGCCTCCGCCGCTTTGTGGCTACAGATCGTGACAAAGGCTCCCCATCCTGCATCCAGGATACTCTTATTTAAGCCGCCTTTTGCCGCAGCACCGTTGGGAAGATACTTTCCATTTTCATCTTGTTTGGGCTCCGGTGCTTTAGTCATGTTGGCAATCTGAAGATCTTCAAAGACCAGCGTCCCATAGTTCTTGACTAGCTTATGAGACGCTTTCTGCAAGAAGTCTCGTCGTTTGTTGCGCACTTTGCGGTAGAGTCGAGACAGCTCTTTCTTGGCACGGTGACGTCTCTGGCTGCCTTTCTTGCGACGTGCAATTTTCTGGTGAGCGCGCCGTATCTTCTCTTCAGCATTGCGGTAAAGACGCGGATTTTCGATGAAGGTTCCATCAGAGAGGGCCGCAAAAGAATTGATACCTAAGTCGATGCCAACCTCTTCTTCTGAAGGATGAAAAGTCATGGAAGGATCAAATTCATACTCAGTGGTAAAAATGGCGTACCACTGATCTCCCTCTCGCTTAATTGTGCATGTCTTGATCGTGCCTTTGATCTCACGATGGAGTTTGATCTTGATGTGACCAATTTTGCTGAGATGGAGCCGTTTGTTGATGATCTCATAGCCACTTTGTGGATAGCTAAATGAGTCGTAGCGATCCCCACTTTTGAAACGGGGGTATCCAGGCTTTTCCCCATTCATGACACGCCTGAAGAAAGCTTGCATGGCTTTATCCAGACGCTTCAACACGTCCTGTTGCACCTGGCTGTGGATATCCTGATACTCTTCTCGCAAGTGTTTGATGGCAGGAAGTTGATCAGCTTGCATCTGATAGGAAACAGACACTCCATTCAACCGATAGGCTTCACGCCTTTCTTCAAGAGCGGCATTGTAAAGTTCCTTGCATCTTCGCAGTATCCATTCTAATTTTCCGCTCTGTTTGTGTGTTGGGTAGAGACGGAACTTATACGCCTTGTTCCCAAGATTTGGCTTCTTTGGCTTGCGCTCTTTTTTCGGTTGTGCCTGCGTCTTAGTCACGCTTTTCCTTCTTGCTTCTCTTGAGATGATCGGCAATGGCGGTGAGGATTTCTCCATTGAGGGATCGATTGTGCTGTTTTGCGGCCTCTCGTATCTCTTCCAACAGAGGCAGAGGGATACGAATTGAGAGCGACTTGGTCTCTTTTGTGTGTCCATCCATATATCTAGTATATGGTTAAACTAGATATATGTCAAGAGGTAGAGCTGACATCTAGACATTTGGAGAGAAGGCCTGTCATCCTGAGCGAAGCGAAGGACCTGGCTCGACGGACGCAGAGGTCCTTCGCTTCGCTCAGGATGACAGGCAGGACAGCACTCAAGTCCGCTCACGGGAAGTCTTCTCTCCAAATGCCTGGCTGACATCTTCATTTTTTTACAGAAATGAACCGCACCCAATACCGCTCGCTTGTTGCGTTGATAGCACTTTTCTTGTAAGATATCTTTTTGTAAAGATGCATTTACCTTCAAGCTATCCGGCATAGTACGGATTTTTCTCTTCATAAGGGGGAGAAATGCAAAACTGCAGATTCTGCGGCTCACCTTTGCCAGATAATGTCCGCTTTTGTGGTTATTGCGGAGGCGTAATCAACGATCCGCAACAGGGAACAATGGATGTCACCAGCCCATCAGTAGGCCGTGATTTGACACTTAATCCTCCACCTCCACCAAGCAAACCACCTCATTCTAGTCTTGAGAATGCAGAGACAGAGCAGCAGAACACGGATGTGATTATGAGAGGATGGCCTGAAGGGGGACTGGGGCAAAACATCCAGCAACCTAATGAGCATCAAAGCGATGACAGCTACCCTGTCCTGCCGGATATAATGCTGCCGGGAATGTTTAGAGGAGAGGGACAAACTCCTCCTGCAGGACATGTGCCGATGGTCCATGGAACACCACAGGTAGGTCAAGTACCAACCGTTCAGGGGACTCCATCAATGCCAACTACCCCTCCTCCTGGACTTGCCCATGGAGGAGGATTCTCTGCACCTTCTCCCTCCTCAACTCCAGCCTGGGAAGCGCAGATAGAGACTCGTCCTGTAACACAAAGCCCTCCTCCTCATTATTCACCGCAGACTCCACTGCCACATCATGAAATCCAGCCACCCTTGCATCACCCATCCCCACCTCTACCGCAGCATCGTCCACAATCGATGCCCAATCCGCCTGCGCATGCTGAGCATCAGCCTCATATACATAGACCTCAGCCGTTACGACTGCGAGCCGTTACATCAAAATTGCCAGTTGGCGTAATCAGATGGATTATACTCTTGATAACAGTGATAGTTGCCCTCACTGCCAGTGGCATTATTATTGCGCTAGCGGTTCCACCTGCCGTTTCACTCAGCGGCAGTAGTACCGTCACTGCTGGAGGAACATTGTCAGTGCATGGCAAAGGTTTCTTTCCAGGGGGAAGCGTCACCTTCACTCTTGATAACGGCTTGCCCATCTCCTTGACTAATCACGCTCCAATAGAAACAACTGCGTACAGCGCAGATAGGGGAGCAAGTTGGGCAAGTATATGGCAAATACTTCTTGTAGAGCAACCCGTGTTGCAGGCAACATCGAAGTCTACTGTTTCAGTGAGTACTCTAGGCTCGTTTGATACAACCATCACAGTGAGTACAAATTGGGCACAGGGAACACATACGCTTCATGCAACAGAAGGTTTTGGTTCGCGTTCTGCTGCTCTTTCGTTCATGGTCATCATACCACCCAAGTTGATAATTCAGCAGCAGCAGAAGCTCACAGCAAGCAGCAATAACTGCCTGGTCATTGCTGGCAGTGGCAACCTTATTAGAGGTTGGCTCTGTACTGTGACAATCAACACAGATTCAGGTGACTTAAGCTGGACAGCATCTAGTACCAATCCATCTGATCAATTCACGCCATCAGAAGGAATTGTGCATCCAAACCATCCTGAATCGGTGACCATCTTTATACCAAATGAGCCTCGCTGCTCTAATGCAACGTTCACATTTGTAGGGCCAATAAATACTATATCTGTGTCCTGGAGTTGTCCTACCCATTGATGGGTCTTTAAAGGATATCTTGTATGCCGCCTGTCTTCCCTAAGAGGCTGTTGTTTTTGATTGTGAGCGTTTTATTGTGTATCAGTACGCAAGTGCTTCTCTTTTCATGGGAAACTTTTTTCGGCTCACAGTCACCTTCATCACAGACCAGAAATCGTTCTGCAATTCTCGCCACCCTCACTCGGCCAGCCATTCAGGATCAACAGCCTCCTTTTGAAAAAGGGGTTGTCTTTCCTCAATGGAACCAAACCTCTTACGGCCCTGGCGATACCGAGTGGCTGCAAGGCATAGCCGATATTCACGTACAGACAGGGGCACATTGGATAGAAATGCCTATCCTGTTCTCGCAACCTTCGCTGACTTCTTCGCAGGTCATGGCGGGTCCGAATACGCCCACCGTGGCATCGGTTGTGGCTGGCATACGCACAGCACGTGCTCGTGGCTATCACGTTTTTATCACTCCTCTCATAGGAGTCATTGGTCCAGGATTGTGGGCCGCGAATATTCAATTTTCTAGCTACAAGCAGGAAGAAGATTGGTTTAACAGCTTTTGGCAGGCGTTGAAGCCATATGTATGGGCTGCTCAAATAGCTGGAGCAGATCAAATATCGATTGGCAGCGAGGAGGTGTGGCTGGAGCAGTTTGCTCCAGCCACGTTGTGGAATACGCTGATTGCACGTGTTCGCAGTGTTTTCTCCAGGATCATCACCTACGATATGGATTGGACATCCCTCAGTAACCCTGTTCAGACCTGGATGAAGAATCCCAACCTGAGCATGATAGGTGTCACAGAATACATTCCATTGGTAGATACCCCTCAGCGTGTTGATCCGAAGCTCATGTTCTCTCTGTGGAGAGACAAGGTGAAACGTGCCATCGATAACTTTGCTATACATATTGGTAAACCTGTACTTATTTCGGAGATCGGCTATCGCAATACCACAGATGCCTTGTATCATTCCTGGGAAACAGAATCATCAGCCCCACCTGACCCTATAGAACAAGCAGCCGCATACAATGCCGCCCTGGGAAATGTGATGTCCGATCCCTATATTGCAGGCATTTTCTTCTGGGGATGGGACGGAGTGGGAGCATTTAAACTCGCCGGGCAACCTGCGGTAGTTGTGCTCCGTGAGTGGTACACCTCGTCATAATGGAGTGAAAGATGAAGCAATTGAAATTGAAGACCGAAATAAAACATCAGATGACAAACATAGCTGATGCGGATATAGGTCTCCAAGTTTCTCGATACACTGAGTGGCTTTCAGCGCAAACTAAACAGCACACGCTCGCCAGTACTACCCAAGAAAGGAACGACTATGCTGAGTGTGCTAATAAAACCGTGCTGTTAGGAAACCAGAAAATTGTTCCTTTCGCTCCATTTCAGCCAGCATACTCTGCCTTTCGGACGATCACCGGCTCACAAACAGCAGCACTCATTACACTTGTACTTGTCTGGGTATTAGGTGTACTCGTGTTTCGGGAAAGAATGCTGATCATAACGATGACTGGCATTATCGAATTGTACCTCGGCCTGATTCTTCTAAACGTCGTGATCTCGCTGAGCACATTCCTGCATTCGCCCGAAGAACAGATTGACGAGGTCATTATTCACGCCTTACAAGATGCCGACTGGCCTGCATATACCATTCTTTGTCCTCTCTATCAAGAGGCAAAGGTGGTGCCTCAATTTGTACAAGCCATGCAAGACCTTTCCTATCCTACCGATAAATTGCAGATTCTCTTGCTTCTGGAAGATGATGATGCCGAGACGCGTAAGGCTCTACTAGGGTTATCCCTGCCACCCCATTTCAAGCTTGTGACTGTTCCAGCAGGTTCACCTCGCACGAAGCCCAAGGCATGTAACTATGGCTTGATGCAGGCAACCGGCCAATATATTGTGATCTACGATGCTGAGGATATTCCAGAGCCGCTTCAATTGAAGAAGGCCTTGCTGACCTTTGCTAATCATGGGCCAGAGATGGCGTGTGTGCAGGCCAAGTTAAATTTCTACAATCCACATCAGAACTTGTTGACAGGGCTATTTACCGCAGAGTATTCGCTCTGGTTTGATCTTATTCTTCCGGGCTTACAACGTATGGGATTTTCAATTCCACTAGGAGGAACCTCAAATCACTTTCAGACAAGGACCCTGCGTGCATTAGGAGGATGGGATGCCTTTAATGTCACAGAGGATTGCGACCTGGGACTACGGCTGCATCGATACAATCTGAAGACTGTTGTGCTCAATTCGGTCACCTATGAGGAAGCTAATTCTCAGTTTAGGGACTGGCTACGCCAGCGTTCACGCTGGGTGAAGGGGTATATGCAATCCTACTTGGTACATATGAGAAATCCATTTCGCTACTTATACTCCGGCAGTCTCGGTGAATTTCTGTCGTTGCAATTCATGGTTGGTGGCAAAACAGCAGCACTCTTCCTCAATCCCTTGTTATGGTTACTCGTTGGGGTGTACTTTTTTCTACGCCCAGTGGTAGGTGATACCTATCAGACCTTATTCCCCCAGCCTTTACTCTATCTGGGAACACTCAGTTTGATCTTTGGAAACTTTTTTTACTATTACCTCTACCTGATTGCATGTGTGAGACGCAAACACTATAGGCTCATCAAGTGGACGCTGCTCGTTCCATTCTATTGGATCATGATGAGTGTAGCAGCGTTCATTGCGCTCTTCCAACTGATCGTCAAACCGCACTATTGGGAAAAAACACAGCATGGTCTGCATCTGCGCGGAAATGTCCCCATGCCAAACTTTGCCTTGCTTCATACGCAATCGCTAGTAAACGAACCTACCGTTCGCGTCCCTCCGGTCGCTAGCGCAAATGGACATAATCCTCGTGCAAATGGACATAATCCAATTTCTTCGCTCAAGACATCTCTGCGAGAAGCGGTGATGCTGCCGTTGTCAGTGGTCTCACGCCCAGAGCAGAGAGAGCTACATCAGCGAAAACGTATAGCCATAAAAGACCCCTGGCTCGTTGTGGTAGTCATGACGGCCTGTATAGCAAGCGTTGCTGCATGGTGGTACTACTTTCAGCAACAAGATATTTTACTCTACGGCGATGCCTATGGACATCTGAGGCTGGCTCGTGCAGTTCTCGATGGTCCCACCGTGAGTCTTGCCCAACTTGGCGGTGTATGGTTACCGTTACCGCATGTGTTGATGCTTCCTTTTATCTGGAATGATTATCTCTGGCGCACAGGTCTGGCTGGGAGTATCCCAGCCATGGCCTCCTATATCGTATCTTGCATCTACCTCTACCTTGCTGCACGGAGATTGACACGTAATGGTTGTGCAAGTTATATAGGTACCCTCGTTTTTATCTTGAATCCTAACATCCTGTATCTCCAAGCCACCCCACTGAGCGAAACAGTTTGTATTGCGACATCAACGATGGCATGCTACTACTTTCTGGTATGGATACAGGAAAACCACCCCAAATACCTGATCTTTGCAGCGGGCAGCACCTTTCTTGCAACACTCACGCGTTATGATGGTTGGGCCTTATTCTTTGCTTTGCTTATTTTGATCGTATGTATTGGCTGGATGAAGCACCACAGATGGAGCGAGATCGAGGGCAACTTCATCCTTTTCGGCACACTCAGTGGCTTGGGAATAGGATTATGGTTGCTTTGGGATCTGATCATTTTCGGCGATCCACTCTACTTCCAGCATGGACCGTATTCTTCACAGGCAAAGCAATTTGGGTTTGGCAATCAAAATATTGGGTTCCTTCAAGAACACATCCTGTTTACTTATCATGATCTCTGGCAGTCTCTCCGCTACTACACGCTCGCCTCTATAGACACCCTGGGACCTGTTCTTTTTAGTCTGGCTGCTCTGGCCCTTGTTATTTTTGTGGTTCGCCGCCGCTTCTCGCCGGAAGTGTTTGGAGCATTGACGTTTTTAGTACCATTTGGCTTTTATGTTGTGTCCCTCTACACTGGGCAAGCCATTCTCTTGATTCCTGAGGCGGTTCCAGCCCATACCAATCTGCATTTTTACAATGCACGCTATGCAGCAGAAATGGTTGCCCCGGCTGCAATCTTTATCGCCATCTTGGTAAGCTATTGGCCGTTTCTGGCTCTGAGACGCTTTTGGCGTGTAATGGGATACAGTGTTGTTACCATCTTCATCACCGTGCAGACGATATTGGTCGCTTCTGGGGGCATCATTTCCTTACAAGATGGCCAGTATGGTAGGTCCTGTGCTCGATATCACCAGATAGATATCTATCTGGCACAGCACTATACTGGGGAAAAGATTTTGGAAGATATCTTTACTTCCGGCATTGATGGACTGGACGCTGGAGTGGACTTCAAGAATATTATCAATGAAGGCTCTGGCAAATTATGGACAGCAGCACTCCACAACCCAGAGGCATATGTAGACTGGATCATCGTACACCCTTTAGAGCTAAAGTTTCCAGATGAATCTCCTGATTTAGTTGCGCTCAATGTTAATCAACAAAGCCCGGCATTCATTGCCCAATTTACGCTGGTTGTGCAGGAGCCGACAGGTCTCCAGTTGTATCACCGTAATGGGCTACCCCCATTGCCAGCACGCCCAATACCAAACAGCTTACTTACTCTACACAGTCTTTGTGGCAATGGGGGTTCGTGACTACCACCTTTCAACTACAAGTCATGCTTATTGATACGCATGTAGAGCACACTGGTCAGTGAGACGAGTCCCAACACAACTGAGAAGCCCATCAAGCCGTAGAAACCAGCGATATCCACGCACAATCCACCCAGTGAAGCACCTATCAATTGCCCCACTCCCATGACAATCGAGTACAGACCCATCACGGAACCTCGTTTGCCCGGCAGCAGTTCCGCAATTGCGGCCATGTGGGTCAGTGAAGCCGGACTGACACTCCCTGGCATTCTATGCCAGGGGTTCTTCCTTCACCCATGAGACTTGCCCATCGGTCTCACAACCGAAAAGTAGAGGCCCGCATGTCCAGAAGCGTTCATGGAGATTGCTCTCCATCGGTTCCCGTGTGCCCCACGGTACCGGCCTTCTTGCTGACAGGAGAAACATCTGACCGTGAGGTGAGAATGACGCCCCTTTCGGGATTATACGCCCGTTTCTCTTGTTGGTTCTTTGGTTAACACGCTAGTGCTTTTACCCAAGGGAACGATTTACCTTGGAACCCACAAACACTCTTCAGTTGTCAAAGTACTATCCATATGATATCATATGGAGTATGAAAAAGCAACGTCTAGCAACAACAACGATTAGATTGGATGAACAAGACAAGCAGATTATCGCACGGGTTAAAGAGTACTACGGTGTCAAATCGGATAATGACGCTATCCGTCTTGCTCTGCGAGAAACGTTGCGAGAAATGGAACGGCAGACCCCCAACCCATCACGCCCCGAAAGGTAGGCCCATTCCTCCCCCGCATAAATGACGGGGGCTTTCTGGGCCGTTCCCTGTAATCCATGCACCTACCAGGGCATTGATCGAGAGCCACGCCGGAACAAAGGGAAAGATGCGTTTGTGGCGGAGTAAGGAAAGACTTTCGGTGAGCGAATGATGCGCGTCAACCTGCACTGTGCGGTGTGTACTCTCCTTCAAGAAGCAAGCGATCAGTACACCGTTGATGATATGCAGGGCGATCACGACGAAAAAGCCCCAGGTTCCCAACAGGCTGCTGACTTTCCCACCAAAGGGAATTGCCAGAGCCAGACCGCCAACGGTAGCAACTTCAAAAGCGGTCATCACCCGTGCCCGCAGTTTGTCCGAACTACTGGTGGCCTCAGTGATATAGCCCAGAATGGTCGGTGCATTGAGCGCAGTTGCAGCTCCCTCAAGTAAACGTCCTACCAGTACCGTCAGCAGCAGAACCACCAGCCAGGCGTCAAAAGGCGTGGTATGGGGGTGTGGAAAGAGCAGAGCGGCAGCAGCGAAACAAAGGGCTGCCACGCTTCCCACGAGTGGTGCCGAAAGCAGGAAAGGTCTACGACCCAGGAGATCGGAGAGACTACCCACGAGCGGTGCCAGCACCAGTTCGCTGAGATAGAACGCTTCGAGTACAATAGCAACGACCGTCGCCGAAGTGAAGTGTTCGCCCAGGTAGAAGCCAAGCAGCACAAAACTGGTGCGGCTGGCCACGCGCAGCAATAGCGTAGAAAGGATAGCAGTGACGATAGAGCCACTACTCACCAGTGCGCCCACTTCAGGTTCAAGCTTCTTCGTCCGCAGCTTGTTTGTTTTGCGCTCATAGTCGTGAGCTTGGACAGGTATTGGATGAACTTCTCGAGTTATATCAGGATCAAGAATAATTGTTTGGCTCATGATTAATTTCCCATTCAATACATTTTATATTCCCTAATTAGATATACATTCATGTCTATCTCTAGCATATCCATAGACCGTCTCAAAATCGTTACGAACTTCTGGGAATCCTTTGAATCAGCACAATATCAGCAGTCACACCGATCACTTCTGTCACTTTGAGCCACCCCCACTCAAACTTTGGGTGAGCCCGCATCATAATCGTCATCTTTACAATACAATTAGAAATTTGGTATGATGGCAGTACCTACTGAGCACTTGCGCGATCAGAGAACAGTCTCTACGAAAGCAGGACAGGCTAAAGATGCGTGCTGAGGCACACCGACAAGCAGCAGAAGATATTGAAAAGACTATTTTACCACTCCAAAAGGAAAGCCGCGATGCAATCAGGGAATAGAACAAGCATGCTTCCTTTGCGACTGGATAGCGAGACCCGTACTCTTATCAAAGACTTGATAGATGTGTTATCTGAACGGCATCCTGATCTCGTAGCTGTCATCCTCTATGGATCAGTTGCACGACACGAGGAACGATCGCTTGACACATCCGACCCCAGTGATGTTGATTTGCTGGCTATTCTTGATAGCGACGACCCACACGTTGCTCTTCATCAAGGAGATGCACTCTTTCATACCTTGGGTCTGGCATATAACCGTCACTTAGACGCACCACGTGAGGTGCAGGTGATGTTTTCTTCGCGTACCATGCGTGAGTGGGACCCCACCTTCATTGCTAATGTGGCACGTGATGGTATCGTCCTCTTTATACGTGGGCCACTTCCCTCTCCTTTGGCGGCATGAAAGAGCAGTCCATGCCACACTTTCTGTCAATTCGTTTTCATGACTGGGCTGAGTTCATAGTTGATACACTCAGTCATACTATTGCACCTCCCTCCTGAGAGTCCAGCATACGAGGGTGGTGTTTCTACTTTGCCTGGGAACCTGTAAGGTATAATAGAAGTGAACGTTACTTCCGGAAGTACGAGTTGTCAAGGAGGCACGAGATGAAACCTACAATCGATCACACTGACTTCGGCTCGATTACCATTGAGGGAGCAGTCTTTGACCACGATGTCATGATTCTTCCAAATGGCGAGGTAAAAAAACGGAAGAAAAAATTATCAAAGGCTATCTACGGTACCTCGCACATGCTTTCTCTAGACGAGGCAAAATATGTCTATGAACAAGGGATGGAACGGCTGATCATTGGTACTGGGCAGTACGATAATGTCAGGCTGTCAGATGAGGCTGCTGACTACTTCAAGCGCAAACACTGCCGGGTGGATCTGGAACCTACACCCACAGCTATCCAGACCTGGAATAAAGCCAAGGGTGAGATCGTGGGTCTGTTCCATGTCACCTGCTAGTCACGCTTCGATAAAGTAGGCACATATCTCCTGAATGGGAAATAAAGCAACAAGATGCTAATCTTCCATGACAAGGACACGTGGCTCTGCTAACTTGTTCAGATCGTTAATGAGCCATGTCAAAATGGTCTCAAAGGAGACATCATGCACATGGAAGCACCATTTGCTTACTGAACCACGACATTCAGGAGAACCACCCAATACTGAATTGATTGGAGAATCAAGCCAAGCAAGAGGATCACGGTTCCAAAAGTGCCCAAGCGTCGCGCCGGTAAATGATCGGCCCACCATTCGACAAAGGGACTGAAGACGCTGACAATGGCACTGACCGTGCCTGCTACAAGGCCAAACGTGAGGCCAAAGTCAAAAGCACTGCTACCACTGTGGACAATAAAGGCTGCGATCATGCCCGCCAGAGCGGTCGAGATTCCCCGCATGGCCGACGCGATCAATTCGCGTGGTCGTAATCGCGGTTTGACGTGGGGTTGGTAGGCATTGCTCGGTGAGAGCTGGAAGGCATATACCACCATCAAGCCGATGCCGCTCAAGAGGCCGAAGAGCAGCCCAAAGAGCGGCTCAATGAGCAATCCTCCGGCAAGACCGAAAACTATGCCACGCAGGAAACCGAAGAGAAAAGGGAACCATCGATCATGAGCATGAGCTTGATTGTGAGTTCTATCCAGTGTCACGTGGGCATACTCGAGTCCGAGAATTACTCCCAGTCCCACTCCTACCACCAGTGCCAGCTCGACCCCTTTTAGTGGCCCAAAGAGCAGCCCGAAAGGGAAGCCATAGCCGATGCAGAAAATGAGGCTATAGGTTACGACACGGGTCAAGATACGTAACGGCCCATTGTTGCCTCCGAGCAAGTCATAGGCCAGATAAAGTCCACCCATCACATCACATACAGTTCCAACAATGCTGATCCCAGCAATAACATGACGATCTATAACGAGCGCAGCGCCAAGTACCCACATGAGCATATTTCTTTCTAAAGAAGGTAGGAAAGGTTCTCAATAAGAGTATTGTACGCCAAAGTCCCAGCCAAATGAAAATCATAGAGAGAGTCAAAGAAACGCATTCCTTGCTCTCAGCTTCACCTCAGCTTCGTCTTAGCATCGCTTCACACGGCTATGCTATACTCTCAGAGGAAACCACAGTAATCAGGGCATTAGAAAGCTCCCTTTTACTAGAGAACACCACTATCCCAAGAGATCGGAGGAAGCGTGATGAAAGCACATATTCTTGTTGTGGACGACGATCCACGCATCACAGACCTGGTGCGACGCGTCCTGGCCTATGAAGGCTATAGCGTCGCCGTTGCTGCCACTGGTAGCGAGGCCCTGAAGCGTACCCTGGAGCGGCCCCCTGATCTCATCATCCTCGATATTATGCTTCCAGAGTTCAATGGGCTGGAGGTGGCACGGCGGCTGCGTGCAGCAGGCGATAACGTGCCCATCCTCATGTTGACGGCTCGGGATGCCATCGCTGATCGCGTGAAGGGCCTCGAGATGGGAGCCGATGACTATTTAGTCAAACCCTTTGCACCAGAGGAACTGCTGGCACGGGTGAAAGCACTACTGCGGCGGAGCCAGGAAGAGCGTCAGGAGGTGCTGCGCTATGCTGATGTTGAGTTAGATACCGGTACCCGCATTGCCCATCGTGGTACACGTGAGATTGAACTTTCACCTACGGAGTACGAACTGCTCACCCTCTTTCTGCGGCGCCCACGCCAAGTTCTCACCCGCGAAATCATTCTAGACCGAGTCTGGGGCATGGACTTTGAAGGCTCCTCCAACGTTATGGAAGTCTACATTGGGTATCTACGTTCCAAGCTTGAGGCGGTGGGTGAGCCCCGGCTAATCCATACAGTGCGCGGTGTCGGCTACGTCTTCAAAGAGTGAAGAGTATATTCCTATTGCATAATCAAGAGACCAATTCGGGTCTGAGAGGCCCCCCGAACATCTCCCCTTTGTATGCACGCGCTCACACAGTGATACAACGGACACAAGTGATACAAGTGATACAACCGATACAAATGATACAAACCTCATTGGGAATACACTATGCAGAACACTCAAGAGGTGCAGCCGCAGCGTTGAATGGAAGAGAGTAGAGCCATGAGGACACTGAAAGCACTCCCTTCTAACCTGGGAAAACCCCGTTCACTGCGCTTACGCTTGATGTTGTGGTATGGCACGCTCTTAGCCCTTGCGCTGAGCTTCTTTGCGACCTTTATTCTCTTCTTGACGATTGATGCGCTGCACCAGAGCGTTGAGGGCGGAATACGCGCTCAGGCTCGGCTAGCTTCACTCGCTATCGAACGCGAACTCTCGCCTACCTCTCCGTACTGGCCTGCTCAGCTTTCTCTCCCGACCATTGACACGTATCGTGAGCCTGGGATAATTGTCGAGGTCGTGGACGCGCACAGCTCTATACACTATCCCTTCCCTGGTGGAACAAATAGGAGTATTCCGCTGAGTAACCAGACCACGAAAGCTGTACTCGCTGGACAGACGATCTGGTACACTACCACCGTGGAAGGAGAGCAAGTGCGTGTGGAAGCGGTACCTATTCGTGTACCAACGACTGAGTCGAGCGCAACCGCGGTGGGTGCTGATGGAGCCCCTCTTGGGTCTGGTCCGGTCATTGGTCTCCTGTTGATTGCGAAATCGCTCAGCGATGTGAATGCCACCTTGTTCTTCTTACAGACATTGCTCCTGCTTGCAGGGTTGGCAACCCTGGGAGGTGGGCTCATCGGGAGTTGGATTATCGCCACCCGCGTGCTACGGCCACTGGTAGGCATTGTTGCCACTGCACGCACCATTGCTGCTTCGACCGATCGAGGGACACGCCTGGGCAACCTGAGCCAACGTGTGCCTCGCCCCGGTGGACGTGACGAAATGGCTCAGGTGGTGCAGACATTCAATGAGATGCTGACCTCTTTGGAGAAGGCAACCCATACCCAACGCCGCTTTGTTGCAGACGCATCCCACGAGCTGCGCGCCCCACTCACCACGATTCAGGGCAATCTGGCCTTTTTACAACGTCACCTGGATGAACTGCCACCCGAGGAACGCCACACCATGCTCGTCGATGCACATGGGGAGACGTTACGGCTGGCGGAACTAGTAGAGGATTTGTTGCTCTTAGCTCGCGCCGATGCCAAGGCGGATGCATCACAGGAAGCACAAGCATTGGAGACGGTGGGAGAAGGCCCACACAAAATGCCTCTCGTCGAACTCGATCATGCCGTGCTCCAGTTGGTACGCCAACTACGCAGACGGTTGAGCGTGGAGGGCTCGACATTGAAGCTGGAGATTGGTCACATCGAGCCCGTACGTGTGCAGGGTGATGAGGAGAGCCTGCGCCGGGTGGCTCTCATTCTGCTCGACAATGCCCTCAAGTATATGTCGAGTAGCAGCGAAGAGGGCAAGGGTCGCGTGACCGTCTCAGTAGAGCGAGCGGAGGAACAGGCAGTCTTACGTGTGTCCGACACCGGTATCGGGATTGAGCCTGCTGACCTGTCACATATCTTCGAACGTTTCTACCGAGCTGATCGCGCCCGTTCTCGCCACGGCACAGGGCTTGGTCTCTCGATTGCACAAACTATGGTCGAGCAAATCGGTGGACACATCACTGCTGAAAGCACACCGGGTCAAGGCAGTACCTTCAGTGTCTGGCTTCCTCTTGCCGAAAAGTGATAAGCTCTCAGCTTCATCTCAGCTACCTTACAGCCTGAGTTCATACCTGTACGATATCCTGTTACCAGAATATGGCAAGGGTAGGAGACTTTATCCTTCCATTGAGATAGTGGGGTCGCAACCAAGTGTTGTGGCCCCATAGTAAAGCAGGCTATTCGATGCTTGTGGTAGTACCAAACGAATACTCTTGTTATACATTTTGGAAAAGGAAATACACGATGCTTGCAGGCAATATATGGTTATGGATAGGCTTTAACGTCTTCGTTCTGGCGATGCTCTCAATTGACCTTGGCGTCTTTCATCGCAAAGCGCATACTGTCTCTCTCAAAGAGGCATCGATATGGAGTGTGGTATGGATTCTGCTGGCTCTCATTTTTAACGTCGGCATATACCTATTCAGTGGACCTGAACCTGCGTTGCAGTTCTTCACAGGCTATCTCATCGAAAAGTCACTCAGCGTTGATAACATCTTCATCTTTGTGCTGCTCTTCACTACCTTGAGTGTACCGGCGGCGTATCAACACCGCGTACTTTTCTGGGGTATTCTGGGTGCCCTCGTGATGCGCGGCACGATGATTGCACTTGGGGCTGTCCTGCTCGAAACGTTCCACTGGATCATTTACCTGTTTGGAGCTTTCCTCATCTTTACAGGGGTCAGAATGGCGTTTCATAACCAAGAGGAAGTACATCCCGAGCAAAATCCGCTGCTGAAGCTTGTTCGTCGTATCATCCCTGTTACCGATGGCTATGAGTATGATCGCTTCATGATACGGCGAGGGGGTCAAGTGCTGGCAACACCATTGCTACTTGCCTTGCTGGTCGTCGAGACAACTGACGTGATCTTTGCCCTAGACTCCATTCCCGCAATCTTCGCAGTCACGCAGGACCCGTTCATCGTCTACACATCCAATGTCTTCGCAATTCTTGGCCTACGTTCGCTGTACTTCGTGTTCGCGGACATGATAAGAAAGTTCTACTACCTGAAACCTGGGTTAGCAGTGATCCTGTCCTTCGTTGGCGTCAAGATGGTGCTGGCGGACATCTATCACATTCCTACAATCCTCTCCTTGGGGGTGATCGCTCTGGTACTCGCCGCCGCCATTGTTGCCTCAGTTGTACGTGCTCGACGGCTTAAGACAAGTGAGCCAAAACCTGAGGTGGAGATGCAAAAAGACCTTGTCAAGGAGCAAGGATAAGTGGCTCTCCATCCTTCCAGTGAAACAGACAGAATGAGTCGGGTGTGCTCCTCGTCGATGGGGATCAGCTTCCAGGCCCAAGAGCTCGCGGCCTTCTCCCAGAGCATCCAGTGGTTCGGCTCGAAGGCCCTCACACGGAAAGCCGTCTCCTCGGTCACCTTCCCCGACATGGGTATCCACGTGCCTACCTCGATGTGACAGAATACCTTCTTTCTCCCTGTGGCACTCTCAGAGATGCCAGATAACTTCAAACCTGAGCGGAATACACATCGCTCCAGATCAGGCATGAGCCGCCCTCACTGCCAGTGGTGTCGCCGACTCCGAGTAATCGCGGAAGAGGACAAGCGTAAACCAGACGGCGAACAACGTCAGGATGACAAATGGTGCCGTTCTTCAGCTCTGTGCAGGAATCGGTGATAGGATGAAACCGTGACGGTTTTGTGTGAGGAAAGCCTGTAAATGTAACCCTTGTGTGATGTTCAAGCATTACACTCTACAATATATGAATATCTACGGTGAGGAGTGTTTTTGACCGTCAAAAACCTGGAGGTCACCGCAAAAGGAGAAACATATGAATACGTTTGTTGTCTATGACTCACAGTTCGGGAATACCGAGCGGATTGCTCAGGCGATCGCAGACATGTTGCGTGAATTTGGACAGGCGCGGGCCGTCCGTGTTGATCCAACACAAGCTATCGACTTTCAAGGAGTGGATTTGCTCATTTTAGGGTGTCCAACACAGGGGTGGAGACCAACTCTAGCCATGCAATCCTTTCTCATAAACGTATCACCCAAATCGCTGGATGACCGGCTCTGCAGCACAGAGAATCGCTAAGCAGCTTCGTAAGGTGGGAGTCGAGCCGATCGTTGCGCCGGAGAGCTTCTTCGTGAAAGGCAAACAAGGTCCCCAGGTGGATGGAGAGATTCAGCGAGCAGCGCAGTGGGCCTTGGGCATTCACCACCAGTACGAGGCATCTCAACCGCATCTCTCTGTGCGCTAACCTCAAAAGGGGGAAACGCATGCAGATCATGAGGAGTGATGATAGCGAATCTTGAAAGTCGCTATCATCACCCCATTCATCATGGAAGGTTAGTGGTATGTCCAAGCTGACTTGGAATGCTGGCGCAAGTTTTTCATGAATTTGACGAGAAGTGGCGACACAAGTTCTGTCAGCAGAAACAGACTCCAGACTCTGCCTTTGAGGAGATTGTAATCATGGAAGAGTTTCTTCCAGGGAGCTTTCGCCACAAAGTGCCCGAAACCAAATTCAAACAGCATAGTCAGACTGACCCACCCCGATGAGAAGCAGCTTCGTCCTATCCAGTTGGGCTACCGTTTTCTTCAGCATGAAAAAAGCCCACAAGAAAAAGGCACCAGAACCAAGAGCTGTGCTTATTTGGTGCGCACGAAGCTCTCCCACAAGAGGTCGATACCATTTTTCGCGTATCGCTCCATTGAGGAAGGCCATAGGCACAAAGAACACCCAGGTGAGAATGACACGCACAAGCAGCGATGATTTCATAACGACATTCCTTTCGCATGGGAGACTATCAAGCGTGGAGGGCGGTCGCCAGCAGTTCACGCGCCCAGCTCTGGATGGCATCCCAGTTGCGCCCATCTCCCTCGGACATCACCTTCTTGGCAATGATGCGGTCGAGCCATGACAGCTTGCTGTAATCGATCTTGCCCGCGAACAGGCCGATGCTGGTCGGTTCGAGAATCACACGCACGGGATCCAGATAGGCCAGAACAGTCTTTCTCATCTCGGGCGTATCCTCGCGGAGCAATCCACTGACGAGAAAGTAAGCCGTCGGGATATGGCTCAGGGTGTCACGGTTCGCCTTGACAAACGTCACCACCTCAGGCAGCCAGTGGCCCATGCGAATGGCACTACCGATAACGACAGCGTCATAGCCCTTCACTTCTCGCACATCCTGGATAGGCCGTACTTCCACGATTGCCCCAGTCTCACTCAGTACCTCAGCCACCCTCGCGGCCACTTCGGCTGTCGAGCCTGCGCGGGTTGCATATGCTACGAGAATCTTATTCATAGTTTTTCCTCCTTTTTCGAGATGATTAGACACCTTATCAACCTGGCTGGCGGCACGAGCGATGCCAGTGGGTCACGATGAGATAGTGCAGGCTCACTTCCAGCAACAGTTGGGCTACCTTGGTGACCCAACCGAGGGGCTCAACAGCTAGCCCAGACGGCCGCCGACGAGCCAACCGAGAGCAAAGGTGAGAGCAGAAGCCAGCAGACCGAGCAAGACCTGCCGTCCCCCCGCTTTGAGCAGTGGTGCCCCGGTTGTCAGCGTGATCCCTACGCCAACAACAAACAAGCCCAGGATGCCCAGGAGCAAACTGATGACGACAGCGAGCCATCCGCCGCCGAAGGCAAATAGTAATACAGGGATGATGGCTCCCATGGCGAAGAGCAGAAACGAGGTGATCGAGGCTTGCCAGGCAGACCCCCCCAACTCTTGGGGATCGATGCCGAGTTCTTCGCGTGAGAGTGTATCCAGCGCGGCCTCGTGCTTTCCATCCTGCCCATCTCCCGCGATGATGCGTTGGGCCATCTTTTGCGCCGTTTCCTGGTCAAGGCCTTTGGCCTGGTAGATTAGTGCCAGTTCCTCTTGCTCTTCTTCTGGTATAGCAGCCAGTTCCTGACGTTCGACCTCGATCTGCCGTGTATACAGTTCACGTGCACTCTGCACGGAGAGCCACTCCCCGATAGCCATCGAAAGTGCGCCCGCGAGCATACCTGCCAGACCGGTGAACAGGATGGTATGGCCGGGTAGGTTCGCTCCGGCCACGCCCATCACCAGGCTCAGATTGGTGGTAAGGCCGTCGCTAGCTCCCAGAACGGCTGCACGCAATGCATTCCCCCCGCTAGTAGCGCGGTGACGCCCCTCGAAGCGTGCCAGGACAGGCCCGGCAATACCCCCGTGAGTCGATGTTTGTATTGCACGAAAGATGCGCACATGCGAGCGTTCCTCAGCAGGCATGCCCGCTGCTTGCGCTTCCGGCTGAGTATCGTAGGCGCTGACCGCCTTGCGTTCCATGGTGGAGATCAGAGGGAGGACCGCACTGACCCCGAAGCGTTGGGCAAGCAAGGCCAGTGTCCGTATGCGCCAACCGGGAGTGTAAGGCGGCACGGTCTCACCTACCCGACGCAGGTAATCCACCCAGACTGATGCATGTCGCTGCTCAACCTCCGCCATCCGGCGATAGAGTTCAGCCAGATGTTCATCGCGTTCTTTTTTCGCGAGTAACTGGTAGAGTGTAGCACCTTCTTGTTCAGCACGCAGATTGGCGTGATAGCGTTCAATATCGGTTTTCATAGTCGTTGTCATATCGTTTCTCCCGTACAGGGACGAGAAGCTGCTCAGTAGGGAAGGATGTGAGATCACCTTTCCTTGCCCCGATGCTCTGTACTCTGTCGTGCTTGTCTTATGGCTCGTGAGCACTCGTCCTACACATAGACTATCAGGCTGAACTCACAGAGCAATCACAAATGACCTCTGTGAGTTCACGATTGGCACACAGAAGGTACGCCCTACCTGGCTAGGCCGAAGAGGGCGACCGGGATGGCACCACTCGGCAGCCATCAGCTTTTGCATCCCCCCACGATACAAACCGAAGGCGATGAGGAGCAGAACCTCGAGAAAGGTAAGTTCTCTCTCCTTCTTAATGAGTGAAGAACACGCCAACCAGTACACTGATGAAGGTGACCACGAGTATGATCATCAGCAACGTGATGATCAGAGCAGGCAAGAAAACGACCAGCGTCGCTTTGCCCCCACTCAGGTGATGTACCGCCATAAGTGCGAATACCTGCAACACGATCCCGTAGATGAACGCGGCGGTGTTCAGCAGCCCAAAGTACGGAACCAGGCCGAGGAGGCCGCTCAGCACGCCCAGTGGCGCTTGAAACAGCAGGCTGATATAGCTCTGAGTCAAGAAGGTTCCCTGCCCATTGAACGCTTTCGAGAGCAGGTAGATCAGCCCCATCCAGATGAAGAACCCCAGCGGGACGCCGATGATCCCTCCATAGGAGGCACTGTTCGCCGACAGTGCCTGAATCGCTGCGGGACTGAGGTAGCCAGCGAAGCGATAGCTGATGCTCGTGAAGATCGCCTGTGCCACAAACCCCAGGATGGTCGAGATGATCCCCCAGCCGATGTCTATATTTCTCTTATCCTTCGGGAAGACTGCTTGCCGACCACGAGAGGCCAGCCATCAGCATGGTTTCCCTTCTTCACTCGATACTCACCTGGCATACATCCCTGATCGTCCTCGATAACTTTCAAGGCAGTTGTCAAGATATGACGAAATGCATGAGCAGGGGATTGGCACGATGGGGCAAGACGTTGAGCCTGCAATCCTCACCTCATCGCCCGCATCACTCTATGGTGCAGACATTTCTTCAGTATGAAGTGTAATGCAGGGACTTCTCGCAGAGGTCACATTCGCAGGCTTTATTCGCACGAATCCGTCACAATCTGTCCATCTTCATGTGCTTCCACGTGAGCATTGTTGATGAAGGATCAATGAAACATAATGCACTAGCTCCTCCCAGACATGGCTGGTCCAAGAGCCGCCGTAAAGAATGCAACCACCCGCTCGACATATTCATCTCCCATCACATGAAAGGCTTGAACATGCTGAGCCCTTGGAACAAGCCAAGTCTCAACATGGGCATCAGGTGCTTTGGACGCTGCCTTGGCCAAATCATCCATATTCCAGGGAGGAACAAGAGTATCGGCGAGACTGTGGATGAAGAAAAGGGGACGGGGTGCAATCTGGGCGACCACGTCTACAGGCCGCCCAGTAGAGTAATCGATGCCGTAGAGCACACGGAAAGCAGTCACTATACCCGGAATGAAGAAGGAAAGGAGCCTCGACTCACGCATGATGAGGAGTACAATATCGGCATAGGCACAATCGGTCACCACTGCCTGGATGGCGGGTTCACGGGCGGCAGCTAGCACCATGGTTGCTCCACCCATCGAAACACCCCAGCCACCGATGGCACGAGGAAAGCCCAATTCCGGATAAGGCAGTTGACCAGAATGCAGAAAATCCACGGCCCCTAACACGTCGCGCTGCTCAAAGTAGCCGGCTGAAAGCAGTGCCCAGGATGACTGACCATGCCCTCGCATATCAAAAGCTAGAATGGCAAAGCCACGACATGCAAGTGCCGCACTGAGATCAAGGAGACCAAGTTCCTCCGCAGACCGGTCGGAATGCATTCCATGCACCATGATGAGCGTACGCTGGACGGTCAGTTGTCCATTGAGAAGCACGCCTGGGATGAACCAGCCGTGCAGCAGCATATGATCTTCACGACTGTGAAAGCGCACATTCCGAAAACTGAGGCCAAGTGCTGCAGGAGTGCGTGTGATCGGTTTCGACTGAATGAATGACTCCATCTACTAAGCCATCACCACCTGCTGCCATCGCCGTAGCTATGTTGCACTCTTTCCAACGATTTCCCTGAGCAGGTAATCCAGCTAATTCGTGTATTGGTATTCAGAGTTCGAAGCATGCTATCTGCTCATCTTCACTTCTCATCTCTTCCTCATCGGCCATATTCCATTCTGCCTGTTGAGGCGACTTTAGAGGCTGTACTGAGGACCATGGAACCGCTTCCTGACTTCCGCGCAACAGAGTATCCTGTTGCTTAGAGAGCCATTGCAATAGATCAAGTGCCTCACAGGCGGACAAGTACTTCTCGCCTATTACTATACCCCACCGAGTACATTGGCAGTTCATATGTCATCTCCTTTGAAGCTAACATCAGGTAGACTTACCTTTTTGTGTTAAACAGGTGCCATTTTAAGTCCAGCTACCTGTCGTGATGTTGAATAGACTACTGCAAGAGATAATTTCTCTGCTACCCATAAAGCATAAAACATGAACATCATAGGGAACTCACAATAATACAACCTATTCTCAAGAAGAGGTCACAGTTTCTCAGCTAGCAGTTCGCCTCATTCTCGTTATAGGCACATCTTGTGTTACAAGGAAATCACAGTTATATACACCTGAGAGCATCTCTTAGTATGCGTTTGAACACACCACCCTTCCTCTGGAACTTCTGATTACCTGTGATGGCTCTGTGAGAATGAGGTCTACTCTTGTGATGTCCTCGTAACGTCCATACATTACACTCCATACTGGAAAGGTGTTTGCACCAAGTGATGAGGTGTGCGAAGAGGTAAAGATTCCAGACTGAATGCCTTGCCCCATCGTGCTGAATCCTCTCTGGGTGCGTTCTGTCCCGTCTAGACTAAGGAAGCAGAACACGAGATGAGCGTTCAAAGTCAACGTCAATTACTATCGGGTCTGACAGCAGACGAGGTGGCAGAGCAGCGGGCACAGGGGTTAGGCAGCGTGCTACCTCCAGCCACGAGTCGATCCTATGCTCAGATTCTCCGGGAGAATGTGTTGACCTTCGTCAATATCATTCTCTTTTCCATCGGGTTCGCCTTGGTGCTTGTGGGACAGTACATGGATGCGCTTGTCTCGATTGGCGTGATCTCGTTTAACCTGGTGATTAGCCTCATCCAGGAGGTACGGGCCAAGCGCACCTTGGATCGTATTGCCCTGTTGACACGCCCAAAGGCCATGGTCGTGCGTGACGGCCGTGAGCAACAGATTGATCCGGGGGAGATTGTCGTGGATGACATCCTGGTGCTCCATCCTGGCGATCAAATCGTCGTTGATGGACCAATCGTCGGCGACGGTCGTGTCGAGGTCGATGAGTCGCTCCTGACGGGCGAATCGAACCTGGTGTCCAAGCAGGAGGGAGACAGACTCTATTCCGGGACTTTCTGCGTCGCGGGTCAGGCATCCTACCGGGCAGAAAAGGTGGGCGTCCAGAGCGTCGCGGGAATATTGACCGCGGGGGCGCGTGCATACCGCGCAAGCTACACGCCGCTCGAGCGCGATATCAGTCTGATTATTCGCATCCTGCTGCTGGTTGCCCTCTTCCTCGAGGTGCTGTTAATCGCCGCCTCAATCGTGAGCCTGATCCCGATAGTGGAGACGGTACGCATGGCGATGGTCATCATCGGCATCGTGCCTAATGGCCTGTTCCTCTCCATCAGCGTAGCCTATGCACTTGGAGCCGTACGCATGGCGGGCAAAGGCGCATTGGTGCAAAAATTTAATGCGATCGAATCGTTGAGCCATGTCGATGTGCTGTGTACCGATAAAACGGGGACGCTGACTGCTAATACGCTTACAGTGGAAGCGTTGCATCCATATGGCATGGAGGAAGCCACATTCCGACGTGTGCTCGGAAGCTATATTGCCACGACATCCAGTAGCAATGCCACCAGTGCAGCGATTCGCACTGCGTGTGCCGAGCAGGCCGGGCTCGCGCTCCACGTGCGTGAAGAGATCCCCTTTTCCTCGGCGCGCAAGTGGAGTGCGCTGGTCATCGATGATGACACCTTGCGAGGCGTCTATGTGCTGGGCGCGCCAGAACTGCTTCAGCCGTTCTTACGTGCTGATGCACCCCTGGGAACCTTCCTCGAGGAACAGGTAGCGCGGGGCATGCGGGTCCTGCTCTTTGCCTGGTTTCCTGAGCCGACGCAGCTCCAAGCGCCAGAAGGTGAGGCGCATCTCCCGCACGGGCTCACCCCGCTTGGTGCGGTGAGCTTACGCGATACCCTGCGTCCGGAAGCACACGAAACGCTTGCCCGCTTGACCGACGTGGGGGTGCAGATCAAAGTGATCTCCGGTGATCATCCCCAGACTGTGGCGGCCCTGGCAAAGCAGGTAGGGTTGGCACCGGATGTCAAGGCGGTCTCAGGAGTGGAACTGGAGACCTTGGATGCCACGCAGTTGGCCAAGGTCGCGCAAGAGGTGACTATTTTTGGCCGCATCACACCCCAACAAAAGGAGAGGCTGGTCCAGGCACTGCGCAGCCGTGACCATTACGTGGCTATGATCGGCGACGGGGTGAATGATGTGCTGGCACTCAAGCAGGCCAACCTGGGCATTGCCATGCAGAGTGGCAGCCAGGCCACGCGCGGCGTGGCCGACCTGGTGTTGCTCAAGGACACGTTTGCCTCGCTGCCTGCGGCGTTTCGCGAAGGACAACGCATTCGCAACGGGATGCACGACATCTTGAAGCTCTTTTTAACACGCGTGCTGTCCGTGACACTGTTACTCATCTCTATTGCGTTTATCGGCGGCTTTCCGTTTCAGCCAAGGCAAACGTCCATTCTCACCTTCTTGACGGTAGGCGTGCCAGCGCTGGCACTGGCCTATTGGGCACGTCCCGGTCACGTCTCTGAGAAAGGCCTGATCCGCTCCCTCGTGCGCTTCGTGCTGCCAGCGTCCTTGACGTTCTGCCTGGTGGCCATTGGCGTCTATCTCGCCGTCCTCCTCCCTGCGGTAGCGACCCTCCCTCATCCAGGCAATCCCTATCGAGAAGGAGCGTTACCGTTGGCACAGACGGCGCTCACGGTGTTCGCGGTGCTGTGCGGGTTGGTCATGGTCCTGTTTGTTCAGCCACCAACAAGATGGCCTCAGGATGGTTACCGCAGAAACTGGCCTCCAACGCTGCTGGTCCTGGGCTTGTTCGCTTGCCTGGTATGCGTCCTCGCCATAGCACCGCTGCGTGCATTCTTCAATCTTCAAGCGCTGGATGTCTTTGATTACCTCATCATTGGTGGTGCCTCAGTGCTGTGGGGAGTACTCGTACACGCAATGTGGCATTTTCACCTCTTTGAGCGCTTCCTTCAACTGGAGGGTACCTCGAATTGAAACTATTATCCGCCCTTTCTCCCTGATCTCGTACCCTTGCAGCGTTCGCTCTGCTGTTTCAATGGAAAAGAGCAAGCGGAGAATTTTTGCAGACTGGGGTACACACCTACCCTTGAGATAAGTATACTGTGAGTCTCTTGTGAGATAGACTTGGTTGACTGTGATCGTGTTGTGAGGAGAGGAGAGTATGCTTGTATCAGAAAAAGAGTACCTGGATTCGGGTACGACTTGCAAGACACAGAGAAAGGAGTGCAAGCATGTTTAAGCGCATTTTAGTGCCCCTCGACGGTTCGGCACTGGCAGAGCAAGCTCTTCCCACAGCGGCCCGTCTCGCACGCGCCTCAGGAAGTTGCGTGATACTGTTACGTGTCGTGAGTCCGCCAGTTGAATATAGCAACGGTGCAGCGTATATGATCTATACGCCAACGAATGTATTAGAAGAAGTGATAGAAGCAGATCAGGCTGATGCACGGCGTTACCTGGAAGGTATAGCAGCTTCCCATGTTTTGGAAGGAATCCACACCCAACTTGAGGTCCATACCGGGCGGGCGGCACCAATGATTTTCGCGATGACCGATGCGCAACATATCGACGTGATTGTTCTGTCCAGTCATGGGCGTACCGGCTTCAAGCGATGGTTCTTGGGCAGTGTGGCTCAGAAAGTGATAAGGCATTCTTCGGTCCCGGTCCTGCTCCTGCGCAAGCGTGAAGGATCGACAGCCGCTCTCTATCCGTATATTGAACGTCCTCTACGCGTTCTCGTCCCCCTGGATGGCTCGATGATAGCAAAGGCCGCTCTGGTTCCGGCGATCAACATGATTGCGGCACTTGCCGCTCCCGGACAGGGAGCCATACATCTGGTACGCGTTGTGAAATTGGATACCTTGCCAGGAGAGGTGCTTGATAGCGAAACCAAAGAGCGCATTTTACATAAAGCCAAAACGTACTTGCAGTCCGTAGCCGGTCATCTACACGAAGGCCTGGCAGCTCAACTCAAGGTAGCGGTTACCTGGTCTGTTGTTCTTGGCGGCGATGCGGCAATAAGTATTCTCAGAGTAGCAGAGAACGGTGAAGATGCAGAAGGCGCGGGGGTGTTCGGAGGCTGCGATGTGATCGCACTCTCCACCCATGGACGGGGAGGTCTACAGCGTTGGGCTATGGGAAGTGTGACGGAACGTGTTCTTAGTGGCACCCGGCTACCTGTGTTGATTGTAGAACCACAACACATGGAACATGAAGCTAGTGAGGCAAAGATACCGCATGCTGATATGCAGGTTTGAGGAAACTCTACGAAGTCTACGCTCTGCCCACGGTAGAAATGTTCTTCTGTGGAGAGCTACCCGGATTATGGGGTGGGAAGTAACTCTCACTCGGTGCTGGTGCAGATTGAAGGGTCCTTCAACCGTATCGAGTATGCACGAGGACAACTCATCCAAGAACAGACTGACTTCAACAAGTGGTTACTGACACAAATTCCCATGAACCTGTTCTATCATCCTGTGCAGCCCACACCGTCGTCGTAGTGACAATGAACAACTGATACGAAGCTGCAATCAAACACACAAGCTTGTATTCGCTTATACGAACAAGCACGCACAAGCTTGTGTGCTTGACCGTAACTTCGTATTAGCTAGAACGCTTCACCTCCAATATCACTGAAAGGTATTCGTGTGTGAGGTGAGAGAAGCAGAACAGTGAATTGTTCCATCAGAAAAGAGAGGAGAGCTATGGAGATGCAAATGATCCAAATTATGCTGTTTGTCTTCTGGTTCTTTCTACCTGCAGGAATGGCGAACATGGCACCAATTTTCGCCGCTAAGCTTCCGTGGCTCAGAACCTTTACCTACCCCCTTGATGGCTATGCAACCTTCCGTGGTCGAAGAATATTTGGTTCTCATAAGACCCTACGTGGGCTGTTCAGTGGCATCCTGGTCGGGGTTTTGACTGTCTATCTCCAGATAGCTATTTATATGCACGTCCCTTTTGTGAGAAACTTCGTCCTTATCGACTATACCACCATTCATCCGATTCTCTTCGGGATGCTTTCCTCAGTTGGAGCATTAGGAGGGGATGCCATAAAAAGTTTCTTTAAACGCCAGCTAAATATAACTCCGGGGAAGAGTTGGTTTCCATTTGACCAGATTGACTATGTGATAGGGGGCGTCTGATCGAGATAGATCGTGCCCGGACCGGGCAATTTGGTCCCCGGAGCGTGGAGATCAGCGATGCGCCCCACATTCCATGGGCGATGATCTTATGAAACATGTCGCTGCGTGCATATTCCTCGTCGACGTGGGCAGGGTTCACATCACCCGACATGATCGCGAAGAGTTCGATATCCTCTCTGCTCAGGGTGCGCACCAAGCTTGCCGTCTCGCCGAGTTGAATCTCATCAAAGATCCGGTTTTCGATCATATCCATGGAAACACTCCTTCTATCGAACACCGATTGTGGGCTACGGTTGCAAGACATACGTACCGGGCGCGTCGGCAAGTCGCGGATAGCCGCACTGCGGCGCACCCAGAGGCGGTGGCGCGATGCGCCCGCTTGACCGATTCGCCAACCACGCCTGCCACGTTGGCCACCAGGAGCCTTCGTGAGAAGGTGTGCTTGCCTGCCATGTGTTGGGATCGATATAGGGCTCATCGGCCCGTCGCGTCGAATATTGGTGGCTGCGGTGTGGATGGCCTGGCTCGCTCACGATCCCAGCGTTGTGCCCGCCACTGGTCAGCAAAAAGGTCACATCAGTGTCGGTGAGGAGTGAGATCTTGTAGACGGAGCGCCAAGGTGAGACATGGTCGCTCACCGTGCCCACGGCGAAAATGGGTACACGGATGTCATTGAGGGTGATGGCCCGGCCCTCCACTTGGTAGCGTCCCTCAAACAGATCGTTGTGCAGGAAAAGCTGTCGCAGGTACTCAGAATGCATGCGGTACGGCAATCTTGTCGTATCTGCATTCCAGGCCATCAGGTCGGTCATGGATTCCGGTTGCCCAAGCAGGTATTCATGGATCATCCGCGACCAGATCAGGTCGTTGGAACGGAGCAGCTGGAAGGCACCTGCCATTTGGGTGGCATCCAGATAGCCCTGGTCCCACATCAGGTTCTCCAGATAGGTCACCTGACTTTCATCTATGAAGAGCAGAAGTTCGCCTGCCTCGGTGAAATCAGTTTGGGCCGAAAAGAGGGTTATGCTTTGCAAGCACTCATCATGTTCTCGTGCCATCGTTGCTGCAGCGATGGCAAGCAGTGTTCCGCCAAGGCAGTAACCTACGCTATGCACCTTGTACTCGGGACAAATCGTCGAGATTACTTTGAGTGCGGCCATGATGCTCATTGTGCGGTAATCCTCCAAACCAAGATCTCGATCTTCTGAGTCAGGATTCTTCCATGAGATCAGGAACACTGTATGGCCTTGGTCGACGAGGTACTTCACTAACGAATTGTGAGGGGAGAGATCCAGGATGTAGTACTTCATAATCCAGGCAGGCACAATCAGCACTGGTTCAGCATAGACCGTCTCCGTCGTCGGAGTATATTGGATGAGCTCGATCAAGCGGTTCCGATAGATAACCTTGCCAGGTGTAACCGCAACCGCTTGGCCGACCACGAACTTTTCTGCACCGGCAGGCTTCGCGTGAGTAAGCATGCGTTGCCAATCCTCCAGCAATTCACTTGTGCCGCGAAGCAGGTTGGCTCCCTCCTCTTTGAGCGTGGCCTGGAGCACTTCGGGGTTAGTGAAGAGGAGATTGGAGGGGGCCATCATATCAAGGAACTGGCGTGCTGTAAAGGAGACAACCTCCTCGTGATGGCGAGAAACACCTGGGATAGCTGTCGTAGCATTTTGCCACCATTGCTCAGCGAGGAGAAAAGCCTGCGAGATCAGATTGAACGGCCAGTACTGCCAATCCGTACTTGTGAAACGGCGATCTTGGGCTCGGGGTTCAACACAGCACGGAGTGTGCGGATCAGCACAATGTGCGGCATACGTTGCCAAATGCAGAGCATTGTACCAAGCTTGCTCGACAAGAGTAGCCTGCTTTTCAGGTGAGTTGCTCAGATGTACCAGCCAATCAAGATAGGCCAGCATCAATGAAGCAGGAGAGAGTCCGCCCGTGATACGCGCCTGCTCTGCTTGAATCAGACGATCAAAGGAGGCACTCTCTGGAGTGATGATAGGTGATGTCATGGTCATGCTCCTTCTGACACTTTCCCGTAAAGCGATCATCGATGCACGATATACGTGCAAAGGCAGTCCCGCTCTACGGATGATAGTTTTCTCTATCTAATAAAGAGAGTAGCATGGATAGCACACAGGGCTGTCACAAAATCAAGGTGAAGCCCTCACAAAAGGCTCACAAGATTCTTATCGAGAGAAAAGCACATGGTGGGAGTATGGATATTCTCTGTAAGGGCTCTTGTCGAGTAATGCCTTTATACTAGATAATGGGTAATCTTGCACATGATTTCCATGAGCTTTTGGTGTATACTTCTTAAGAAAGGTTACATAATGCTGACCGAATAAAGGCCATGATGATCTCGCAATGTAACCAGAGAGTGTCTATATCAGTAATGCATGGAGCTCATAAACAATGGTTGCGCATTCATCATATGAGGGTTTGATCGGGACCACAATGGGCAAGTACCGCCTGGAAAAACTTGGCGAGATAGGGGCGATAGGCCCGCTTTTCATAGCACGAGATAGCGAGGCAGGGAAGCTTTACCGGCTACGCATGCTGATCATATCTGCCGCGTTGCCGCCAGAAGAGCGCATCGTCTACCTCGGACGTTTCCAGAAGGAGGCTAACCAGGCTGCTTCACTGGAACACCCCTCTATCTTGCCACTAGTCGATTATGGTATGCATCCTCTCACTGGCGACATACAGGGAGCTACTCTGCCCTACCTGGTTTCACCATTTATTGCGGCAAGAGCTTTGCATGCGCAGCCTATCCCTTTGGATGCACTGCTTGTCGGCCGCTACCTGGATCAAATCACCGCCGCGCTTACCTATGCCCATGAACGAGCCATACTCCATGGCAGTCTGAGTGTCGAGAATATCCTCATCAAACAGGATGGTGCGCTGCTTGTCGCGGATTTTGGCGTAAAACGCATGCTCGAGTTGTCTGTGCTGAATGATGCGAAAGCAGCGGGCGGCATCGGTGTGAACGAGTTCAGTACACCGGCACCGGAACAGCTGCTTGGGCAGACCTGCGATACCTACACTGATGTCTATGCCCTGGCAGCAGTGCTCTACTACATGCTGACAGGCCACCGCGTGTTTCGTGGCAAAACCAGTGCCGAGATTATTCAGCAGCATCTACAAGCATCCGTGCCGTCACTCAAATTATGGCGCAGTGATCTTCCAGGAGAACTTGATCGGCTGCTTATGAAGGCTATGGCCAAGGAACCAACGCAACGCTACCGTCAACCAGGAGAACTGGCCAATGCCTATCATGCGCTGCTAGCTCCCAATGATAGGCAGCGGGTACCGTTTTTTGTCGGGACGGATGTGCCTGATAGTGGGATATCGAAGCATAGTGTAGCGGGTGTAGGTGAAGCGGGCAGACAGAAGCGCAGGGAAGTGAAGCTTAGCTCCTCCGTTTCAGCAAATCGTTCCACTATGTCTCGTCGTCGCGCCTTGACCTTGATAGCGGCTGGAGGGGGCGGTGTGGCAGCAGCTATTGTGGCAGCGACAGTGTTTGGCAGTCGCTACCTGATTGGAAACACGTCTCCTGCATCTACGCCTGCTGCTCATGCTACAGCTAGCCAGGTTGCGACAGCAAGCGGGCAGGGGAAGCATATTCTAGCTCATACTTCAGATCTACCCTTGAACAGTGCGAAAACATTTGCGCTGGCGGGCAGTGATAATCCAGGGCTTCTCATTCATCTTGCCAGCAATCGCTTTGTGGCCTTCAATTCTACTTGTACGCATGCTGGCTGTGCTGTAAACTACAATACACAGAATAAATTACTTGAATGTCCCTGTCATGGGGCAGTTTTTGATCCTGCGAAGAATGCTGCTGTTGTGCAAGGGCCTGCGCCGTCCCCACTGGCCCCCGTCAATATTACTGTCAATGCGGATGGCACTATCACTGAGAACTAGGAGCATAGGCATGCCTGAACAACTTTCGTATGTAGTGATTGGCAATGGCATCGCGGGAGCAACCGCCGCCGAAATTCTGCGCGACGAGGATACAGCAGCGGATATTACCGTCATCGCCGATGATCCGTTTCCTGTCTACTACCGCCCGGCACTTAAAGATTACTTGGCGGGACGTGTGCGTGAGGATAAACTGTGGGCACGTCCAAGCAGCTTTTATCAGAACCGGCACATTCGCTTTGTCTCAGATCGCGTGGTAGCTATCCAGGCGGGGCAACACGCAGTACAGCTGGCAAGCGGTCGCGAGCTTGGATATCATCGCTTACTGCTTGCCAATGGTGCGCGTGCCAGTCGTCTCACCTGTCCAGGTTTAGACCTGGAGGGTGTCACCACCTTGCGCACCGTTGCCGATTACCAGGCAGTGCTGCAGCGCCTGAGTAGGGCACATCGTATCGTCGTCAGCGGGAGCGGCACACTGGCTTTAGAAACCATCGAGACATTGCGACATCGCGGCTATCATGTCACACATCTCTTGCGCCGCCGTACCCTCTGGTCAGAAGTACTGGATACCACCGCCTCTGATCTTGTGCTTCAACAGGAACGCCGCGATGGCGTCGATGTACGCATCGAGGAGGAGATAGCTGAAATCAGCGGGAAAAATGGGCAGGTCTCAGGCGTGGTGACGACTGGGGGCAAGCGTATCACCTGTGATATGGTGCTGATAGCCATCGGCGTTGAACCGATTATTGATTTTATCAAAAGCAGTGGCATTCCCTGTGGACGCGGCGTTAAAGTAGATGCTGCTATGCGTACCAGCGCCCCAGATGTTTATGCGGCTGGCGATGTTCTCGAAACAACCGATACCCTCACCGGGCGTACGCGTGTTATCGGACAATGGTATCCCGCCATTCAACAAGCGCGAGCCGCCGCCTATAGTATGCTCGATCTGCTCGATACCGATGCTCCCTTTAACTCTACTGCCTTTTATAACGCCACCTTCTTGTATGGTCTCGATTTCGCCTGTATTGGGCTGACACAGATACCGCGTAATGCTCAGGGCTACCAGGAAATTGTGGCGAATCCCTTGCCACACACCTACCGCAAAGTAGTGTTGAAAGACGGCGTACCAGTGGGAATGCTCGCTCTGGGTGATCGCTCCGGAGTCCTGGCTTTCAAGCGTGCCATCGATCACAAAGTCAATCTTACGCCTGTCATCTCGCACCTGTTCGCTAATGACTTCAAGCTGCATGACTGGATGGATAAGCAGGGCGTACCGCCGCCCATACTGGGTGTCAGCAGGCAGGGAGAGCGAGCAATTCAGCAGGCGGCCTACGCGGGAAGTGGCGCTACCCGCGTGACGGGATTGAAACCACAACCGCGCATGGAAGCCTTCCTTGTACCTGTAACTGCCGATGCACAACCTGGAGCACCCGGCTTAGTAGAAACATTGTTGAGTCAGACGAAAGTTCTCACTATAGGTCGCCAGGTTGGTACCACTCTTCTCATTGATCATCCGTCTATCTCACGCCGCCATGCGGATATTGTCTATGCCAATGGACAATATCTGCTGCGTGACCTTAGCAGTTCCAATGGAACGTTTGTGAATGACAGGGGCCTGCAAAGGGGAGAGGTGTATACTCTCAAGGCGAATGACAGGATACGCTTCGGCAAGGTTTCCTACGTTTTCCAGGTCAGGCAGGCAGACAAGCAACCTGGCTCGTCTACCTCTGTCGGCATGACGAAGTTGCATGAAATGGCAACGGGTTTCTTTGATCCGACTGTTGCTGTTCAAACACCGCCACCAACAGGCCAGCCTGTCCTTAATGCTGATGGTTCTCTGCTCTTGCCGGGAGCTACACAACCGCTTCCTGCTGCTGTCGTTGCATCTTTCAAAGAGACGCCCGCGCTGGTAGTCATAACGCGAGGAACGCCCAAAGTCTTTTCGCTCAAACGAGGCGCACGTATCACACTGGGGCGCGATAAAAAGAACGATATTGTCCTCGCGGAAGTAGCGGCTTCGCGCTTGCATGCTGAAGTGCTTCACGCTCCTGACGGGTTCTACATTCGTGATCTGCACAGTAGCAACGGGGTGATTGTCAACGAGACAAACATTGATAATCCCTATCTGCTCGTACACGGAGACCGCATCATGATTGGCAGTATCATCATATTCTACATGTTCATTGCCGAGGAATTTGTAGAGACGCAAGGTGTCGCACTTGCTGTCGAGAAGAAAACGTACACCTGTTCCTCTTGCGGCGCAACGAACCTGCCCACAGCCCGCTTTTGCGCAAGCTGTGGGTCACCATTGAAGCATGAGAACGTGGCAATGTAGGAGGTTTCCATGCAGACACCATCATCCAAAAAGTCGCCTGTGGTTGTAGGCATCGAACATCGTACCAATCTGATACCTTTGACCGAGGACGAGGTCCGTTTCGAGATCGATATGTGTATCGGTTGTGATCGCTGCATGCGTGCCTGTCCTATACCGATGTCGTCGATGGTCAATATTGCCGATCTTAATCGCGCCACCATTTCTGATGAGGTTGCTCCACATGTAGCGCGTTTCACTGATGAGTGTGTCATGTGTGGCTCCTGCGTGCCTGTTTGCCCGGTCAATAACCATCGCGACCTGTTGATGCTCTCGCTCAAACAGCGCCTGGGCGTCTCCTGGGACGGCACGGTAGATATGAAGCGCGTGCTGAATTTTCTCCCACCAGGCTGGACACCGGCCCTCTTACTCACTCGTTTGCGTGAGCAGCCCATGTTCAGCGATGCACATCTCGTACAGGAGAACTACCTGCTGCATATGGCGGCAACCTCGAAGTTCTTGACGCTGTTACCTGGTGCTGTGCTGATGCACGAGGGTGAGTATAGCCGCTCGATGTACTTCATCCTCGAAGGACGTTTTGAACTCTCATCGACGGGTGCAGATGGCCGTGAGTTACCTGTTGCTATCCTGCGACGAGGCGAGTATATGGGTGAACATGGAATGCTCACAGGCCAGCAACGCAACGCTACCGCTCGTGCGCAAACGGCGGCAATTGTACTGGAAGTGCCGGAACAGGTGATGCAGCGTTTGATGGAGCTGGTTCCCCCCGTACGGCGGTTTTTCGAGCAGTTGAACAATGCACGATCGATCGAGGCCATTCTCAAGCGCATGGCAATCTTCCAGGGTATCTCCGCCACCGATATACGCAGGCTTGCCGAACAAACAGAGGTCAAATTCTATGATCGTGATGAGCATCTCTTTAGTGAAAGTGGTATGGGAAGTCCGGCACGTGAATCGTTACATATCATCTTAGAGGGTTTTGTGAAGGTCGCTCGCCGCACGGCTGCGGGAACAGGGCACGACAAAACAGATGAACGCATCATCGCCTATCGACAGGGCGGTGACTACTTTGCAGGCGGACTTGACCTGCTAGGTGATGGGCAAGCTGTCACCGTCAGTGCTATTACCCGTACCAGAGTAGCCGAGGTTCCAAGACAGGTGCTGCTGAATGTCTTTGCTCACTATCCCGAAGTGCAACAGCGTTTCAATGTACGGTCACAGCAATATCGCGATGCCGCCGCCGCTGCACAAACAGGAATCTTTGATCCACTGGCGCATACGCACACTGAAATGGTCAACGCACTTTCAGATGCCGAAGCACGTGCCGGGCTGCGCTCATTGGTTGGCGGCGGTGTCATCGAAGGAACAGAAGTCCTGGTGATCGACCTTGATAAGTGTGTTCACTGTGATGAATGTGAGGAAGCCTGTGCGCGTCGCCACGGTCACTCTCGCATGAATCGTAAGGGTATGGTTGTTGGTAACATTAGTATTGCTACCGCCTGCCGACAATGTCAGGACCCGGTATGTATGCTCTGTAGCCGCGCTGGTATTGCCCGCTTGCCCAGTGGGGAGGTCTACATCACCGAAAGCTGTATTGGTTGTGGTATCTGTGCTGAACGCTGTCCCTATGACAACATTTCGATTATGACCCTTGACGATCCTGGCGAACCGCAAAGTGCCTTGAGCCGCTTCAACGACTTCTTCAAGAAAGGCGCAGGCAAGGAGCGCGGGCGCAAATCGTTACCTATGTCGCAGGCAGCTCCCGGCCCACTCAATGTACATAAACCAACGGATGCCTTTGGAGAGATGCGTAAAAAAGTGGCGATTAAGTGCGATCTGTGCGCCGGCTATAATAATCAGGCCTGTGTACAGGCCTGCCCCACCGGTGCAGCTATTCGCGTACGTCCACTAGAATTCTTCGGCTCAACAGAAGATATCCTGCAACGACGTACTCACTAATGATAAGGAAAAGTTCATATGGCTGTTGCGACAAAATCATCATCACGGCGCGTCTGGAAAGCACCTACAACCAAAGCATGGTGGATATGGCTGCTGACTTCGCTTGTACTCTACATAGTAGTCTATGCTATCTACCTCATGGCTATGAGCACCCAGCGTTTTCCAGGACCATTCAATGAGCCCTTCCGCAGCTTTGGTATCCTGGCTTTTTTGCTGGTCTTAGCCACTGCTACCTATTCGCTGCGTCGTCGTTTCGTGCGCGGCTTGCCGGGTATGGCGCGTCAATGGTTGTGGATGCACACCTGGCTTGGTATCCTCGCTGTACTCATAGCCATGTTGCATGAGAACTATGCGCATATTCTGCACGATTATTGTCAGAACGCCAGTTGTTTCACGCAATCCTACTGGGGAACGAGCGCCTTGCTTGCCCTGATCTTCCTTGTTATAAGTGGGATCATCGGACGGCTGCTCGACACATGGCAAGCGCGGGTAATCGCGCAAGACGCCAGCACCAACGGCGCGGGTATCTCAAGGGTGATTGATGAAAAAGTTCTGGAATTGGAATACACCATCGAGCGGTTGAGCGCGGGCAAGTCAGAGCCATTTAAAGCTTTTTATATGCAAGCACTTGAAGGAAACGGTGGCATTCCACCTACGTTACCCACGCTCACACCAACTGAACAGGGCGATTTTCAGCGCGCCTATGCAACGCTCACTGCTCGCGCTTCCCTGGTACAATCTCTGCAAAAGCAGAGCCGCGCCAATCTCATTATGCGCTCCTGGCGCATTATTCATATCACCCTCGCCTGTCTTGCACTGCTGGTGATTGTCTATCATGCCACGATGGAATTACTGGTGAATGTTTTGCATATTGTCACGACAAGGTGATGGGATAGCTACTGCGCCATGGGTTAAAAAAATGGGTAATCTTGCGGACGGCTGTACACTGTAAGCGCGATATACTTGCGTTGTGAAGAGAAAAGATGTATGTTATTCTCATCTGTTTACTAGAGCATGCAGTGCTTATATAGCCGCAAGGAGAGTATCGACCATGCAATGTCCACAATGTAATGCACAACTCGATGATAATGCCATTTTCTGTGGCAATTGTGGTAACCAGGTGGCACCACTGCAAGCCCAGGGTGCCACCGTCGTTTATAACTCACAAGCTGACAAGGAAAAGATAGCGGCTAATCATACCAGCTATGATCCACCACGCTCGACCTTGCACACCCCAAAAGATGTAGGAGAAGGGTTTGCCCCAGTCCCGTCAAGTACACCAATTAAAGGAAGCCAATCCGATAAACAGCAAGGACTGGCTATGCGCCCCTCTGCCTCACAAACGCCTTTCAGGCGCACGAACGTCAGGCTGATCGTCCTGGTTGTTGCTCTCATCCTGTTAGTGATAGCAGGTGGTACGCTAGGTGTAGTCTTGAAAAATATGTACACGGGGAAAAGTAGCGCTCCTGCTAATACGACACTAGCGGCCAATGCCAATGGCGTCATCAACT
>WNGD01000541.1_pt1 | contig 60077 bp, 55 predicted proteins | sample 5400671 | NCBI WGS metagenome assembly WNGD01 (sample SAMN13153369, study PRJNA577476) | soil metagenome | isolation source: 40 cm soil or saprolite under grassland replicate 2 | place: USA:California | collected 2016-06-15 | reverse complement strand
CCGGCAGGGCCCAGCCGTTGTTGGTGCCGCCCTGGGACTTTAAAAATGATCTCGGAATGTATCCATATCTAACAAAACCGAACGCACTCTATCTGTCAATAGGCCATAACCCGCCAAACGCGCAGGCAACCGCGGGCGATCAAGCAGGGGTAGCTTCGGACATCACCGGGCATCAGGTAGGCATGCGGGACACGACGTACGCCTGCCTCTGGCGCGCTGCGCTCGCTACTGGGGCGTGAGGCACCAGCGAAGGCGCCGCCCCACTACGCTTGATAACTGGACCATGATGACGCGGGGGGACGGTGGGCTCGTGGCATCCGGCACCGGAACCGTCGGCCTGACCGGCGCTGAGGTCGCGCAACGCACCGCACGCGGCGAGCGGAACGATGTGCCGCGGCGAGCGAGCCGCGGCGCCGCGGAGATTGTAACAAGCAACGTCCTCACGCTTTTCAACGCGATCGTCGGAACGCTGTGCGCTATTGTTCTGATCTTCGGGCAACCGCAGGACGCACTCTTCGGCCTGGTCATCGTGGCCAACACCGGTATCGGGATTGTTCAGGAGTTGCGAGCCAAGCGGACGCTTGACCGGCTCGCCCTGGTCAGCGAGGAACCGGTCCGGGTCGTACGGGATGGCGCTCCCATCCGGATACGCCCTGACCAGGTCGTGCTCGGCGAGCATATTCTGCTGGCGGCCGGCGACGGCATCGTGGTCGACGGAGAGGTGGCCGCCTCGGCCAAGCTGGAGGTCGACGAATCACTGCTGACCGGCGAGGCGGATCCGGTGGCCAAGGACGTGGGCGCGCAGGTCTTCTCTGGAAGCTTCGTGGTGGCGGGTTCCGGCGGCTTCACGGCTACCAAGGTCGGCCGCGACGCCTACGCGGCCCGCATTGCCGCGGAGGCGAGCCGGTTTTCGCTGGCAAGCTCGCAGCTTCGTGCCGGGATAGACCGCTTCCTCAAGCTCATCACCTGGCTGATCGTCCCGGTCGCGATCCTCCTCACGGTCAGTCAACTGCTCACCGTGCACGCCAGCCTCGGTGACGCCATCTCTGGCACCGTCGCCGGAATCGTCACCATGATCCCCGAGGGCCTCGTGTTGCTGACAAGCATCGCCTTCGCGGTTGGCGTTGTCAGGCTGGGAGCGCGTGACTGCCTGGTTCAGGAGCTTCCCGCGATCGAGGTGCTGGCCCGAGTCGACGTGCTGTGCCTGGACAAGACCGGCACGCTTACCGAGGCAGGCATGCAGCTGGACGAGGTGCGCGAACTGCGCCCTGGCACGCCGGTGCGCCGCGCGCTGGCTGAGCTCACGGCGCTGGAGGAGCGGCCCAATCCCACGTTGCGTGCCATTGCCGATGGCCTTGGCGGCCGCAAAAGGACCGACAGCGGAATCGGGCGGCAGGCGCCGCACGCGGGTGCGCCACGCCCGGATGGCGGGACCGCGCAGGAGGCGCTGCGGGCAGGCGCCGGCGAACCGCGGCGCGACGGCTCGCCAGAGCGGGATGCCAATGCCGGGTGGCGGCCGGTCCAGGTCGTACCGTTCTCGTCCGCACGCAAATGGAGCGGCGCAGCTTTCGATGGTTCGGGGGGGTGGGTGCTTGGCGCGCCCGACGTGTTGCTCGGCGCCGCCGATCCGGTCCGCGCGCAGGCCGAGCGGATCGCGGCCACCGGCTTGCGGGTGCTTGTGGCCGGGCAAGTAGATCGGGTTCTGCTCGACGACCCCGACGCTCTTCCCGAGGCCGGCCAGATCGCGCCCGCGGCGCTGATTGTGCTCCGCCAGCGGCTACGCGCGCAGGCGCAAGATGCGCTGCGTTACTTCGCGGCCCAGGGTGTCGCGATCAAGGTAATCTCGGGCGACAACGCCGCGTCGGTGGGCTCGGTCGCGGCCGAACTCGGCATTCCGGGCGCCAGCCACCCCGTCGATGCGCGCACACTGCCCGACGGGCATTATCCACAGGAATCCAGGGTTATCCCCAGAATCCCTTTCACCCCTTCCGCCCCCCTTGACAACCTGGCAAGATCAACAGTAGGGCAAAGCCCCCAAGGGTGGGCGGGTTATGTAAGAGAGCCAGCGCAAGGCGCGCGGGGGGAGCCAGGTTCCGTGCCAGCGCAAGGCGCGCGGGGGGAGCCAGGTTCCGGGCGAGAGCCAGCGCGGGGGATGCGCGGGGGTGTGGACACGTCGCTGCAGGCTGGGGCGGGAGGGCCCTCGTCTCCTGGCAGCGCGGCCGGGACGGGTGGCATGGGCGGTCTCGGCGAGGCCGAGTTGCGCGAGATGGCACGCGCGCTCGAGGTCAATTCGGTGTTCGGCCGGGTGTCACCACAGCAGAAGCGGGCTTTCGTCGCGGCGCTGCAGTCGGCGGGGCACACGGTCGCCATGACTGGTGATGGAGTCAATGACGTGCTCGCGCTCAAAGACGCCGACCTCGGCGTCGCAATGGGCTCGGGCAGCGGCGCCACCAGGGCGGTCGCCAAGGTCGTGCTGCTCGACAACAACTTCGCGTCGCTGCCGTACGTTGTCGCAGAGGGCAGGCGGGTCATCGGCAACATCGAGCGAGTCGCGGCGCTTTTCCTCACCAAGACCGTGTACGCGATCTTGCTCGCCGTGGCGGTCGCCGTGACCGGCCTTGCGGGTCTCGCGGGCCTGCGCGGCCTGGCGTTCCCTTTCCTGCCGCGGCACCTTACGCTGATCTCCACGCTCACCATCGGCGTCCCCGCGTTCGTTCTCGCGCTCGCGCCGAACATCGAACGCGCCACGTCAGGATTCGTGCCGCGGGTGCTCCGATTCGCCGTCCCCGCCGGAACGGCCTGCGCTGCCGCGACCTTCACGAGCTATGTTCTCGCCCGGCTGGCGCCCTCGGCCACCCTCGTCGCCGACCGGACCACCGCCACGATCGCCCTGTTCGGCGTGGCAGTCTGGGTGCTGGTGCTGGTCGCCCGCCCATACACCTGGTGGCGCATCGCGCTCGTCGGCGTGATGGCAGGCTGCTTCATCGCCATCTTTGCGACCCCATGGGCACGCCACTTTTTCCTGCTCAACGCCGCAAGCGTCCGCAATGCCGGTGTCGCGCTCGCCGTGGCGGCGGCAGCTGCGGCGGCCCTCACGATGGGCCAGACCGCCGCTCGCCGCCTGCGCGGGCGCGGGCCGGGCGGCCGATAGGGTTGGCACATGGCCGACCCATCCGACGTGCTCGCCGAGCGGGTGAAGCGCGCGCTTTCTGCGGCGTTCGGCGCGGCGGAGGGCGCGACCGACCCGCTGATCCGGCCATCTCAGTTCGCCGACTTCCAGGCGAACGTGGCGCTGCCATTGAGCAAACGGCTCGGCCGAGGGCCGCGCGACATCGCCGCGGAGCTGGTCAGCCACCTCGACGTGGCCGACGTCTGCGACCCGCCCGAGGTGAGCGGCCCAGGTTTTGTCAACTTCCGGCTACGCGACGACTGGATAGCCGCGCAGGCGCAGGAGATCTCAGCCGATGATCGGCTGGGTGTGGCGCGCGCGGAACGGCCGCAGAACATCGTGGTCGAGTATTCCTCGCCCAACGTCGCCAAGGAGATGCACGTTGGCCATCTGCGCACCACGATCGTCGGCGACGCCATCGCTCGCGTGCTTGAATTCGTCGGCCACCGGGTCACACGGGACAACCATCTGGGCGACTGGGGGACGCCGTTCGGGATGCTCATCGAGCACCTGCTCGACGTCGGGGAGACCTCTGCCGAGGCGGACCTGCTGAAGACCGACCCGAACAGCTTCTACCAGGCGGCACGGCGCAAGTTCGACACGGACCCGGAATTCGCCAAGCGCTCCAGGGAGCGGGTGGTGTGGCTGCAGGACCGCGATCCTGACACCATCCGGCTGTGGGAAGAGCTGGTCGCGCTGTCCAGGGAGTACCTGCGCCGCACCTACGCCCGCCTTGGCGTCACGCTGACCGACGACGACATCCGCGGTGAGAGCTTCTACCGCGACATGCTGGACGCCGTGGTCGCGGACTTGACGGCCGGCGGGATTGCGGTGGAGAGCGAGGGCGCGCTCTGCGCCTTTCCGCCGGGCTTCAGCGGCCGCGACGGCGAGCCGCTTCCCGTCATCATCCGCAAACGCGACGGCGGCTACAACTACTCGACCACTGACCTTGCGACCATCCGCTACCGCGTCGACCAGCTCGGCGCCGACCGGGCCATCTATGTCGTCGGGGCCGCCCAGGCGCTGCACTTCCAGATGGTGTTCGCCGTGGCGCGGCAAGCGGGGTGGATCCCGGCGGGCGTGCGGTTCGAGCATGCCCAGATCGGCAACGTGCTCGGCGCTGACGGGAAGCTTCTGCGGACCCGCGCAGGTGGCACGATCAAGCTGAGCCAGCTCCTCGACGAGGCGGTGGACCGGGCCGATAGCGTCATCGCCGACCGGTATGAGCATGCGGAACTGCGGCGCCAGATCGCCGAGGTGGTCGGCATCGGCGGGGTCAAGTACGCCGACCTCGCCGTGGCCAGGGAATCCAGCTACGTGTTCGACTTCGACAGGATGCTCGCGCTCAACGGCAACACAGGCCCTTACCTGCAGTACGCGGTCGCGCGGATCCGGTCGATCTTCCGCAAGGCAGCCCGGGACCCGGCGCAGGCGGCCGGACCGATCAGCTTCACCGACCCCGCCGAGCGTGCGCTAGGCCTGCGGCTGCTCGGGTTCGGCGCAGCGGCGCAGCAGGTGGCCGACGCGGCCGAGCCACACCGGCTGTGCGCCTACCTCTTCGACGTGGCCAGCTCGTTCACCACGTTCTACGAGCAGTGTCCGGTGATCGGCGCGCCGAGCGCAGCCGTTAAGGAATCAAGGCTCGCGCTGTCCGCGCTCGCGCTCCGGGTCCTGCTGGCCGGCCTCGGCCTGCTCGGGGTGCGCGTGCCAGACCGCATGTAGGCGGCTACGGCCGGCCGGCGTGCGGCACCGCCACCCGGTAGGTCCAGATGCTTGCCTGGTGGCTCGCCCGTGCCCGCTGCTCAAGGAACGTGGGCGCCGCGCACAGGAAGAGGGTCCTGCCGTCGTGGCCGCCGAGCGCGCAGGCGTAGACGCCGAGACCGCCGCAGGTGACCTCCTGGACGATCTCGCCGCCCTCGCGCACCCGAAGCGCGCGATTGGCCAGGCCGTCGGCCGCCCAGATGGCGCCGTCGGCGTCCAGCGCCATGCCGTCAGGCGCGGCCGACGCCTTCGCCAGGCCGGCCACGAGATCATCAGACTCTGGCGGGTCGCCGAACGCGGCCCAGACTCTCCTGTTCGCCAGCGATCCGTCCGGGCCGACGTCGAACGCGGTGAGCCGCTGGGCCAGCGTCTCGGCCACGATCAGGGTTCGCTCGTCGGGCGTCAGCACCATGCCGTTCGGGAAGAGCAAGCCGTCCGCGACCACGTGTGACGACCCATCCGGGTCGGCCCGCAGCAGCTTGGTGGTCCTCATCGGCGCCAGCGCCATCAGGTCGAAGCCGAAGTTGCTGACGTAGGCGCGGCCAACCGAATCGACCACCATGTCGTTGGCGTGCCAGTCGGAGTCGGAGTACAGATCGGCGTGCACGACAAGCGTCCCGTCGTGCTCCCGGCGCAACAGCTTTCTGTCGCGCATGGACACGATCAGCAGCCTGCCATCGGGGAGCCAGCCAAGTCCGGACGGCTGCTGTACGACATCGGCCATCTTCTCGACCGCGCCGTCCAGCCCGACGGCGATCACCTGATGGGTGTAAAAGTCCGACGCCCACAGCCGGCCCGCGTGCCAGCGCGGTGACTCCAGGTAGGAGTACCCGTCGACCAGGACGCGGGCGTCGGCCACGGGGTCACTCGCCGGGTTGCTCCGGCACCCGGGCGACGCAGAACACGGTCTGACCGAACGGCGGCCGCACGAAGCGCTCGATGAGCCGCGTGGTCGGTACGACCAGCCGGTCATACAGCCGGACCAGGCGCGGGTCCGGGTAGCTTGCGCCACCCCTGCGCACGGCGAGCCACCATGCGATCCCGCCCAGCATGTTGATCGGCTTGAGCACCTCGATGGACAGGCCGGCCGCGGCCACCGCGGCCCCCAGCGTCTTCGGTGTGTACCTGCGGACGTGGCCCACCTTGCGGTCGAAATCCCCGTAAAGCTGCTGGTACCCGGGCACCCAGATGATGATGCGCCCGCCCGGCAGCGTGACCTGCGCCAGGCAGCGCAGCGCGGTCACGTCGTCGGCGATGTGCTCGAGCACGTTCATCGCGACCACCGTTTCCACCGGCTCAGCCAGCGAAATTTCCGCGGGCAGCGTGAGCGGCATTACCTGGATACGCGGGTCACCCTGGTGGCGCTTCGTCAACTGCTCGACGCAGTAAGGGTCGCTGTCGCTCAGCACAAGGCGGGCCAGGCGCGGCAGGAACTGTGCCGAGAAGTCACCGAGCCCGGACCCGACTTCCAGCATCGATTTTCCGACAAAGGGCGCGATAATGTCGCGCTCGTAGCGCCGGTAGTTACGTGCCTCCGCACCGCCGAGGTGATTCTCCAGGTCCGCAGCCCCGGCCGCAGGCTGCCGCAGACCGGGCGCCTCCACAGACGATGGCTTCCCTGTGTTCTGGGTCATGTTCTCAGACACGAAATCCCGTCCTCTGCCTTCCATCGGGAAACTTGATGCCCACTCTCAGCGAGCTCCCAGGCTACGCAACCGCCTGTCACAGCTCGACCAGGCAACCTTATGGGCATGGACGAGATGAACTGGTGGAATCAGCCAGAATGCAATAGCGGTCTCGCCGGTCCGGCGGACGCCACACAGCCGGTGCCGCCGCCTGCGGGCATGAAGACTCGCCGAAGGAGGGGCACCCGGTGGGCCGCCGGACTAGCCGCCGCGGTGCTGCTTGCAGGCGGCGGCGCGATCGCGGGAATTGAGCTGAGTCACCGCGGGCCATCCCAAGACGCCCAGGCAGCGGTGCTCAGCTCGGCGCTCAGCGACGGGGGCAGCTCGCCTGGCGGCACCGCCAGCTCTGGTCAGGCGCTCCACTCACCTGGCGCGCACCCCAGGCGAGTGGCGAGGATCGTGCGCCGCCTGCATGGCATCCATGGCGAGTTCACCGTCCGGGAGCGCGGCGGGGGGTTCCGCCAGATCGCCTTCGAGCGGGGCGTGATCGTGGCCGCCAGCGACAAGCAGGTGACCGTGCGAGCCGCCGACGGCACCATCTGGGCATGGACGTTGACGAGCGACACCGTGGTGGTGAAGGACCGCGCCAAGGCGAGCCCAACCAGCCTCGCGACCGGCGACCGGCTGTTCGTTGGCGGGCCGGAAAACGGCTCTGTCCGGGACGCGCGCCTGATTATCGTCAGGAGGAATCGCGGCGCAGGCCGGTCCAGTTCGTCCGGATCAGGCGGCGCCCAGTCCTCGTTGTCGGACTGAGCTGGCTGCATCATGGCCGGGGCATCATGGCCGGCCGTGATGCTGCCCGCTGCCGAGAGCGGAGCAGCGCCATTTCGCCATTTTCCTGCGAGAGGCCGCGCGAAGGCATCATGATCACACGGCGGACCGGCGAACCGTGCGCGAGCGGCTATCCCGGCGGATAGCCGCTCGCGCACGGGTATGGGAATGATTGAGGGCAGTGCCATGACGGAAGGCGACCGGTTGCCCAAAGTGCTCGTGGTGGATGACGAGCTGAACATCCGCGAGCTCGTCCAGGTCGCACTGCGGTTTCACGGTTTCACCGTCACCACGGCCGCCACTGGTGGCGACTGCCTGCGCCAGGCCGCGGCGCAGCGGCCGGATCTGGTCATCCTCGACGTCATGCTTCCTGATCTGGACGGTTTTGAGGTATGCCGCAGGCTCCGGGCAGACGGCAACGAGGTCCCCGTCATCTTCCTGACCGCCCGCGACACCTCGTCGGACACCGTGACCGGCCTCGCGCTCGGCGGCGACGACTACGTCACCAAACCGTTCTCCGTCGAAGCCCTGGTGGCCCGCGTGCGGGCGGTCCTTCGCCGGGTCCGGGCCGGCTTGGCGGACGCCGCAGCGGTAACCGGCGACGGACTCGGCGGGGAGGTGCTGCGGTTTGAAGACCTTGAACTCGACGAGGCCACGTGGCTGGCCCGGCGCGCAGGAACCCGGCTGGAACTCTCGCCGACCGAGTTCCGGCTGCTCGCCTTCCTGATGCGCCACCCGGGCCGCGTGCTCACCCGCGCGCAACTGCTCGAGCACGTCTGGGGCTGGGACTACGGCGGCCAGTCACAGATCGTGGAGACCTACATCAGCTATTTGCGCCGCAAGCTCGATCCCTTGGGCCCGCCGCTGATTCACACGCAGCGCGGCGTCGGCTATGCGCTGCGGCAAGCCGCCGAGACCCGGTCCGTCACGCCCGGCGGCGGGGGATGAGCTCGGCCGACTCTGGATACCGGCCACCCTCGGCCGGACGGCTGTCCCTGCGCACCCGGCTGCTGATTGGCCTGATCGCCATCACGACCGTGTTTCTTGTGATCATGGGGGCGGTCAGCGCGATCGTATTGCACAATCATCTGGGCGCGCAGGTCAACCTGCGGCTAGCGGCGGCGGTGGCGCGCCCGCAGCGGGCCGACCCCCCGATCGTCGTGGTCTCCGTCGACCCGCTCACGCACCACGGCACCGTGGTCCGCGGTGACCCCACCGTCGCAAACCTGGTCGCCGCGCGGTTTGAAACGCTGCCGCGCGCCGGGTTTCGCCTGCTGGCGCGTCGCGGCCCGGTCTCGTTCATGGCCGGCGCCGGCGGGCAACGGCTGCGTGCGATCGCCAGGTACCAGCCGGCCAAACGCCGCCTGCTCATCGCCGCGTACCCGCTTGGCGAGGTGACCTCAGCAGTGCGGAATCTGGTCGTCACGGAAATCATCACAGGCGGCGCGCTGATCGCGCTGCTCGCCCTCGGTGGCCGATGGCTGATCGGCCGGGGCCTCGCGCCGCTGGGGCAGATGGCCACCGCGGCTGACGGCATCACAGCGAGCGGCGACCTCACGGCACGGATGCCAGACGCCGGATCAGGCCCCGAGACGAGCAGGCTCGCTGGCGCGATCAACACGATGCTCGACCGGATACAGCAGGCGTTCGCCGCGCGATGGCATTCGGAACAAAAGGTGCGCACCTTCGCCGCAGACGCGTCGCATGAGCTGCGCACGCCGCTCACCACCATCCGCGGTTACGCCGAGCTTTACCGGCAGGGCGCGCTTGGGCCAGGCGAGCTGCCCGATGCCATGCGCCGCATCGAGGAGGAAGCAGGCCGGATGGGCCTGCTCGTCGCCGAACTGCTCGAGCTCGCGCGGCTCGACCGGTCGTCCTCGCTCGACCTGACCGAATGCGACCTCGCCGCGGTGGTGCGCGACGCCGCGGCCGACGCCGCCGCCGTCGAGCCGGGCAGGCCGATCAGGGTCGACGCACCCGAGCGGCTGATCGCGGTCGCCGACGAGCCGCGCATGCGGCAAGTGCTAGCGAACCTGGTTGCCAACGTCCGGGCGCATACCGCTGCCACGACCGCGGTGGAGGTTCGGCTGGCCAAGGCCGGCCACGGCATCGTGATCGAGGTCGCGGACGCGGGTCCCGGCATGTCACCTGACGACGCGGCCCGTGCCTTCGACCGGTTTCACCGTGGCTCGCGTGGATGGCAGTCCGGCCGGGCCGATGGGCCGCATCAGGCCGACGGTTCGGGCGGCGCGGGACTGGGCCTTTCCATCGTCCATGCCATCGCCGCGGCTCATGGCGGTCAGGCGATGCTCGAATCGGCACCGGGCCGCGGCACAACCGTCAGGGTCTGGCTACCGGACGCTTGACATCAGGGCGCGCGCCGCTGGCGAGACGCACTGCGGCGGCGGGTGGCCGGTCGATTCTGGGTGTGACGCCACGGAACTGCCCGCAGATCAGGCAGTGCTTCGCACGGCGGCAGCCGTTAGGGATCCTTCGAGGCCGCACCAGTTACGTTCCTATCCCTACCAGCGGGTAGAACTGGAGGGTAACTTGAGATGACGGTGCAGGCTCCACTGAGAGGTTTGTGATGGCAACGGTGAACCCCGTCGACGAGCGCCAAGCCCGCAAGGTCATAGAAGAGGCGCGCGAGACCGAGTGGTCGCGGCCGAGCTTCGGCAGGCAACTGTTCCTCGGCGATCTTCAGCTCGGGCTCATCCATCCGCATCCGCGGCCAAGCGACGACGCGCGCCGAGCTGGCGAGGAGTTCTGCGCCCGGCTGGAAGAATTCTGCCGTACCAGGGTGGACGGCGCCCAGATCGAGCGGGACGCCGAGATCCCCACCGAGGTGGTCAAGGGGCTGGCGCAGCTTGGCGCGTTTGGCATGAAGATCTCGCGGGAGTACGGCGGCCTCGGCCTCTGCAACCTCTACTACATCAAGGCGCTAATGATCGTCAGCTCGGCGTCGCCAGCGATCAGCGCGCTGCTGTCCGCGCACCAGTCGATAGGAGTGCCGCAGCCCGTGGCGTTGTTCGGCACCGAGGAACAGAAGAAGCAGTTCCTGCCGCGGTGCGCGCGTGGCGAGGTCAGCGCCTTCCTGCTCACCGAGCCAGATGTCGGTTCCGACCCCGCACGGCTGCGAACGATGGCGGTCCCGTCGCACGATGGCACCGAGTATGTGCTCGACGGGGTCAAGCTGTGGACGACCAACGGTGTCGTGGCCGACCTGCTCGTCGTCATGGCGCAGGTGCCGCGTGGCGAGGGACACCGGGGCGGGATCACCGCGTTCGTCGTTGAGGGAGACGCGGACGGGATCACCGTGGAGAACCGCAACGCCTTCATGGGCCTTCGCGGCATCGAAAATGGCGTGACCAGGCTGCACCAGGTTCGGGTGCCCGCGCTGAATCGCGTCGGCCCAGAGGGCGCAGGCCTGAAGATCGCGCTGACCACGCTGAACACGGGCCGGCTTTCGCTGCCCGCCAACTGCGCGGCGGCGGGCAAGTGGGCGCTGAAGATCGCCAGGGAATGGTCCAGGGAACGGATCCAGTGGGGCAAGCCGATCGGCGAGCACGAGGCCGTCGCCAAGAAGATCTCGTTTATCGCGGCCACAACCTACGCCCTTGAGGCGGTGGTCGAGCTTGCCAGCCTGCTCGCCGACGACAAGCGCAACGACATCCGGATCGAGGCCGCGCTGGCCAAACTCTATGCGTCCGAGATGGCGTGGCTGGTCGCCGACGAGCTTGTGCAGATCCGCGGCGGGCGCGGGTACGAGACGGCGGCGTCGCTTGCCGCGCGCGGCGAGCGCGGCGTGCCTGCCGAGCAAATCCTGCGTGATCTGCGGATCAACCGGATCTTTGAGGGCTCGACAGAAGTCATGCACCTATTCATCGCACGTGAGGCGGTGGACGCGCACCTGTCGAAGGCCGGCGAACTCGTCGAGCCAGGTGTGAGCGTGCGCCGCAGGGCTCGCGCGGCCGCGCGCGCTGGCGGCTTCTACGCCCGCTGGCTTCCCACGCTGGTCACCGGGGAGGGCCAGCGGCCCGGCGGCTATGCGGAATTCGGGCCGCTCGCTGGGCACGTCAGGTATATCGAGCGCGCGTCGCGCAAGCTCGCCCGCGCGATGTTTTACGGCATGTCGCGCTGGCAAACAAGGCTGGAGCGCAAGCAGGGATTTCTCGGCCGGGCGGTGGACATCGGGGCGGAGTTGTTCGCGATGAGCGCGGCGTGTGTGCGGGCGCAGATGGATGCGGCGGACGGCACGCAAGACCGCGCAAAGACATCTTTTGAGCTCGCGGACGCGTTCTGCACGCAGGCGCGGGGGCGCATCAGGAAGCTGTTCTCCGGCCTTTGGGACAACACCGACGCGCTCGACGTCCGCGTTGCGCGGCGTGTGCTCGGTGACCGCTACACCTGGCTCGAGGAAGGAATCATCGACTCCTCCATCGAGGGCGCGTGGATCGCGGCCGCAGAACCGGGGCCATCGTCACGGGAGAACGTGCACCGCAGCTTCACCTAGCCCGGCTAGCGCTGATCCGCGTACATTTTGCTGGCGGACGGAAGCAAAATGTACGCGGATACCGCCTGTCGAGCCGGCGCTACCTGCGTCGGGTCGACAGGCGCGCGATGATCTCATCTCGCTCCGCGAGCGCCGCACGCAAAGCGTCACGTTCTGCTGCAAGGCGGGCCAGCCGCTGTTCAAGATCAAGTATCCGGCGGATCGCGGCCAGGGTCATGCCCGCGTCGACGAGTTCCACGACGTATTGGACCCGCGTGATCTCGACCCGCGAATAACGACGCTGCCCGCCCGCTGACCGTGACGGACGCACGACCTCGAATTCGTCCAGCCGGCGCAGGAAAGCCTGCTGGACTTCGAGCATCTCAGCCACCTGGCCGACAGTGAAGAGCGGAGCGTGCTCGTCGTCAAAGGGCAGCGAAGACATGGCATTCACCACGATATAAGTGATCACCGCACTCGGCGTTCGGCTTCGCGCGGCCTGGCCGACGCGTGAGCCGGTGGGCGCCTAGCTAGGCGCCCACCGGCTCATTGCGGCCTCACCAGCGAGCGCGTCAGCCCTTGAGCGCCTTCTGGTCGGCCGCGCGAATCTCGATCTTGCGCGGCTTGGCCGTCTCCTGCAGTGGCACCCGGACCGCAAGCACGCCGTCGGTGTATGTGGCCTCGATCTTGCCGGAATCCAGCGTCTCGCCCAGGTAGACGCGGCGGGTAAAGGCGCCCATGACCCGCTCGCGGATGAACGGGCTGTCACCCTCGGCGTACTCCTCGGACCTGGTCGCGCTCACGGTCAGCACGTTGCGGTCCACGGTCACCTCAATGGTCTCGGGATCGATGCCCGGCAGATCGAAGCGCAGAACCACCTCGTCGTTGCGCCGAACAACATCCATCGGCATGACGCTGTGCGCGTGATCGCTCGCGCGCCATCCGTTGGTCGTTCCCCAGTTGAAGACCCGGTCTGCCAAGCGGTCAAACTCCCGCACGAACGGGTCGAACGACGTCAGCAGCACGGTGCGTCACCTCCCGCGAAGCCTTGGACCTACGTCCATGTTGCTTACATCTTGCACTAGATGAAACTTCAAGGTCTAGTTAGATATTCCATGAGTTCTGTGATGTGGCTCACATGCGAGACGCCGTTGAGGGATGGCGCGGGGAGCTGGGCGGGGCATTGAGGCTCTGGCGCGCGCCACGGCAGAAGGCGGCGCCCCCGGCGGACGCGCGCCACGGCGGAAGGCCACCTCCCGGCGGGCGCGCGCCACGGCAGAAGGCCGCGCCCGCCATCACGCCGCAGAGGCCTCGTCAGGTCGCGTTGAACCGCGCTGCGCGCCTGTCGAGAAAGGCGGCGATGCCCTCACGGGCGTCGTCGGTCGCGGCCAGAACGGCGAGTTGATCACGCAGGTAGCTGAGCTGTTCGTGCAGCGGCAGACTCTCGGACTCGAAAAAGGCCGTCCGGCCGAGGCGCAGCGCGGCTGGGCTCTTTGCGGCTATCTGCCCGGCAAGCTCGTCCACCCGCGGGTCTAGCGCCGCGCGCGGTAGGGCCTCGGTCAGCAGGCCCAGCCGCACCGCCTCGGGAGCGCCGACGAGCTGGCCGGTGTAGTAAAGCTTGAACGCTTGCTTTGGCCCGACGTTCCTGTTCAGCACCGCCATGATCATCATTGGCCAAAGCCCAACGTTGATTTCCGGCGTGCCAAGCTTGACGTCGTCGGCCGCTATCGCGATGTCGCAGGAGACTGCGAGGCCCAGCCCGCCGCCCAGGGCATGCCCGGCCACCCGGGCGATTATCGGTTTGCCCAGTTCGCGAAAGGCGGCGAAGAGCTGCACCGGCCCGTTCCCCTCAGCCGTGCCGCCGGCCGCCACCCGGCCGGCGCCAGGCACCACCCGGCCGGCCCCAGGCGACACCCGGCCGGCCCCAGACGCGCCCGCCGCCACCCCGACGGCCCCGGGCCCGCCGACCGCCGCGACCCAAGGTCCGCCGGCGGCCTCGCCCGTCCTGGCGGCCTCGCCCATCCTGGCGAGGTCGCCGAGGTCCCCGCCCGCGCAGAACGACTTCTCCCCAGCCCCGGTCAAGACCACGACCTGAACGGCATCGTCGGAACCGGCGCGGCGCAGCGCGGCGAGCAAACCCTCGACGACCTCGGCGCTGAGCGCGTTACGGCGCTGTGGCCGGTTCAGCGTCACCCGGGCGATCCGATGGGCCAGCTCATAGCGGACGGGCGGCTCGGTCATGATCGCGCGGCGACCCGAAGCACGATCACGAACGCCCTCAGCCGACGCGCTCGATAATGGCCGCGTTGGCCTGGCCGCCACCCTCGCACATCGCCTGCAGACCGTAGCGCGTCCCGCTCCGCTGCAGCTCATGTACCAGTTTGGTCATCAGGATGGCCCCGGTCGCGCCGAGTGGATGACCGAGCGCGATCGCGCCACCGTTCGGGTTGGTCTTGTCCAGCGGCGCGCCCGTGTCGGCCGACCAAGCGATCACCACAGGAGCGAACGCCTCATTGACCTCGAAAACGTCGATGTCCGTCACCGCGAGGCCCGCTCTGGCGAGGACCTGCTCGGTCGCGGGTATCGGGCCGGTCAGCATGATCACCGGGTCGCTGCCCGTGACGGCAAGCGAATGGATGCGCGCGATTGGCGTGAGCCCATGCCGGGCAACAGCCTTCTCGGAAGCCACGAGCAGCGCTGCGGCGCCGTCGGAGATCTGCGAGGAGGTCGCGGCCGTGATCTCCCACCCCTCGCGCAGCGGCTGCAGCGAAGCCATCTTCTCAAGCGAGGTGTCGCGCCGTGGGCCCTCATCAGCGGCGACGCCCGCGATCGGCGCGATCTGGCGCTCGAACCGTCCCTCGTCGATCGCCTCGATCGCCTTTCTGTGGCTCGCCAGCGCGAACTCCTCGAGCTCGCCGCGCTTGATCCCCCATTTTTCGCATATCAGCTGAGCGCCGCGAAACTGGGAGATCTCTTGGTCGCCGTACCGGCTGGTCCAGCCGTTGCCCCAGGGCAGCGGCATGCCCTGGCCGAGCGCCACGCTGGCGCCCATCTTGACCGTGCTCATGTTCTCCACCCCGGCCGCCACCACAAGGTCCTGGGTGCCAGAAAGCACGGCCTGCGCGGCAAAGTGCACGGCCTGCTGGGATGAACCGCATTGCCTGTCGATGGTGACGCCGGGCACGCTTTCCGGCAGTCCCGCCGATAGCCAGGCTGTGCGGGCGATGTCGAGCGTCTGCGGGCCGACCTGCGAGACGCAGCCCATGATCACATCGTCCACCGCCGCGGGGTCGATGCCCGTTCGCCGGACGAGTTCAGCAAGCACATGTGCGGCCAGGTCGGCGGAGTGAACCCCGGCGAGCCCGCCGTCCCGCTTGCCGACGGGAGTGCGTACCGCTGCGACGATGTAGGCTTCCGCCACCATGCCCTCCAGAGGGTTCCACGCAAACCGAGTGGCATTCGGTATGGGTCAGTGTGAGCTTATCGCACGCCCGGCCGCCGCCCAGGCGGCCGACGGCCGCGTCCGCCCGCTCCGCGACGGTGCCGCGCGATAGCGTCTTCTGCGTGCTTCCCGGTGAGAAACGCCACGGCCGCCAAGGCCCCGCCGGGACGCACCCCGGCAGGAAACAGCGCGAACTCCCGGACATTTCCGTGCTTCTGGCCACCGCCGTCGACGCGATCGGCGGCGCGGAGCGGCCCGGGCAGGTCGCGATGGCGCAGGCGGTCCGCGATTCCATCGAAAAGGCCGAGCATCTCGCCGTCCAGGCCGGAACGGGCACGGGCAAGTCGCTCGCATACCTCGTGCCCGCCATACGGCACGCGATCGCGACGGGCGGCGCCATCGTGGTGTCGACGGCGACGATCGCGCTGCAGCGCCAGCTCGTCGAACGTGACTTGCCCCGCCTCGCTGACGCGCTGAAGCCGGTGCTCGACCGCGAACCCGTGTTCGCGATACTCAAAGGCCGCCGCAACTATCTCTGCCTGCACCGGCTAGGGGTGGGCGCGCCGGATGATCCCGATCAGGTGCTCTTCGACGCACGCTCTGTGTCAGCCGTGGGCCGGCAGGTGCAGCGCCTGCATCAGTGGGCGGAAACGACCGCCACGGGGGACCGCGACGAACTCGTGCCCGGCGTTGATGACCGCGCCTGGCGGGAGGTGGCGGTTTCCGCGAGGGAGTGCCTCGGCCCGCGCTGCCCGCTTCGCGCTCGTTGTTTCGCAGAGAAGGCGCGCGACGAGGCCGGAAGGGCCGACATCGTCGTCACGAACCATGCGCTGCTGGCAATCGATGCCATGGAAGACTTCCACGTCTTGCCGGAACACGATGTGGTGATCATCGATGAGGCGCACGAGCTTGTCGACAGGGTGACCTCGGTGGCGACCGGGGAGTTGTCCGCAGCGAGCGTGGAGGCGGCAGCCCGCCGCTGCGGCCGGCTGCTCGACGACAAACACGACGGCGCACGCGGTCAACGGGGCACGCCCTCGGGCCTGCTGAAGGATGCCGGTGAGGCACTCGCCCCGGTCCTTGAGGAAATGCCGGGCGGGCGGGTTGACTTCCTCCCAGAGGCCCTCGCCGCGTCGCTTGCCGCGGTCCGAAACGCGGCCCATGAATGCGCCGCCGAGCTGCGCGTGGTGCTCAAACGCACAGAGGAAGACGCCGAGCAGCAGCTCACCGGCCGGGCTGCTCTCACCGCGACCGAGGAGGCGCACGACACCGCCGCGCGTCTGCTGCAGTCGTTCGGCACTGACATCGCGGCACGCCGCGAGGTGGTGTGGCTGGACCGGCCCTTCGCCGACGACTCCCGCCGCCCGCCGACGCTGCGGGTGGCGCCGCTCGAGGTTGGCGGGCTGCTGGCCGAACGGCTGTTCGGCTGCCGAACGGTTGTGCTGACATCGGCCACGCTGGCGCTGGGTGGATCATTTGAGCCGCTCGCACGGCAGTGGGGGCTACCCTCCCGTCCGCCCGGCGGACCGTCGCCCGCTGTGACAACCAAGGACAAGCAGATACCTAACGGCCGCGCGGATGCGGCGAGCACCGAACCGGACTCGACGTCGGAGGATGCCGACGCCTCAGCGCGAGCCGCGCCAGCGCCAGCCGCGGCTCGCGCGGCTGGCGCTGGCGCTATGCGCGCTGTCGGCGCTGTGAGCGCCGACAGCGCGACCGATCCCGGCGGCGACGGGCAAGGCGGCAAGCATCTTGCCTGGTCAGGAATCGATGTCGGCTCGCCGTTCGATCACCCGCGCAGCGCGATCCTCTATGTGGCTAGGCACCTGCCGCCGCCGGGGCGCGACGGCCTGCAGGAGGCCTACGTAGCCGAATTGGGCGAGCTCATCGTCGCGGCGGGCGGCCGGACGCTCGGCCTGTTTTCTTCGATGCGGGCCGCCAGGCAGGCGGCGGAGGAACTGCGCGACCGGCTCAGCCAGCCGCTGCTGTGCCAGGGCGACGACGCCACCTCGCAACTGGTCAAGCAGTTCGCGGCCGACGAGCCCACCTGCCTGTTCGGCACCCTGTCGCTGTGGCAGGGCGTGGACGTGCCGGGGCCGTCCTTGCAGCTCGTGGTGATCGACCGGATTCCCTTTCCACGCCCGGACGACCCGCTCGCCTCGGCCAGGCAGCGCGCCGTCGCGGCGCGGGGCGGCAACGGGTTCATGACGGTCGCCGCGACGGCGGCGGCGTTGCTGCTTGCGCAGGGCACGGGGCGGCTGTTGCGGACGATGACCGACCGTGGGGTCGTGGCGATCCTGGACCCGCGTCTCGTCACGGCTCGCTACGGTAGCTTCCTGCGCGCGTCGCTGCCGCCGTTCTGGACCACGACCGACCCCGAAGTGGTCCGGGGCGCCCTGCGGCGGCTGGCCGGCTCCTCATGATCAGGAACAGGCGTCGCGGCCCAAGGGACTCCGCAGGTCCGTTGGTGGTGACAGGTGGCGGCAGCCGTTGAGGACCTGGCTGGAGATTGGCGCCTACGGACCGCTCTGCGGCAAAATCGGCGCATGAACCGGGCAGCCGCCGAGGCGATATGACCGTACGTGTGGCGGGCGGCCAGGGCTTCTACGGCGACAGCGTGACCTCGCTGTCCTCGCTTCTCGACGCGGGCGTCGACTACCTGTGCCTGGAGGCGCTCGCCGAGCTTACTCTCGCCATCCTGCAAAAGGACCGGATGGGCGACCCAGCCGCTGGCTACACAAGGGACCTGCCTGTTTACCTTCGGCTCGCGCTGCCCTACGTGGCGCGCGGCCGAACCAAGATCATCACCAACGCGGGCGGGATCAACCCGGTCGGGGCGGGCGAGGAGGCGGCGAAGGTGGCGGCGCAGCTCGGCATCGGCGGACTGCGGATCGCGACCGTGACGGGCGATGACCTGATGCCGCGGCTGGACCAGCTCGCCGCTGTGCCCGGCGGGCTGGCCAACGCCGAGACCGGTCAGCCGTGGCGCGACTTTCCTGGGCGGGTCCTGTTCGCGAACGCCTATCTGGGCGCCCTGCCGATCGTTTCGGCTCTCGCCGACGGCGCCGACATCGTGATCACCGGCCGAGCGGCCGACCCGTCCCTGTTCCTCGCCCCGCTCATCCACGAGTTCGGCTGGCGGCCCGATGACTGGGATCTGCTTGCGGCCGGAACCGCGGTCGGCCACCTGTGCGAATGCTCCGGCCAGTCCACAGGTGGCAACTACTCGGGCGACTGGTGGACCATCAAACAGCCGTGGAACCTGGCCTACCCGATCGCCGAGTGCGAGCCCGACGGCAAGGCTGTGATCACCAAACCGCCCGGCACCGGCGGCCGGGTTGACTTCGACACCGTGCGGCACCAGCTTCTTTACGAGGTGCACGACCCTGCCGCCTACATCACGCCCGACGTGGTCGCCGACTTCACCACCCTGCGGCTCGACGATCTCGGCGCGGACCGTGTCCGGGTGAGCGGCGCGAGCGGCCGGCCCGCGACCAGCACCTACAAGGCGCTCGCCTGCCACCCTGCGGGCTGGTCAGGGGAGGCCAGGGTCGCCTTCGGCTGGCCCGACGCTCACGCCAAGGCGCGCGCCACCGCCGCGATCGTGCGCAAGCGAGCTGGGCTGGCTGGCCTCGCCGTGGAGGAGTGGCTTGAGGAGTACTGGGGGGTCAATGCGCTGCACGGGCCGGCCGCGCCGGTCGGCGACACAGCCGAGTTGCCCGAGGTGCTGCTGCGCCTGGCCTGGCGATGTGGCGACGGCCAGACCGCCGCCCGGGTGAGCCGCGAAGTCGTGCCGCTCGCACTGTCGGCGCCGCCGTGGGGGATGACCGGTGCCGGGCGCGGCATGAGCGGCAAGCCGTCACAGCTACTCGGGCTCTGGCCGACGCTTGTGCGCAAGGACCAGGTGGACGAACAGGTCGGCCATGAAATCACGGAGGTCTAGGGGTGCCACGGATACAGTTGCGCGACCTGTGCGGCACCCGTTCTGGCGACAAGGGTGACACGGTCAACATCGCTGTTTTCGCCTACAGCCAGCAAGCGTACGAGTCGATCAGGCACGAGGTCACGGCGAAGCGGGTGGCGGCCCACTTCGGCGGCCTGATCGGCGGGCCGGTGCGCCGGTACGAGGCGCCGAATCTGCTCGCGCTGAATTTCGTCGCGGGGCGCGCCCTCGGCGGTGGCGGGCCCCGTTCGCTGCGCAGCGACAACCTCGGCAAGACGTTGGGCGGCGCGCTGCTGCGTATCGAGATCGACGTGCCTGACGCGGTCGCGGCGCAAGCTCCGCGCCGGCGGCCGGACCTGTCGCTTTACGAAGACCTCTAGCGCGCCGCCTATGCGGCGCGGCGAGATCCGTCCGAGCAGCGCGGCGAGAGCCGTCCGAGCAGCGCGGCCAGGGCTGTCGGAGCGGCGCGGCGAGAGCTGACTGGACGGCGCGGCAAGCGGAGGGTCACCAGGCGGCGACAGGGGTCACCAGGCGGCGACAGCTCTGCCGCGGAGGTCGGTCAGCGCGGACCGGCGGCGTAGGCTCGGTGTGAGGCACACGACACCTGGAGGCAGTGGTGGGTTCTGGCCTGATCCTGCTGGCCCTGCTTGCCATTATCGTCGCGTTCTTGTGGACCCGGCTGCGGCGGCGGGTCGGGCTGCGGGTCACCGGCAGGCACTGGACGGCCGCGATGGTCATATTCGCCCTCGTCGTCCTCGCTCTGTGGGTTACCTCGTCGCACTGAGGCCGACGGGCTGGCTAAGCTCTCTGCGCGCGGTGGATCGGGACCTCGAACCAGACCGCCTTGCCGTCCTTGGTCGGCCGTGAGCCCCAGCGGGCGGCGAGCTGGTCCACCAGGTACAGCCCGCGGCCTCCTTCGTCGTTCTCTCCAGCGCTGCGGATTCGCGGCAAACGCAGATCAGAGTCGAAAACCTCAACCCAGATCGACGCTTCGCCGCACCTCAGCCGTACGGTGAAATCCGCGCCCGTCGGCACCGGCGCGTCGTCGTAGGCGCCGAACTCCCACCCGTCGTCCACCTGGGTCGCGGCCCGCCCGGGCGCCGCCGGGCCGCCTGCTGTCATCCGGCCAGTCCCCGACTGGCCAAGACCGGCCACGGCCGATCCGAAAACAAGTCCCCTGCGCGAGGTGTACCCGGCGTGCAGCACAACGTTGGTGACCACCTCCGAGACGAGCAGGCAGGCAAGCTCCGCCTGTTCGGGATCCATTCGCCAGCGGGCGAAGGTCTCGGTGGCCATCCGGCGCGCTTCCGACACCATGATCGGCTCCGCCGGGAAAACGCGTTCCTTCGAGGGAAGCTTGGTCGCCGACGATCGCACAACCACGATAGCCATATCGTCGTCGATGTCGCCGGGCACGGCCTCCTCAGCCGCTTTCGCGACCGCCTCCACGTCCTTGTGCGCCACCGCCTTGACCGCCTGGCGAAGCATCTCGGCGGCCTCATCCTCTGTGTAGAAGCCGCTGCCATCCTGGCGGGTCCGCCGGTCGGTCAACCCGTCGGTGTACAGCAGCAGGGTGGCGCCAGGAGGAAGCTCCCGCTGCTCCTCGCGGAACGGAGGCACCCCGCGCACCCCCTGTGCCCGGACCCCGAGCAGAACGCCCTTGTGCTGCATCTCCAACTGGCCGACCTCGCCGTCCACAACGAGAAGCGGCGCGTCGTGGCCGGCGTTGGCGAAGGCCAGCCTTCGTGTCCAGGCGTCGTAGACGAGGTAGGTGCAGCTAACGATCGGCGTGACCGCAGTGGGCACGCCGTGCGCGTCGACCTCGATGTGACCAAGGGTCCGGCACCACTCCTCGAGCTTGCGCAGCATCTCCGCGGGTGGCTTGTCGTCTTGGGCGAACGCGCGGAGCGCGGCGCGGAGCTGGCCCATGATCGCGGCCGCCCGCGCGCCTCTCCCTTCGACATCGCCGATCACGATGGCGACCCGGCCGGCGGACAACGGGATCACGTCGTACCAGTCGCCACCCACTTGCGTCTGAATGCCCTGGCCAAGGGTTTCCAGTGGCTTGGCGGGAATGTAGCGGTGAGCGATCTCCAGCCCGTCGAATGTCGGGATCTCCCGTGGCAGCAGGCTCTTCTGGAAGGCGAGCGCCGTCCGCCGCTCCTCCTCGAACAGCATCGCGTTGTCAATCGCGATCGCAACGCGGCTGGCAATCGCCCCGACAAAATCCCGGTCGAAATAGTCGTAGTGGTAGTCCTCGCGCTCGGTCAGGTGCGACAGGGCAAGGCTCATCACACCGAGCAGCTCACCGCGCGCGCACAACGGCGAGCTGACGACCGAGGTGAGGCCCGCGTCATCGCATGCCTGCCGGCTGGCGGGGCTCGGCGAAGGGAACGCGGCGCTGTCGTACTCCTCCACCACGATGGTGTCGAGCCGTTCCATGGCCTGCTGGCAAAAGTGGCCATTCGGGTAGTGGATCTGATTTCCCACGGCGGCCCAGGTTCCCGGCGGCGGCGCCCAGCCGTGAGCGTGCGTGCTCACCCGGCGCACCAGCTTGTCGCCCTGGCGCAGGTCGATTAGGCAGTGATCGGCGAACTGCGGGACCAGGGTCTCGGCCACATGCCGCAACGTCAGGTCGAGTTGGAGCGATCCGGCGAGCCGCTCACCGATCTGATCGAGCAGCCCGATCCGGTCGAGTTCGCGTTCATTTCCGCGTCGCATAGCCTCGCGCGCGAAGATGACGATCCCGTCGACGGCGCCGGACGGGTGGCGCAGCGGCGCCGCCTGAGCCCGGACGAACACCCGCGACCCGTCCTGGCGCAAGTTGACGAATGTGCCTTCCCAGATCCGGCCGCGCAGCACCTGCTTGGCAAGCTCGGTCGCTTTGAGTATGTCGGCTTCTTCGAAGCCGATAGAAAGGACCGAATGCCCGATCAGGCGATGAATATCGTCAGGAAGCCCGAACAGCCGCGAGGCGCACGGGTTCGCGTACAGCAGATTGCTGAGCCGGTCGGTGACGATGACCGCCGTCTCCACCTGGTTCAGCACGGTCTCGGGAGGAAGGTACGCGTCGAACGCGGACCCGCCCCAGCGTTTCATCGGGGGGTCACCTCACCGTTGAGGTGGCGGGTCAGCCCGCCGCTCACTCCCGCCTCCCCAAAATCCAGTGGTAACAAGATAGTTACCGTCGCGCTTCCCCGGCTCCAACGCTCACCGCCTGGCGACGAATACGTGTGCGGCAATCCCCCGTGGTAGGTCAGCGGCTTGGAGCCCGGTTTCGTCGTCGCAGGTAACCCGCACGCCCATGTCGCTCGCAACGAGCGTCACCTCGCGTCCGGGTTGTATCCCGACTTGCTTGAGTTTAAGCATGACACTGGTATCGCTTTGGACTTGTTCGCTGATCCGGCAGACAATTGCCAGCGTCTCGCGGGAAGAGGCGACGTCGGTCATTGCCTGCGCGGGCTCGGCCTCCACCGCGAGCGCGCGGGCCTTGGCGTCCGGCGGGATGCCAAGTTCCTCGAGCCCGGGAATGACGTTTCCGTGCGGGCAGCGGACCGGATAATCGAGCACCTCGAGCATCCGGCGCTCGACCGCGTCGGACATCACATGCTCCCAACGGCACGCCTCGATGTGCAGCTCTTCCCACGGCAAGCCGATGACGTCGAGCAGCAGGCACTCGGCGAGCCGGTGCTTGCGCATCACCTGGGTGGCACGTGAGCGCCCGGTCGCAGTGAGCGACAGCTGACGGTCACCAGCGACGCGCACAAGGCCGTCCCGCTCCATCCGCGCCACGGTCTCGCTCACCGTCGGCCCGCTTTGGGAAAGCCGTTCGGCAATCCGGGCACGCAGCGGCACGATGCCCTCCTCTTCCAGCTCGAAGATGGTGCGGAGGTACATCTCGGTCGTGTCGATGAGCCCGTGGGCGGTCAACTGCTCGCCTCCCATATCGATGCTAACGCCACAGCTTGGCCATAACGGCTCTCGCGATGTGGCGCTCAGGGCGCCAGCCGCTCGAGGATCCAGGCGTCACCGGCGCGGCGGTACCGCAACCGGTCGTGCAGCCGGTTCGCCCGGCCCTGCCAGAACTCCATCTGCTCGGGAATCACCAGGTAACCACCCCAGAATGGCGGATTGGGCACGGCGCTGCCCTGCGGCCAGCGTGCGGCGAGACGCTCGTAGCGGTCGTCGAGCTCGGCGCGCGACCGCAACAGCGTGGACTGCCTGCTCGCCCACGCGCCGATCTGCGATCCATACGGCCGAGAATGGAAGTAACGCTCGTTTTGCGCCTCGCCGAGTTCGGTGACGGTTCCCTCGATGATCACCTGGCGGCGCATCGGATGCCACGGGAACAGCAGGCAGGCACGCGGGTTGGCGGCCAGTTCGCGGGCTTTGCGCGAGGTCTTGTTGGTGTAGAAGCTGAACCCGTCGGCGCCCCATTCCTTGAGCAACACGGTGCGGGCGCGAGGAACGCCATCGGCGGAGGCCGTGGCGAGCACCACCGCGGTTGGCTCGGGAACGTCGGCGGCGACGGCGTCGGCGAACCAGCGCGAGAACTGGGCGACCGGGTCGGCCGCGAACGACTGCCTGGTGATTCCCGCAGGCCGCGCGTGCGCCGGGTCCGGTGAGCGCTCTGATGCATCCACGGGTACTGATCATCACACTGTTCATCGCGCCCATACGTGCGTGGCACCTAACTTACTGACGGGTACTATCTCACCCCGGGCTGACGCGGTTGAATTAGTCGGCCGGGCGTCGTGGCCGGCGAGACGGAGGAAGCGCACATGTCCGACTTCAAGCCGGGGCTCGAAGGCGTCGTAGCGTTCGAGACCGAGATCGCCGAGCCTGATCGTGAGGGCGGGTCTCTCCGATATCGCGGCGTAGACATCGAGGATCTGGTCGGGCGCGTTTCATTCGGTAACGTCTGGGGTCTGCTCGTGGATGACCGCTTCGAGCCCGGCCTGCCGCCCGCGGAGCCCTACCCGATCCCCGTTCACTCCGGCGACAGCCGGGTCGACGTGCAGAGCGCGCTCGCGATGCTGGCGCCCGGCTGGGGGATGCAGCCGCTACTCGATATCAGCGACGAGCAGGCCCGGGACGATCTTGCCAGGGCATCGGTGATGGCGCTGTCCTTCGTCGCGCAGTCCGCCCGCGGCCTCGGCGTCCCGATGGTTCCGCAGAGCCGCGTGGACCAGGCGGGGTCGATCTCCGAGCGGTTCATGATCCGCTGGCGCGGCGAGCCGGATCCACGCCACGTCAAGGCCATCGACGCGTACTGGACGTCCGCAGCCGAACATGGCATGAACGCCTCGACGTTCACCGCCCGCGTGATCGCCTCGACAGGCGCGGACGTGGCCGCCGCGCTGTCCGGGGCCGTTGGCGCGATGTCTGGCCCCTTGCACGGCGGCGCGCCCGCCCGTGTCCTGAACATGATCCAGGAGGTGGAGCGGATCGGCGACGCGCGCACCTATGTGAAAACGACCCTGGACCAGGGCGAACGGCTGATGGGTTTTGGCCACCGCGTGTACCGCGCGGAAGATCCACGCGCGCGTGTGCTTCGCCGTACCGCGAAGCAGCTCGGCGCGCCCAGGCACGAGGTCGCGGTCGCGTTGGAAACGGCCGCGCTCGAAGAGCTGCATGCCCGCAGGCCGGACAGGGTGCTTGCGACGAACGTCGAGTTCTGGGCCGCGATCATCCTTGACTTCGCCGAGGTGCCTTCGCACATGTTCACGTCGCTGTTCACGTGCGCGCGCACGGCCGGGTGGGCGGCCCACATCCTCGAGCAGAAGCGGACGGGCAGGCTGATCAGGCCGAGCGCGCGATATGTGGGCCCGAAGTCCCGCTCCATCGAGGACGTGCCCGGCGGCGCGGACCTGAGGCTCTAGGCCGCCGTTCGAGCGCGCCCGGAGCGGCGTCAGGCCATGTCCACGCAGGCTCTAGGGTTGACGCCGTGAGCAACATTGCGATCCCAACTGACATCAAGCCGGTGGACGGACGGTTCGGATGCGGACCGTCGAAGATCCGGCCCGAGCAGCTCAGCGCGCTCAACGGACCGGCCCGCGGTTACCTCGGTACGTCGCACCGCCAGGCGCCGGTCAGGTCGCTGGTGCGCCGGATCAGGCAAGGCCTCGGGGAACTTTTCTCCTTGCCCGATGGCTACCAGGTGGTCCTGGGCAACGGCGGCACCACGGCGTTCTGGGACGCCGCCGCGTTCGGGCTGATCAGGAGCAAGTCGCAGCACCTCGCGTTCGGTGAGTTCTCCGCCAAGTTCGCGCACGTGGCAACGGGCGCGCCGTGGCTGGCCGAGCCCACGGTCATCGTGAGCCCGCCGGGCAGCCACCCGTTGCCGCACGCCGAAGACGGAGTCGATGTCCACGCGCTGACTCACAACGAGACCTCGACCGGGGTCGCGATGGCCATCAGCCGCGTGGGCGGCACGGACGCGCTCACAATCGTGGACGCGACGAGCGGCGCCGGCGGCCTGCCCGTACGCGCGGACGAGTTCGACGTGTACTACTTTGCCCCGCAGAAGTGCTTCGCATCAGACGGCGGCCTGTGGATCGCGCTCATGTCGCCCGCCGCGCTCGCCCGTTCGGCGGAAATCGCCGCCACGGCGCGCTACGTCCCGGCCTTCCTCTCGCTGCCGACCGCGATCAGCAATTCCGCCAACGACCAGACGTACAACACCTGCGCGATCACGACGCTCGTGCTGCTGGCCGAGCAGGTCGAATGGATGCTCGAGTGCGGCGGCCTGGGTTGGGCCGCCGCCCGCACGGCGGACTCGGCGGGCCGGCTGTACACCTGGGCGGAAAAGACCGCCTACACGACGCCGTTCGTCGCCGACCGGGCACAGCGCTCGAACGTGGTCGGCACCGTCGACTTCGACGGAGTCGACGCCGCCGCGGTCGCGGCGGTGTTGCGCGACAACGCGATCGTGGACACCGAGCCTTACCGCAAACTCGGCCGCAACCAGCTTCGGATCGGGATGTTCCCCGCGATCGATCCCGCCGACGTGGAGGCGCTTACCGCCTGCATCGACTACGTCGTCGAGCGACTATGAACGTATCGATGGCGCCACTGACGATCGAGCCAGCGCCGACGCGGCGACCGCAAGCCGCCGTTCGGTTGGATCGCGCCGCCCTGCTTTCAGTGGCCGCATGAGGCTGTTTGTCGCCATCATGCCGCCAGCGCACGCGGTCGACGAACTTGAGGCCGCCACCGCGCCGCTGCGGCCCGCCTGGCCGCAGCTGCGGTGGACCAGCCACGATGCCTGGCATGTCACGCTCGCCTTCCTTGGTGAGGTGGACGAGGTGGCCGCCGATCGTCTCATGCCACGCCTGCACCGCGCGGCCGGCCGGCATAAGAGCCTGAGCCTCGCATTCGGCGGGGCCGGCGCCTTTCCAGACAGTGGCAGGGCCCGTGTGCTTTGGACCGGGCTGCACGGCGACCGGCGCGCCCTGGCCGCTCTCTGCGGGTCCGTTGCGGCGAGCGCACGACGGGTCGGGATACCGCAGCCGGATGAGGGCAGGCCGTTCCGGCCACACCTCACCCTGGCGCGGTGCCGCGCGCCCGCTGACGTCCACGCACTCGTAGCCGCGCTGAGCGGCTACGCGGGCACGCCGTGGACCGTTGAGCGAATCCATCTGGTCAGAAGCCACCTCGGCCAGGCTCATCCGCGGTATGAGGACCTCGGCAGCTGGGCCCTGCGCGCCTGACCGCGGGCACCCTTAGGCGCCAATCCTGAGCAGCGTGCGCGGCCTGAGGAAATCACGGACCCGCAGGCTCTGGCTGCGGGCGAGCACGGCGGCCACAAGCACGGCGGCTACTGCCGAGATCGCGCCGCCGGCCATCAGGCTGGTCCGCGCGCCGAACTGCTCGGCGAGCCAGCCGACCAGTGGCGATCCCAGCGGCGTGCCGCCGAGGAAGACAAGCAGGTACAGCCCCATCACCCGGCCACGCATTTCAGGTGAGGTCTCCAGCTGGGTGGCGGAGTTCGCGGCCGTGCTGAAGGTCAACAGCGCCAGGCCGGTGGGCACGAGCATCGCGAGGAACGACCAGAACGTCGGCATCAGGCCGCTGAGCACCTCGAGCAAACCGAAGGCCGATGCGCTGACGAGCAGCAGCCGGACGCCTGGCCGCCTGCGACGGGCCGCGAGCAGGGCACCGCAAAGCGCGCCAGCGGCGAAGACGGCACCGGCAAGGCCGAATGCGCCCGCACCCGTGTGAAACACCTCACGCGACATGAGCGCCGTCGTCACCTGGAAGTTCATCCCGAACGTCGCCACAAAGAAGACGATGACCATCAGCGCGCACAGGCTTGGGCGGTGAAGGACGTACCGCAGAGCGTCGCGGATTTGGCCTTTCGCCCTGGGCGCAGGCTCGGCCGGGTGCAGCTCGGATGTGCGCATCAGCTTCAGGCCGGTCAGAACAGCGCCAAACGAGGCCGCGTTGATCATGAAAGCGATCGGCGTGCCGAGGGCGCTGATCACCAGACCGGCAACGGCCGGCCCCACGATCCGTGCCAGGTTGAAGGTCGCGCTGTTCAGCGCGATGGCGTTCGGCAGGTTGGCGCGGCCGACCATCTCGACGGCGAATGTCTGCCTCGTGGGGTTGTCCACCACCGTGATCAACCCGAGCGCGAGGGCGAGCCCGTACACATGCCAGATCTGGACGACGCCGGTGATCGTCAACACCCCGAGAATGAGCGCGAGCGCGCCCATGGCGGCTTGCGTCACCATCAGGATCGCGCGCTTGGAGTACCTGTCGGCGATCGCTCCGCCCCAGAGGCTGAACAGCAACAGGGGCAGGAACTGCAGGCCAGTGGCGACGCCCAGGGCGGTGCCGCTGCCGTGGGTGAGCTCGAGCACCAGCCAGTCCTGCGCGACCCTTTGCATCCAGGTGCCGGTGTTGGACACGACCTGCCCGCTGGCGAACAGCCGGTAGTTGCGATTGCGCAGCGAGCTGAACACGCGCCTGCGACCGCCGGCGGCATGCGTTCCCGTCAGGCCTGGCTCAGCTTCTCCAGGATCGGCGCGGCCGCCCGCAGCGTGGCCAGCTCTTTGCCGGTTAGCTCCGTCAGGCGCATGGCCAGCCACGCGTCTCTGCGCCGACGCGCCTGGTTCACCAAGCTCTTGCCCTCCGGGGTGACCGAGAGGATGACCTGCCGCCGGTCCGTGGGGTGCGGCGACCGAAGTATGAGGCCGCGACTCTCCAGCGCCGCGATCACGCGAGTCATCGACGGCGGCTGAACCTTCTCGTGCTCTGCCAGTTCGCGCGGTGTCATCGCGGCATGGTGGTCCAGCGAGGCCAGCGCGGCCAACTGGGTGTCTGACAAGCCGGTCTTTGCCAGCCCGCCCGTACGCTCCACGCGCAGCCGCCTGGCCAGCCTGCTCACCGAGATGCGAAGCCCGGTGGCCAAGCCAGCGTCGGTTCTGGTCTGTGTCGAGGTCATGGTCATTAGCCTTAGTCATTATCTGTGCTAACGATATACGGTGCCTCAGCATTCCATAGCCGTTAGCAAAGTGAACGACTAGGCACCAGCCGGGGCGCGGTCGCTGTCCGCGGCGGCCGCACTCCTGTGGATCCATAGGCTGGCGGTCATGACGCGGCAATACCGGCCGGCGCCGCCACCGCTCGATGGCAACGAGCAGTTGGCGACGGGGCTCATCACAGCGGGCTGGGCGATCGCGCTCATCGTCGTGGTGCTGGTGCGCCACAGGCTGCCCGGGGGCGAGCAATGGTGGATCTGGACATGTGCCGCCGGATTCGGGATGGGGGTATTCGGCTTGTGGTACGTGCCGCGCCTGAAGCGCTCACGCGCGCGAGCGGGCAAGCGGCGCGCGGCGGCGGGCGGCGACCCCCGGCCCCCGGCCAAGCCGTAGCGCGGCCGATCCCAACCGAGCAGGAAGTCAGGTGTGGTCGAGTGGCTCGAATTCCGTCTCGTCAACCGCCACGCCAGGTAGGTCGACCAAGTCGTACCCGAGCTCATCGATGATCGGCGGCGGCGACTGGGATTGTCTGGACGCGACCGCCGCCTCGGAGTGCGCGCCGCATCCGTGATCGACCGATACGACGCGGCCGTCGTCCGGCGCGTACTCATTCGCGCAGGCGCCGAAGATCCGGCCAAGCGGCGCGCTCAAGGGCACGAAGAAGCCACATGTCGCACAGGTTGCAGGTGCCGCGTGGGCCAGCGGTGCGCGCGGGCCGTGATCAGTCGAGTACCAGCGCGTAGCGGTGTCGTCCCGGCCAAAGGCGGAGAGCACACGGGTTCTGCCCGCGACAGGAACCCCGGCGGCGTGACCGACATCAGTCCCGGCTGACGGGTCATCGCTGCGGCCCGCGGCGAGCGAATCGCCGCCGCTCCAAGCCGGGAGATCGCCGCCGCCCGAGGCTGGAGCATCGCCGCCGCCCGAGGCTGGCAGATCGCCGGCGTCGGTTGCTGGAGCATCGCCGCCGCTCCAGGCCGGCAGGTCGCCACCGCCGAGCGCGACGACGGGCACCAGGCGTTCGTCATCGTGTGAGGCCGGCAGCAGGTCCCCGACGCCGAGGTCGCCGGGCTGCAGGCGTTCCCGCCATGGAACCCATTCCGGCGCGAGCATGGCGTCTGGCCCAGGCAGCAGTGCGCTCTCGCTCACCGTCGCCGTCTTCGCCCGCGCGGCGCGGGCAACGGTGACCGCCCAGCGCCAGCCACGGTAGGCAACGTCGCGGCACTCGAACAGATGCGTAACGACACGGTCGCCTTCCGCGACGACGCCGATGTGCCCGCCAACCTTCTCGTGCCCCGTCGTGTGCTCTGCCGCCGCGCGCGCGACGTCGACCGCCTGCGCGCAGATTTCGTCCAACGCCGAAGGGCGGATCCGCGTCCGTGCAGTGCTCACGCTTGGTGATTCTTCCCTATCGTCAGCGCGCGCGCAGCATTGGCCGGCGCGCGGGTTCGTTCTCCTGCCCAATTCGCAGAATACTGGGTTCATGGGAGCAGGTGATTCCTGGCGGAAGGTCCAGGACACCACACGGCGGGCTGCCCGCACAGCGGGGTCGGCCGCGCGAACAGCCCGATCGGCTGCTGGCCCGGTTGCCCAGACTGGCGGTTCGGCGGCGCGCTGGGCCGGACGGCTGATCCACCGGACGACGCGCGCGTCCGGCGCAGGACGCACCGGGCTCGCCGACCTGATCGAGTTGACGGCCGTCAGCAGCGCGGGCGATGCCTTCATCGCGGTGGCGCTCGCAGGAACGCTGTTCTTCCACACCTCGCTTGAGGCGGCACGCGGCCAAGTGACGCTCTACCTGCTCGTGACCATGGCGCCATTCGCTGTGCTCGCGCCGTTGATCGGGCCGATGCTCGACCGCGTTCCCCAAGGCCGCAGGTACATACTTGGCGGCACCCTGCTCGGCCGTGGCTTGCTCTGCTGGGGAATGGCTGGCGCGGTCATGCACCGGGACCCGCTCACCTTGCTCCCCGCCGCGTTCGGTGCGCTGGTCCTCTCCAAGGCTTACGGGATTACCCGCAGCGCCGTCACGCCGCGGCTGCTGCCCGCTGAGATCACACTCGTCACCGCCAACGCGCGGTGCGGCCTCGCCTCGCTGATAGCTGCCGCCGTGGCCGCGCCCGTGGCGGTTGGCATCGGGACGGTGATCCAGGCCGGGTGGGTGCTGCGGCTGGGGACGGTGGTTTTCCTGCTGGGCACCGCGCTCAGCATCAGGTTGCCCGATCATGTCGATACCGCAGGCTCTGTGCCACCGATAACCGCGGACGCTTCCGCTCGCCAGGCAAACGGCCGCCCCGCCGACGGCCGACGATGGCGAACGCTCGGCCGCGTCGGACCCGTAGTGGGCGAGGCCATGCGGGCGAACGCGGCGGTCCGCGCCTTCTCCGGCTTCCTTGTCCTCTTCCTCGCCTTCCTGCTTCGCTCGGATCATTTCCACGGGGTCAGCCAGAACGTTGCGCTCGGCGCGCTAGTGATCTCTGCGGCTCTGGGCGGGCTCGCCGGGACGGCCACGGGATCCGGGTTGCGGTCGCGCATGCCACATCTGATCCTGTTCGGCACGCTCGCCGCGTCGACGCTCGTCACTGCCGTGTGCGCGGCGCTTTTTGGCCTTGCTGCCGCGCTGATAGTTGCGCTTGTCGCGGCATTTGCCCAAGCGCTCGCCAAGCTGGCCCTCGACTCCATCGTGCAGCGGGAGATCGGCGAAGAGATCCGTTCATCCACCTTCGCGGTGTCGGAGACGCTCCATCAGCTGTCGTGGGTGGCTGGTGGCCTGCTCGGGGTTTTGCTGTCAGTGACAAGGAACGGGACGGCCGGCCTCGCCATCGCGGCCGCGGCGCTCGGTGCGGCGCTTTTTGGCCTGATCAGCACCCGGCGCCGCAGGAAGCGATCGGCTGGAAGGCTCGCCGGCGGGCTCGCGCACTCGGCCGCCGAGGCTCGGCCACCGCAGCGACCGTGACGGCCGACCCCTCCTGGCCGACACGGCCAACTGTGCGCTCCGCTGACCCCTCGCAGCCCGCGGCGGCGGTGGCGGCGCGGCGGCGACCTACCGTCGGGTGCCCGGCTGCCTGTGTCGTGGTGGCTGTCCTGACGGCGCTTCGGACGATTCGAGATCGTCGGCGACGGCGCGCAACACCGCAGCGATCTTCGCGGCGTCGCGACTGTCCGGGTGCTTTCCCCGCCGGAACGTCGTGGAAATGCCGTCGAGTAGCTTGATCAAGTCCTCAACAATCACGATCATCTCGTCCGGCTTCTTCCTGGTCACTTTGGTCACAGAAGGTGGCGGATCGATCAGCCGCACCTGAAGCGCCTGTGCGCCCTTGCGGCCCTCGACGATGCCGAACTCCACGCGCTGGCCCGCGCGCAGGTTTGCCGCGTCGGCCGGTAGGGCCGACGAGTGCATGAAGACCTCACCTCCGTCGTCGCGGGTGAGGAAGCCGAACCCCTTGTCGGCGTCGTACCACTTGACCTTGCCAGTGGGCACAGGGCATGACCTCGCGTGAATCGGGACCAGCAGAACCGCGCTATGCGCGCCTTTTCAGGCTATCGGTCGAGCAGCCATGCGGGTATGCGCAAACCGGCGTCTGCACGCGGGATCCGCACGGCGCTGATCCCGCGTGCAGACGCCGGGCACTGGCCCCGTCGCGACCCAGCATCGGCGCGGCCCCGGCTCAGGCCGGGGCCGCATCCTCCGCAGCCTCACACGTCGGATGGTGCTGGGACGGGATCGCGTGCGAGACCGGGAAATTCCTACGTTAAGGCCGTTACATGCGCATCTTTGGCCTACCCGCGACGCAGCTAGCGCAACCCCGCGCGACCACACCGCTTCCGATGGCGCCTGCTCATTTTTGCCCGGCCGCACTCCGGTTCCCAGCTCGGCCAGCCGTCCTGCACCGCGCCCGCCCGCACCACGAGGGCTCGGGATGCCAGGGGTGATGTCACCGACCGGCTGAACGCCGAGCGCCTACCCGGTAGGCGCGCACAAGCCGGGCGCCGAGGAAGAGCGCCCCGGCTGGCGCGCTGACACGCATCAGCAACTGCCAATGCGCCCGCGAGGCAGCGACGTAGGCATGCAGGTCGACCGGCATGCTGGGGTTCTTGTTCAGCGCGCCGATGATGCCGATACCCGCCAGAGTGAGGATGAACGGCCCGCCGAGCCCGATGACCTTTTCCGCTCGGCTCCAGGCCCACGAGGTCAGCCCGATCGCCGCGCCAACCAGCCAGATGGGGAACGGCAGCAGCAGGCCGCCGGGCCCGAGCAGAATGAGCGCGAGCACCTCGGTCCGGTACCTGCGCACCACCGACGCCAGGTCGAACGCGGTCGGCGGCTCGCGTCGGCCCCGTGGCCCGGCGGTCGGCGCCACGCTCCCCCTCCGCTCGTCAGCCTGACCCCCTGGCAGCCCGCCGACCGGCGCCGTACCTGCGGTCCGAGCGGGCGGCCCGGCGATTGGCGCCACACCTTCGGCCCCAGCTCGACCGGGCGGGCCGGCCATCGGCGCCACGCCTGCGGTCCGGTTGCCCGGCGTGCGCCGCACCAGCCGACGAACAGGCTCTGCCATCCGGCCGCCCGCGGACGCGCCGCCACTAGACACGCCGCCACCGGACGCGCCGCCACTAGACACGCCGCCACCGGACGCGCCGGCTGCCGGGCGTCCGATACGGCGTCCGACCCGCGTGGTTGCGGCGCCTCCCCGGCCACGCCGATACGCACGAGGCAGCGATCCGCCCGGCAGGGGGTCGGGCCGCGAAGGTTCGGGTCGAGGCTGCGGCGCAGGTGTCGGCGTGGCTGGCGCCGGTGGCAGTGATCGCGCCGACGACGCTTCCCGCGTGGTGTCAAGCGGCGAGGCGGCGGACGGCGGCGCCACCGGGCCCGCGTCCCGCGCGGCGGCGCCCTCCCCCTCCCGCACGGCGGCGCCCTGCGCCACCTCGTCGAGCCTGGCACGCTCGCGCGCGGCCAGCACCTTAGGGTCACCGAACCTGGCGAGCACCCGCCGCACCGCACCAGGTTCGTGCGCGCCCGCCGCCTGGCGCTGCTCTTCGATCGAGGTCCGCAGCCGTGCGATGAACCGGACCCGTTCGTCGGACCGCATGAGCCCGTGGGCCGCGTCCGCGGCACGGCTCAGGTATTCGAGCACCAGCTGTTCGGCTCGTGCGCTCATGCGCCGATAGTGCCCGGTGCAATGGCCGTTATGGGCGCCTTACCCCGCAGTACTGTGTGGCGGGTGAGCGATGGCGGGCGGCGCGTCGATGCTGACGGCTTCAGCAGGTGGCTCGACGACAGAAGCGACGCGGAACTCACCGCGCTGCTCGCCGCGCGCCCTGACCTGGTGTCACCGGCCCCGACCTGCGTCGATGCGCTCGCATCTCGCGCCACGACGCGCCTGTCGCTCGAGCGTGCGCTGAACGATCTCGACCAGTTCGCCCTGCACGTCATCGAGACGCTTGTCGTGTCGCCCTGCCCGCTGCCGGCCGGCCGTCTGCAAGAGGTGCTCGCCGTACCCGCACCACCGCTGCGCCGCTGCCTGGCACTGCTGTCCGGCCGCTCGCTCGCCTGGGACGGCGGCGAAGGCTGGCGTCCCGCTCCAGGCCTGCGGGCCGCCATTGGCGAGCCGGTGGGTGCGGACCGACCGGGCCGTGTCTCGCCCGAGCCACCGCCGCTTGACGTGATACCGAACGGCTCACGCGAGGTGGACCAAGCGGCCGCCAGCGCCGCGCTGGGGGCGCTGTTTGCCACCGAGGCGATGCTGAGCCGATGGGCAGCGGCACCACCGCCGGTGCTGAAATCGGGCGGGCTCGGAATCCGCGAACTGCGCAACGCTGCCACATCAGCCAAGGTAGACGTGCGGGCGGCCGCGCTGTACACGGAGGTGGCGCGAGCCGCGGGACTGCTCGCGGCCTCCGGCTGGGTCGACGGCGAATGGCTGCCCTCGCGCGCGTTCGACACCTGGCGTGCGGGGCCGCCGAGGCAGCGCTGGGCCGCCCTTGCGAGCGCGTGGCTGTCTACCACGCGGGTGCCCGGGCTGGTGGGCGCCCGTGACGAGCATGGCCGTCTCAGGGGCGCGCTCGGCGCAGGCCTCGACCGAGTGGACGCGCCGCGCGTGCGCGCATGGGTGCTCGGCCAACTCGCCACCGTCGCTGCAGGCGGATCGGTGAGCGCGGCGGCCGTGCTGCGCAGGTTCGCCTGGCGGTGGCCTCGTGAGCAGCACCCGCTGCAGGTCATGCTGGCCGAGACGGCAATGGAGGAAGCCGCACTTCTCGGGTTGACCGGCCACGGCGCGCTTTCTGCGCACGGTCGCGCGCTGGCGCGGGCAGGCCGTGGCGCCGCGGCCGCAGCGCTGGCCGGGATCCTGCCAGAGCCGGTCGGGTACGTGCTGCTCCAGGGCGACCTGACGGCCATCGCGCCGGGCCCGCTGACCGCCGAACTCGACCGTGAGCTGACACTCGCGGCCGAGGTGGAGTCCACCGGAGGGGCGACCGTCTACCGGTTCTGCGCCGGTTCGGTGCGGCGCGCTCTTGACGCCGGGCGCAGCGGCGAGGATCTGCTCAAGTTCCTCGAGGAACACTCCCGCACGCCCGTGCCGCAGCCGCTGCGCTACCTCATCGGCGATGTGGCGCGCCGACACGGCCAGATCCGGGTTGGCGCCGCGTGCGCCTACCTCCGGTGCGACGACGCAACGATCCTCGCCGAGATCACCGCTGATCGCCGTGCCGTGGGGTTGCGCCTGCGCACGCTCGCGCCGACTGTGCTCATCTCACCAGCCAGCCGAGCCGACGTGCTCGCCCTGTTGCGGCAGCTCGGATTTGCCCCGGCGGCCGAATCGGCCGACGGCACGCTTGAGATCACCAGGGCGTCGCGGCGCGCCGAGGACGGTACAGGCAGTCAGCCGTCAGGCGCGTGGCCCGGCGCGCGATCGGGCAGGCGGACAGGTGTGCGGCCGGCCACGGCCCGCGCGCTGCCGGCGCCCGCGCCCTGGCCCGCGGAAAAACGAGCGCTCGCCGCCGTGCGCGTGCTGCGCTCCGGCGGTGCCTGACGGCGCCGCCCACTCCGCCAGTGCGCCCCGTCGGAAACGACCACCGGCCCAGCGCCGCCGCCGCAAGCGGGCCTGCGCCACCCAGCGCGAACCACCACCATGGACCCAGCGCCGCCGCCGCGGCGGCCTGTGTCACCGCAGCGCGGCCGTTGAGTAGCAGGGGAGTTGTCATTTGCCCACGCGGCGGCGCATGTGGGCGGAATGATTGCCGCCAGGGATCACCGGGACGGGGCGGCGAGGGGAGACGGCTTGACAGACGGGCCGCTGATCGTCCAGTCGGACAAGACTCTGCTGCTTGAGGCGCGGCATGAGCTCGCGGCCGATTGCCGCAAGGCGATCGCCGCTTTCACCGAGCTTGAACGCGCGCCCGAGCACGTGCACACCTACCGGCTGACGCCGCTGGCGCTGTGGAACGCCCGAGCAGCCGGTCACGATGCGGAGCAGGTTGTGGACGCGCTGCTGCGCTACTCGCGCTACCCAGTCCCGCACTGCCTGCTGGTGGACCTGGCCGAAACGATGGGCCGCTACGGCCGGTTGCAGTTGCACGATCATCCGGCGCATGGCTTGGTGCTCGTCGCACTCGACCGCGCCGTTCTCGAGGAGGTCTTGCGCTCCAAGCTGGTCGCCCCCGCGATCGGGCAGCGGATCGACGCCGAGACCGCGACGGTCCACCCGAGCGAGCGCGGACGCCTCAAGCAAGCGCTGCTGAAGCTGGGCTGGCCCGCCGCCGACCTCGCGGGCTATGTCGACGGCGAGGGGCACGAGATCGCGCTCAGGGGCGATGGCTGGAGCGTGCGGCCATACCAGCAAGAGGCCGCGGAGGCGTTCTGGCACGGCGGCTCCGGCGTGGTCGTCCTGCCGTGCGGTGCTGGCAAAACGCTGGTCGGCATGACGGCGATGGCAATGGCCAAGGCCACCACGCTCATTCTCGTCACCAACGCGGTCGCCGCGCACCAGTGGCAGGCCGAGTTGCTGTGCCGCACCAGCCTGGCAGAAACCGAGATTGGCGAGTACGGCGCGACGCGCAAACAGGTCCGGCCGGTCACCATCGCGACTTACCAGATCATGACGGCGCGGCGGAAAGGATCGTTCGGGCACCTGGACCTGTTCGGGGCACGGGACTGGGGTCTGATCATTTATGACGAGGTGCACTTGCTGCCAGCGCCGGTGTTCCGCATGACCGCTGACCTGCAGGCCACCCGGCGGCTCGGGCTGACAGCGACGCTGGTCCGCGAGGATGGCCGTGAGGGCGACGTCTTCTCGCTGATCGGCCCCAAGCGTTACGAGGCGCGATGGAAGGAGATGGAGGCGCAGGGCTGGATCGCGCCCGCCGACTGTGTGGAGGTGCGCGTCACGCTGCCAGGTGCGGAGCGGCTTGCCTATGCGACCGCCGATCCTGGTGACCGCTACAGGATCTGCTCGACCACCCGGGCGAAGGCGGCCGTGGTGGAACATCTGGCCAGCAGGCACCGCGGTGAGCCGCTGCTTGTGATCGGTCAGTACATCGAGCAGCTCGACGACCTCGGCGCTCGCTTGCGGGCGCCGGTGCTCAAGGGTGAGACGAGGGTGTCCGAACGTGAGCGCCTGTTCGCTGAGTTCCGGGCTGGGCGGGTTGGCACCCTCGTCGTATCGAAGGTGGCCAACTTCTCGGTTGATCTACCTGAGGCGGCGGTGGCGATCCAGGTTTCAGGCACGTTCGGCTCGCGGCAGGAAGAGGCGCAGCGGCTCGGACGCATCTTGCGCCCGAAGGCACCTGGCTGCCGCGCTCGCTTCTACACCGTGGTCTCTCGTGACACCCTCGACGCCGACTACGCGGGCCACCGCCAGCGATTCCTGGCCGAACAAGGTTATGCCTACCAGATCATCGACGCCGATGACCTTCTCGCTGGTGAGGAGACCTGACCCCGAGCCACGCTCCTCAGCTGTTCCGATGGGACCCCCGGTGGCCCACCGCTGTTCCTCGCTCAGACCCCGCTCGCGCGGCGAGTTGTGCTCGTCAGCCGCCGACAGTTTCCCCGAGCGCGAACAGCACGACAAGGGCGGCGGCCCAGCAGCCCGCCGACGCGGCGAGCAGTCGCATCTGCGCCGTCCGCGCGGCCGACGCGGACCGCGTCGCCGACGGCGCTATGAGGGCGGCCGCTGCCAGCAACGCAGCGACCGCCGCGACAAGAGCGGAGGGCCGCACAGCCGCCGCCACGTGCGCTCGGCAGCCGGGGCCAAGCCCTCGGTCGGAGCAGAAAGCCGCGGCGGCCCAGCCGGCAAAGGCCGACAGTGACCACAGCAGGGCAAGCAGAACTACGCCACTGGCTGGGACCAGCGGCGACACCCGCCATTGCTCGCGCTGACGCTGGTCGTCAGGGCGGTTAGCCGAAAGACTCCCCACATCGCTTACATTCCCTGTTTCGGCTAGACAAGCGCAAGGGGCGGCCTCGCGTCGCGGGCCGCCCCTTGCGTGTATCGCGTTGTGGACTTCTCAGAAGTCCATGTCGCCGCCACCACCGGGGGTGGCGGGTGCCTTGTCCTTCTCCGGCTTCTCGACGATGACCGCCTCGGTGGTCAGGAACAGCCCGGCGATCGACGCGGCGTTCTGCAGCGCCGACCGGGTGACCTTGGCTGGGTCGATGATGCCAGCGTCGAACATGCCGACGTAGGTGCCGTCCGCGGCGTTCAGCCCGTGGCCCGGCTCCAGCGACCGCACCTTCTCGGCCACCACGCCGCCCTCGAGGCCGGCGTTGATCGCGATCTGCTTCAGCGGCTCCTCCAGCGCGCGGCGCACGATCTGAGCGCCGGTCGCCTCGTCGCCGGACAGGTCGAGCTTCTCGAACGCGCTGCGCCCGGCCTGCAGCAGGGCGACGCCGCCACCGGCGACGATGCCCTCCTCGACGGCCGCCTTGGCGTTGCGCACCGCGTCCTCGATGCGGTGCTTGCGCTCCTTCAGCTCGACCTCGGTGGCTGCGCCAGCCTTGATGACGGCCACGCCGCCCGCCAGCTTGGCGAGCCGCTCCTGCAGCTTCTCGCGGTCGTAGTCGGAGTCGGTGTTGTCGATCTCGGCGCGGATCTGGTTCACCCGGCCAGAGATCTGGTCAGCGTCACCGCCACCATCGACGATGGTCGTCTCGTCCTTGGTCACGACGACCTTGCGGGCCTTGCCGAGCAGGTCAAGCTCTGCAGTCTCCAGCTTCAAGCCGACCGTCTCGCTGATGACCTGGCCACCGGTCAGGATGGCGATGTCACCGAGCATGGCCTTGCGCCGGTCACCGAACCCGGGCGCCTTCACCGCGACGGACTTGAACAGACCGCGGATCTTGTTGACAACCAGGGTCGCCAGGGCTTCGCCCTCGACGTCCTCCGCGATGATGCACAACGGCTTGCCGGACTGCACCACCTTGTCGAGCAGCGGCAGCAGGTCCTTGTTGGCCGACACCTTGGACTCGACAATGAGGATGTAGGGGTCCTCGAGGACCGCCTCCATGCGCTCAGGGTCGGTGGCGAAGTAGGGCGAGATGTAGCCCTTGTCGAACCGCATGCCCTCGGTGAGCTCAAGCTCCAGGCCGAAGGTCTGGCTCTCCTCGACCGTGATGACGCCTTCCTTGCCGACCTTGTCCATCGCTTCGGCGATCATCTCGCCGATCGCGGTGTCACCCGCGGAGATGGACGCGGTGGACGCGATCTGCTCCTTGGTCTCGACGTCCTTGGCAATCTTGGAAAGCTCTTCGCTCACCCGCTCCACCGCGGCCTCGATGCCCCGCTTGAGCGCCATCGGGTTGGCCCCGGCGGCCACGTTGCGCAGGCCTTCGCGTACAAGCGCCTGGGCGAGCACGGTCGCTGTGGTGGTGCCATCGCCGGCCACGTCATCGGTCTTCTTGGCGACCTCCTTGACGAGTTCGGCGCCGATCTTCTCCCACGGATCCTCGAGTTCGATCTCCTTGGCGATCGACACGCCGTCGTTGGTGATGGTCGGAGCGCCCCATTTCTTCTCCAGGACGACGTTGCGTCCCTTGGGCCCCAGTGTCACCTTCACGGCATCGGCGAGCTGATTCATGCCGCGTTCGAGACCCCGGCGGGCCTCCTCATCGAACGCGATCATCTTGGCTGCCATAGGCTCCAGTCCTCCCGGAACTCTTTCTGGCGTGCGCAGACCGAGCCAATGCCCGCGACGGACGGCCCCGCTCCCAGCCGGTCCCTTCCCGGCCGGGCGCCAGACCTCATCGCCCCGATCCCGCCGTACGTTTTATCACTCTCAACCTGAGAGTGCCAACGACCTGTTTAGCACTCTAGGGAGGAGAGTGCAAACTGGCCCGCACCGAGCGCGATCCGCGAAACAAGAGACGACCCGGCCCTCATGCGACGAGCCGGGTCATCGAGCGAACGTGACAGAACGTTACAGGGCGCGGACCGCCTCTGCCTGCGGACCGCGCTCGGTAGTTGTGATCTCGAACTCCACCCGCTGGCCCTCCTCGAGGGTGCGGTAACCATCCGATTGGATCGCCGAGAAGTGCACGAACACGTCCCTGCCGCCGTCGACCGCGATAAAGCCGTAGCCTTTATCCGCGTTGAACCACTTGACGGTGCCCTGCGGCATTACAAACAACTCCCTAACTGCGCTCGGGCCTCGGGCTCCACCCACGCAACCGCGGAGCCCGTCGATCGCTACCGGCTTGAGCGGCCGGCGACCGCAGACGACCATACCCTGTAAAGGAAGCATTGTGCATCCGTTGCCGACGGAATCACACAGAACGGCTCGGCTTTCTGCGACAACGTTGTGGGTGACGTGAGCGGCCCGTCAGCCTCCTGCGACTGCTGGGATCACTGAGACCTGCGATCCCGCGGGGACGGGTGTGTCAAGCCCAGCGGCAAACCGCACGTCCTCCTCGCCCACATAGACGTTGACGAACCGCCGGATCTGACCGCCGTCGAGGATCCGGCCCCCGATGCCCGGATATGCCGTGTCCACTTCGGCGAGCACGTCGCGCAGCGTGCCGGCCTCGACGTGAACCTCCGCGGCGCCACCGGTGTAGCCGCGCAAGATGGTGGGGATGCGGACAGAAACACTCATGCGGGGACCGCCTCACTGAATGCGTCTACCGATGGCCGGATCGTCGCGGTGGGCTGGGCGACTCCCGCGACCGCGTCGAGCGTCTTCAAGCCGTCGCCAGAGTTGATGACCACAGTCTCGGCGCCAGGATCGAGCCGGCCGTCGGAGAGCAATTTCCGCAACGTCGCCACGGTCACTCCGCCTGCGGTCTCAGCGAATATTCCTTCCGTGGCGGCGAGCAAGCGGATCGCGGAGACGGTTTCCGCGTCACCGACGTCCTCCACGACGCCACCGCTGCGGCGCGCGACATCGAGCACGTAGGGGCCGTCGGCGGGGTTCCCTATCGCGAGTGACTTGACGATCGTGTCCGGTTTCACCGGGCGGACAACGTCGTGCCCGGCCTTGAACGCCGCGGCGACCGGCGCGCAGCCGCTGGCCTGCGCTCCGAAGACACGGTAGGGCGACTGTCCGACAAGCCCGGCCGCGGCAAGTTCAGAAAATGCTTTGTCGATCTTGGTCAGTTGAGATCCGGAGGCCACCGGAATCACAATCTGGCGTGGCAGGCGCCAGCCAAGCTGCTCGGCGATCTCATAGCCGAGGGTCTTGGAGCCTTCCGAGTAGAACGGCCGCACGTTCACGTTGACGAACGCCCAGTCCTCATGCTCGCCCGCCAGCTCGGACGCGAGCCGGTTTATGTCGTCGTAACTGCCGTCCACAGTCACAAACGTGCCGCCGTATACCGCCGTCGTGACGATCTTCGGCTGTTCGAGATTATCTGGCACGAGCACGACCGACCGGATACCAGCGCGCGCCGCCGCAGCGGCGACAGCGTTGGCCAGGTTTCCAGTGGATGGGCAGGCAAGCACCTTGAACCCCATCGTGGTCGCCGCGGCGAGCGCGACAGCCACCACGCGGTCCTTGAAGGAGTGCGTTGGGTTGCCACTATCGTCCTTCACCCACAGACACCGCATACCAAGAGCGCGGGCGAGGTTGTCTGCGCGCACCAGCCTGGTGCATCCCGGCTCGGTGTTGGGTGCGGCGGCCACGTCCGCCGGCACCGGTAGCAGGCTCGCATAACGCCAGATATTGCGCGGGCCCGCCGCGATCGAGGCCCGGCTCAGCGGCGGCAGGTCATAGGCGACTTCGAGAGGCCCGAAGCACTCCTCGCACGCGTACCAAGGGCCGAGCTCGCGGGCGTGCCCGCACTCTCGGCAGGACAGACTTGTCGCAAAGCCGAACCGGCCCGGAGCGCGAGACGCACTGGAGCGGGCGCCGGCGGCGCTGGAGATTTCGTCTGTGGTGGCGGGTTTACTCACTGAAGGAGGCCCTTTCTCCTCATCTTTCCCTGCGGCCACCCTGGCCGCGGGCCGGAATTGGCACCTGTCACGGCGGCCTCGCCTGGACGCAGCGAGCGTGCATCACCGTGGTGGTTGCCGGGGCTTCACCGGGCCGAGTCCCTCCACCCCTCTGGATGAGCAATATGAAGTTGTCACAAGCGCGCACCGGCGCGCACGCGCCGCTTCTACGCGGCCATACGGAGAACTCTAACCGACGCGGCTCAATGCCGGCCCGCGCACGGTCGGCCGACAGAGGGAGGGGTCGCTTGCCGCAGATGCTCCGGCTTGGCATTTAACGCTCGGCTAACCTGGCGGGAATGAGCAAACACCAGGTTCTTGTCGCCTCCAACCGTGGGCCGGTCTCGTTCTCGTTGCGCGACGACGGCAGTCTGGCCGCGCGGCGCGGTGGCGGTGGCCTGGTGTCCGGGTTGTCCTCGGTGGCCGGCACCGGAACGGACGTGTTGTGGATCTGCGCAGCACTGAGCGATCCGGACCGCGCGGCCGCGCGTCGCGCTCCTGAGGGCAGGCTCGACCTCGACGGGCACGAAACTGGATCCGGCGCCGTCCAGATGCTGGACATCGCCCCTGCGACGTTTCACCGCGCATACAACGGCGTTGCCAACTCGACCCTGTGGTTCGTTCACCATCTTCTCTTCGACACCCCGAACAGCCCGCACTTCGGCCGCGGGTGGCAACGTGAATGGGAGTCCTACCGCTCTTATAACGCTGCATTCGCGACCGCGCTGGCCGCTGCGAGTGGCAAGGTCACCGACCCCACGCGCGTCCGCGCTCTCGTCCAGGACTACCACCTGACCCTGGTCCCAAGAATGCTCAGGAACGCCAGCCCGAAGCTGCGTATCGCGCACTTCTCGCACACGCCATGGGCGCCGCCGGACTATTTCCGGTTGCTGCCTGCCGACGTTGGCCGCGAGGTGCTTGATGGCGTCCTCGGTGCGGACCACGCCGGATTCCTGTCCGACCGTTGGGCGCGCGCCTTCCTGGACTGCTGTGCGGAATTTCTCAACGCAGATGTGGATCACCCCAGCCGCACCGTTCGCTACCGTGGCTTGACCACCCAGGTCGCGGTGCACGCGCTTGGCGTGGACGGTGCCGAACTGCGCGACCGGGCCGCCGGCGCTGACGTCGCCGCACGCACGCAAGCCCTGCGAGAGGTGATCGGCGACCATCGGCTGATCGTGCGGGTCGATCGCACAGAGCTGTCCAAAAACATCGTTCGCGGCCTTGCCGCCTACCGCGAACTGCTCGTTACTCATCCGGAGTGGCGGGGCAAAGTAATGCACCTGGCATTTGCCTACCCATCGCGTCATGATCTGCCCGAGTATCGTGAATACACTGCGTCGGTGCAGCGAATCGCACGGGAAATCGAAGACGAATACGCCGACGACGACTGGAACCCGCTGATCCTTCAGGTCAATGACGACTACCCACGCTCACTCGCCGCCTACCGGCTCGCCGACGTTCTGCTCGTCAACCCAATCAGGGACGGGATGAACCTGGTCGCCAAGGAGGGACCCGTCCTGTCCGAGCGCGGCTGCGCGCTTGTGCTGTCGCGTGAGGCTGGGGCGGCGACCGAACTCGGCCAGGATGCGCTGCTCGTGAACCCATTCGACGTGTCCGGAACGGCCGAGGCGCTGCATGAGGGCCTGTCCATGCCGCAGGAGGAGCGGCGTGACCGGTGCGCGCGCATCGCGGCCACGGCGACGCTGCTGCCACCCCAAAAATGGTTCGCCGACCAGCTCGACGCCCTCGGCTGAGCGTCCACGGCTACCCCCGGCACAGGTCAGCCGCCCAGCATGTCCGCGAGGCCCGCAAGCAGGGCCATCACGCCAGCTGGGCCATCGACCACCAGGTCGCTCGCTTCGGCGAGAGCAGCTACCTCCGTGGATCCGCTGCATACCGCCAGCCCTGGGATGCCGGACGAGCGAAGCTCGCGCACCGCGGCGAAGGCCGGAAGATCACCGAGATCGTCTCCGCAGAACAAGATCGCACGCGAAAGCCGTTCGGCCGCAAGATTTTTCAGCGCCACGCCCTTGTCCATGCCAGCCGGGCGTAGCTCGATGACCATCCGGCCAGGTTCAACCGCCAGGCCGACGCGGTCGGCCAGCGCGGCGAGCGGCGCGCGGAGGATCGCAAGCGCACCGTCCGGATCAGCCGCGCGGCGGGTATGGACCGCCAGCGAATGGCCTTTGTCCTCAACCCACGTGCCCGCCGGGGCCCCCGCGTCGGCCAGCACCGCCGGAAGGTCGATGCGCGCCGCCGCCACTCCTGGCGGCGGCGGCGGAGCGGTGACCACACCTGATTCCCAGCGCTCGAATCCGTAGTGACCGAGGATCACCAGGCCGCTCACGCTGTGGAATCCGCCAAGGTCAGCCGCCGCTGCCGCCGGTCGGCCGGTGATCACGGCGAGCGTTCCGATCCGGCCGCCCAGCCTCTGGAGTACCGCTGCCGCGCCCTGGTGAGCCGATGCGGCCCGCGGATCGGAGACGATGGGAGACAGTGTGCCGTCGTAGTCGAGCGCGACGAGCGCGCCGCCCGGATCATGCAGCAGGGCGGCGAGGCCTGCCCGCCCCTCGGGCGTTGTCGGCCGCGGAAGGCCGTGCGTGGAGTATGGGCTGGTCACGCGTCCCCTCAGGCATAGCGTCGTACCGCGATTCGTACCTGCGGGAAATCGCGGGCCAGTCAGCTCAGGGCTGGCGGGGTGCCGAGCGCAGCCGCCGCCTCTCGACGCGCTGGCGACGCAGGCGCTTCACAAGTATGGGATCGAACGCCACCGCTTCTGGCCGGTCGATCAGTTCGTTGAGCAGCTGATAGTAACGGGTGACCGGGATGCGGAAGACCTCGCGTACGGCCTGCTCCTTGGCACCCGGATAGCGCCACCAGCGGCGCTCGAACGCCAGGATGCGCATGTCCCGCTCGGACAGCGGCTCTGGCATTTTCGCCACCCCACCTGCTCGACGGCGCTGATGACCATGGCCGCGAATGACTGTGTCTGTGGCCGGTGCGCACCATCGTATGCTCTCCACGGCCCTACCCTGAGTGGCCTGGTCCCACGTACGCTCACAACTCGTGGCCACTTTTAACTGCCTGACGTTCCTGTCCGACTACGGCCTGGAGGATGGATTCGTCGCCGCCTGCCATGGAGTGGCGACGCGGCTCGCCCCGGATGCCCGCATCATCGACGTGACGCACCTCGTGCCGCCGGGCGACGTGCGGCGGGGGGCGGCGGTGCTCGCCCAGACCGTGCCCTATCTGCCCGCCGCGGTTCACGTCGCGGTGGTCGATCCCGGCGTCGGAACTGCTCGCCTCGGCGTCGCGGTCCAAGCGGGCGGGCTGCTCTTCGTCGGCCCGGACAACGGACTGCTTTCCTGGGCTGTCGCGGGCGTGGGCGGGGCGGAGCGCGCCGTGAAGCTCAGCAAGAGCGATCTCTGGCTGCACCCGGTGTCGCCCACCTTCCACGGCCGTGACATCTTCACTCCGGTAGCCGCCCGGCTGGCAAACGGCGCCGACCTGAACGCTGTCGGCACCGAGATAGGTGTCGATGACCTGGTGACGCTGCCGGCCCCGACAAGCCGCCTGCATGATGGCGAGGTGGAGGGCGAGGTGATGTCGGTGGACAGGTTCGGCAACGTACAACTTTCGATCACTGCATCCGAGATCGGCCTGCTCGGCGCCAGTTTCGGCAGCACGCTCGTGGTTCGCTGTGGAAGGCGGCAGCTCACCGTGCCGTATCTGGAGACATTCGCCGCCGTCGCTCCGGGCGAGCTCGTCGCCTTCACAGACTCGGCCGGCCTGGTGTCGCTGGCGGTCAATGCCGGCGACGCGGCACAGCGGCTCGGCCTGCCGCCAGGCGCCCATGTGCGTCTGGCCGCCGCGCCGTAGAAGGCCTGAGAGCCACCCCGTCGGCCGGAGAACCAACCCATCGGCCTGGCTGGGCTGGCGGGTAACCAGCGGACCAGTGTTGGCGAGAACCGGCAGCACACGGACTCATCGGCCCAAACGTGGCAGAATTCCGAGTGCCGGTGCACAGGAAGGCCTTGCTGTGGTATCGCTGAACCTCCCGCGTCGCCCGCCGCGGCCGCGCGCCGCGGCGGCTGTCGCAGCGGCCGCCCTGGTCGCCGTTGCGCTCGCCGCCGCCCCCGGCGCGGCCGACCAGGTGCGCGACGGGGAGTGGTGGCTCAGCGAGGCGCATGTAACAACGGCATGGCAGGTCAGCCGCGGCGCGGATGTCACGGTCGCCGTGCTCGACACCGGCGTCAATCCCGACCAGCCCGACCTGGCCGGGTACGTGACCAGTGGCCCTGACTACACGGGCTCGGCGCGTCACCCCGGCGACAGCTACTGGGGAGTCCATGGCACGGCCATGGCGGTGCTTATCGCCGGACACGGGCACGGCTCTGGCCACGCCGACGGCATCATCGGCGTGGCGCCCAAGGCAAAGATCCTGTCGGTTCGGGTGACGCTCGAAGAACCCGATCCGCTGCGCGCGGACACCGCCATGGCGGCCAAGCTGCCCGCCGCGATCGCGGCGGGCATCAGGTATGCGGCCAACCACGGCGCGAAGGTGATCGATCTGCCGCTTGATCCGGGCGCGGCCTACGCTGACGGCAACCCGGGAGCCGCCGCCGCCGCGGGCGGTGCGAGCGCCGAACGGAACGCGGTGGCGTACGCGCTTTCCAAGGCTGTCGTGCTCGTCGCGCCCGCCGGCGACGACGGCCCCGGGATAGGCCAGGTCAACTACCCGGCCGCGTACCCGGGAGTCATCTCGGTCGGCGCCTTCGACAAGACGTTCGCCAAGTCCCAGTTCTCCAGCCGACGCTCTTATGTGACCCTGACCGCGCCGGGCGATGGAATCCTCACGGCAACTCCCGGCACCGGCTACACCCTCCTGTCGACCACGACCGCGGCGAGCGCCGAGGTGGCGGGCATGGCAGCGCTGATCCGCTCGCGGTACCCAGCTCTGACGCCGCGGCAGGTCGGCCAGGCCCTGACCGAGGGGACACGGTACCGCCCAGCCGGTGGCAGGCGGAACGGTTCGGGTTATGGAACGGCCGATGCGGTCGGGGCCTTGACCGCCGCCGCGAAGATCCAAGCGGCGGCCCACCCGAAGAGCCCGGCGACGCCGTCAAGCGCGCCCCCGCGGCGGGGCCAGGTCACCACGCACCGCGGCGCCACCGTGCTGCGTGACGCGCTCATCGGCGGCGCCGGCCTACTGCTACTGCTCTCGCTCTCGCTCGCCGTGCGAATGAGCAGGCGGCGGAAGCAAACGTTCACCGGCCCCCGCCACAGACCGCCGCCACGACCACGCGCTGACGTCGCGTCGAACGCGGCGCAGGCGGCGGGGCAGTGGTACACGTCGGTGGGCGACGCGCAGTTGCCGGAGCTAGGCTCGGTTCCGAAACTGCCGGCCGGGGCCACCGACCCCACGCAAGAGCAGCCGTGGGAGTGGGCCTCGAAGTCGGAACGCGAACAACCGTGGCACCTTCTCGAGTCGGCGGCGAACGGCGGCCGGGCGTTGGGGCACTCAGAGACCGACGCTAACGGACGCGACGACGCTGTGCGGCTTGCGGACCCGGACCCGCTTGGTCCGCCGGTCCAGCGTGATCCAAAGACTCAGACCGCCGGTTCCGGACCTTTGGGTGGTTGGTTCGAGCCCACGTCCCCGGACGCGAGCAGGCCGTACAGCGCCGCAGGCCCTTATGGCGCTGGTGGGCCGCCAAGCGCCGCTGGCTCGCCTGAGCTTTCTGCCGCCATCGAGGCCGCTGAGACTGCGCGACCGGCTGGTCGCCCGAGCCGATCAAGCACGGGCGGCCGGCACAAGGCCGGCAAGCCGCCGCGCGGCGCAAGCTCACCAATTCCACCTGCGGGAAGCCGTCACGCCCAAGCGGCGGCAAGCCCGCCGCGTTCGTTGGCGCCAGAGGACCCGCCAGCCACTTCTGCCCCGGTGAGCGCACTAGTTCCGCCTCCCGCGGCAGTGGCCGAGCCGACCGCGGGACCGCCCGCCCAGCCACCCGCGCGACCGTCGACGCAGCCGCCCGCGAGACCGCCCGCCCAGCCACCCGCGCGACGGTCCGCGCAGCCCACCGCGCGACCGCTAATTGAGCCGAGCGCGAGCCCGCCAGTAATTGAGCCGAGCGCGAGGCCGCCAGCCACGCCCGCGGGAAGCGCGCAGGCCGGCCCGCCGCGGAGCGAGGCTGGCCTCGTGCCCCCCCAAGCCCACGGTGCGCACCCGTCCGCGCCGACCGGCCGCGCCTGGAATCCGGGCGCGAAGACGGAGGACTTCCGCGCGGTGTCAACGGGGACGCCGAGCGCTGCGCAGGACGAGCGGACGTGGTCGGCGCCGTTGCCTGGGCACACAGGACGTGGCACGACGCCGCCTCAGGCCGGATACGCAGAACGGGCCCCCCGCGCCGCCCCGCCAGGAGCGGAGACTCAGGCATTCCCTGTCATTCCGCTTCCAGACGCCGCCCCTTACGACGACGAAGACGAGGACGACGAAGACGACCGCCACCTGTGATGCCGTCGCCGACCGCGACAGGCTGACCCGACGGTTGCGCCCGTTGTGGCTCGGCGGGCTCACCCACCCTTGCGTGACCGCCTGTCCGAGTGCTTCGCCGCAGCGAGGTGCTCCTTCCGCGTCGAGGCGTACGTGGGCGCGTACTCCTGGCCGGAGAGCTCCCCGATGGCGCGCATCACCTCGTCAGTCACCGCGCGGCGCGCCTTGGCTGGAGCTACGGCGTCGGCATGGTGCTCGAAGGTCATTGGCTTGCCGACGCGCACCTCGATCGCCCCGATCCGTGGGATGACCCTGCCCGGTGGCAGCACGTGCCGCGTACCGATCATCGCCACGGGGATCACCGGCAACCCTGAGGCGAGTGCGAGCCAGCCAATGCCCGTTCTGCCGCGGTACAGCTTCCCGTCCGGCGAACGGGTTCCCTCCGGGTAGATGCCGAACAGCTCCCCACGCCGCAGCAGGTCCAGCGCCGCTTCGAGCATGCCGCGCGCGGCGCGTGTTCCACCCCGGTCAACGGAAAGCTGTCTCGTCCGGCGCAGGTAGAAGGCGGTCGCCCGGTCGACGAGCCGTGTTCCTGTGAAGTACTCGGCCTTGGCGGCGAAGGTCACCGGACGATCCAGCATGAGCGGGAGGAAGAACGAGTCGACGATCGACAGATGGTTCGAGGCCAAAATGGCCCCACCACGCTCTGGGACGCTCTCGGCGCCGGTGATCGTTGGCCGCCACAGCAGGCGCAGGATTGGCCCCGCGACGGCCCTCGAGACGCGATACTGCACCCGTCCTCCCATCTGCGCCGGGCATCAGGTCTGGGCTGTTCGGATACGCCCGCCAGACACACGATAACGGCGCGCGGGCGAACGAAACCGGTTGAGATATACCCGTAGAGGTATATGGTGACCGAGGCTTCGGTAAGGGGAGCGGCATGCGCCTGCTGGACGCGGTCGGTCACGCGCTGGCGATCGCGGGTTCGATGACCTGGGAGATCACCTGGGCGCTCATCCTCGGCTTCAGCTTGTCTGCGGTAGTTCAGGCGGCGGTGCGGCGATCGACCGTGCTCCGTTTCCTTGGCACCGACTCGGCGCGGTCGATCGCCCTCGCCACCGGGCTTGGAGCGGCATCCTCCTCGTGCTCCTATGCCGCGGTGGCGCTCGCCCGCTCGCTCGTGCGCAAGGGGGCGAACTTCACCGCGGCGATGGCCTTCGAGATCGCCTCGACCAACCTCGTCGTCGAACTTGGGGTGATCCTTGCCTTGCTCATGGGCTGGCAATTCACCGCGGCCGAGTTCGTCGGCGGGCCGATCATGATCGTGCTGCTCGCGGTGCTGTTCCGCCTGCTGCTGCGGGACAGGCTGGTGCGGTCGGCGCGGCAGCAGGCCGACCGCGGTATCGCCGGATCCATGGAGGGGCACGCCGCCATGGACATGTCGGCGAGTGGATCAGGTTCCTTTTGGCGGCGGCTCGCCTCGGCGCGTGGGTTCACATCCGTGTCGCACATCTTCGTGATGGAGATAGCGGCTATCTGGCGCGACGTCGTGGGTGGGCTGCTCATCGCCGGCGCCGTTGCCGCCTGGGTCCCCGACAGTTTCTGGCGGCATTTCTTCCTGGCCGGCGACGCCACCGCCGCAAAAATATGGGGCCCGCTCATCGGCCCGGTGGTCAGCGTGCTGAGCTTTGTGTGCTCGATCGGCAACGTCCCGCTGGCGGCGGTGCTGTGGAAGGGCGGCATCAGCTTCGGCGGCGTGATCGCGTTCATTTTCGCCGATCTGATCATCCTGCCGATACTGGCCATCTACCGTAAGTACTACGGCACTCGAATGGCCTTGTTCCTTTTCTGCACGTTTTATGCGGCGATGGCCGCCGCGGGATACATCGTCGAGTTCGTGTTTGGCGGGCTGGGCCTGGTCCCCCCGGCCAGCTCAGCCAAGGTCACGGAGGCGGGAATATCCTGGAACTACACGACATGGCTCAACATCGCGTTCCTCGCGCTGGCCGCGATCATGACACTCTGGTTCGTCCGCACGGGCGGCGCCCCGATGCTGCGGGTGATGGGCGGCGAGCCCAACGGCGGCGGCGACCATGGCGCCGAAGCTGGCCATTCGCGCGGCGCCGGCCACACCCACGATGGCGAAGCTCTCAACTCCCGTCAGCAAGGGTGACCCCGACCCGCCACGGGACTTTGGCTCGGCCGGCCGCGAGCTTGTGACCATCTGGTGGCGCGGGACCGCGAGCCGCTGAGCGCGGACGCCACGATGCTGCGTCAAATGGACGGCCGGCTGCTGCCTTGCAACAAGATTCCCGTCTCGCAAACACCGACGAGTTCGATCCTGGCGCTCCGGGTGGGTGAGGCGGACCAGGGGCTGGACCGGCTTGGTGGCAGACTTCCCGCATGGCCGCTGAAGAGATCGAACGGCACCCATCGGATGGATGGGCCGTCATACCCTTCGAGACCGCGCAGGCGTTTGAGCTGTGGCTCGACGCCCATCACGGGGACCAGCCCGGGTTGTGGGTCAAATTCGCCAAGAAGGACAGCGGAATCGCATCGATCAGTTTCCCCGAGGCCCTGGAGGTCGCGATGTCCTTCGGCTGGGTCGACTCCAAGATGCATGGCTACGACGACGACCACTACCTGCTGCGCTACCAGCCGAGAAGGCCCAAGTCCAGGTGGTCCGCGCGCAATAAGGAGCTGGCCGAGCGGCTGATCGCAGACGGCCATATGCGGCCCGCGGGACTCGCCCAGGTGCAAGCGGCCAAGGCGGACGGGCGCTGGGACGCGCGTTAATCGGAGAGCGAAGGCGCGCTTTGTACTCCAGAATGTCGTTGCGGGCCGGTATTTCGGGGGCCAGAACAACACTGTCGAGTACAAAGACGTCGGCGCGGGCTTCGGCGCGGGCTTCGGCGCCGCTTCATCTGCGACCTTGAGGTAGCGGGACAGCCACGATCAAAACGCGCGAGCCCGCCAGCGTTGACATGCAGCCGTTCGGCTGCCTAAGTTTTAGGCAGCTGAACGGCTGCATGTTCGGGGATGGCGAACGATGGACGAGGTGTTCAAGGCGCTAGCCGATGCCAGCCGCCGCCGGCTGCTGGACAGCCTGAACGCACGAAACGGGCAGAGCCTGCGGGAACTGTGCGCCGGGCTGGACATGGCACGGCAGTCGGTAAGCAAGCATCTGGCGGTGCTTGAGGCGGCCAACCTGGTGACCACGGTGTGGCGGGGCCGGGAGAAGCTGCACTACCTCAACGCCGCGCCGATCAACGCCATCGCCGAGCGCTGGATCAACCAGTACGACCGCGAGCGGGCGCGCGCGCTCGCCGACCTCAAGACCGCATTGGAGCAGGAACCGATGGGCAGCACCGCGTTCGTCTATACCACCTACATCAACACCACACCGCAACGGCTTTGGCGGGCGCTAACCGACCCGGCATTCACCCGTCGCTACTGGGGCGCCACCGTCGAGTCGGCCTGGACCGCGGGCTCGGTCATGACGTGGGAGCAGGATGGTGTGACGATCGCCGATCCTGCTCAGGTCGTTCTGGAGTCCGAGCCATACCGCCGGCTGGTCTACTCCTGGCACACTTTCACGCCCGCGTTCGCAAAGTCTGTCGGGCTGAGCGAGGAGGTCTTCGGCAAAATTGCCAGTGAGCGCCGGTCGAAGGTGAGGTTCGACATCGAACCGCTCGGGCAGATGGTCAAGCTGACCGTCGTGCATGACGACTTCGATCCGGGCAGCACCGTGCTTGAGATGGTCAGTGAGGGCTGGCCACAGCTTCTGTCGAGCCTCAAGACGCTGCTCGAAACCGGCCAGGCCCTGCCCGCCGTCCAGGAGGCATAGAAAGGGCGCACGACAAGGCGCTGCTCGAACACAACGTCGTCCTGACCGCCGTCCAGGACCATCACCCGAAAGGCCTCCGACCCTGAGGCGCCTCCCCTAGATTGATGCCATGATCAGCCACAGGGAAAAGGCCGAGCGTTTTCTTGAACTGCACCATGGCCCGACGCCATTGCTGATGCCGAACCCGTGGGACGCAGGCTCAGCGAGGCTTCTGGAAGGGCTTGGTTTCTCCGCACTGGCGACGACAAGCAGCGGCTTCGCGGCGACCCTGGGCAGGCTGGATGGCTCGGTCACACCCGAGGAGGCGCTTGAGCACTCGGCGGCGATTGTCGCCGCTACCACGCTGCCGGTCTCCGCAGACCTCGAAGACTGCTTCTCCCGCAGCCCGGCGGGTGTCGCGGAAACGGTAGCGCTGGCGGCGGCTGCTGGCCTGGCCGGCTGCTCGATCGAGGACTTCACCCGCGACGCGGACGACCCGCTTTATGACCGGGCGCTGGCCACCGACCGCGTCGCGGCGGCTGCCGAGGCGGCCGCCGCTGGCCCTGCCCGGCTGGTGCTCACCGCACGCGCCGAGAACTACCTGCACGGACGGCGGGAGTTGGCAGACACGATCGCGCGCCTGCAGGCCTACCAGGAGGCCGGCGCTGACGTCTTGTTCGCACCCGGGCTGACCAGCCTGGCGGAGGTTCGTGAGGTGGTGCGCTCCCTGGACCGGCCGGTGAACGTCCTGGCGATGCCCGGCGGCCCGACCGTGGCCGAGCTTGCGGAGGCCGGAGTGAGCCGGATTTCTGTCGGCGGCGCCTTCGCCTTCGCCGCGATTGGCGCCGTGGTGCAGGCAGCTAGGGAACTGCGCGAGCAGGGGACCTACGGGTACCTGAAACAAGCCGGCCAGGGCCGGGCGGCCGCGCTGGCGGCGTTCGGCACGCCCGTCGGCACGCCGCCTGGCCCGCGCTGACGGTCCGTCCCTGTCTGCACGTGCCGGAACCCGCCTCGTGAGTCACCGCACGAGAGGACGGACATCGCCGGCAACGAAACGCACAAAGCCCTCCGGGTCAGGGTCGTCAGGGGTCGGCTGGAGGATGACCGCGTCGGCGCCGGCCTCCGCCCACCGTCGCACGGTTTGCGCGACCGCCCGCGCGTCGCCGGCGACACCGATGTCGTCCATCGAGTCATAGCCAGCGCGGGCCCGCTCGGCCTCAAGACGCTCGGCGGCGCCCGGACCGGTGGCGGCGTGAACGTAGACGATCATCTGGTGCGGCCCGGTGCGCCCGCCCGCGGCGCGGCCGTCATCCACGAGCTGGCGCGCTCGCCGCACTCGGGCTGGCGGCGTGCCGGCGGTGAGGATCGTTCCATCGGCTAGCTCGCCGGACAGCCGCAGCGAACGCGGCCCGACGGCGCCCGCGAACACCGCGGGGGCCGACGCGGGTGGCCAGTCGAGCGCGACCGCGTCGAGCCGCACATGCCTGCCGTCCATGGTCACCTGCTCGCCGCGAAGCAGAGCGCGCAGCGCCGTAAGGTGCTCACGCAACAGCGCCATGGGCGTTTCGACCCGCGCGCCGACCTGCGCCATCCACTCCTGGACACCGTGGCCAACGCCGAGCCGCACTCGCTGCGGAAACAGCCGGTGCAAGGTGGCGCACTCCATCGCGGTCAGCGCGACGTTTCGCAGCGGCACAGGAAGCAGGCCGACTCCCACGCGCAGCCGCTCGGTCCACGCAAGCGCAGCGGCCGCGCTGGCGATGCCGCCCTCACGAAAGCAGTCCTCCCACAGCCACAGCTCATCCAGGCCAGCGTCGTCGGCGCAGCGGGCTACCTCGCGCAGCCGCTCTGGCGGCAGCTGCGGCAAGAACACGGCGCCGATCGCAGTCATCAGTCCTCCACGGTTCGGTGCAGGACGTGGAGCCGGTGAGCGGAATCGAACCGCTGACCTGCCGTTTACAAGACGGCTGCTCTGCCTGCTGAGCTACACCGGCACATGGCAGCCGCCATGGTAACCGATCCACCCTCGCGCTGCGCGAACCACCTTCTGACCAGCGGTTTCCGCGCCTGCCACACGGGAACGGAACGTTCCCACGTACGGGAACCTGTCCGGCTGGCACCGGCTGCAGACGGCTCGTTGCGGCGGTCCACGCCCAATACGCGCCCAAGAACGTCACAGCTCACCTCTCGGGGGGCTATCGCCATCACCCGGCTCGTCGAGAGCGTCCATGATCCTGCGCCGGGTGATGTCGTGCTGCCCGTCGAGGCGCCGCGCATAGGTGCGAAGCAGCACCTCGACGCTGTGCCCGGCCCATTCGGCGACTTGCGCCGACGCCACTCCCCCGTTCAGCCAGGTGGACAGGCAGGCGTGGCGCAGGTCGTACGGGCGGCGCGCCAGCGGGGACGCGTACTGACCTGGCGTGAGGGCGGCCTTGCGGGCGCGGTCCCACACCCGCCGGTACGTCACCGTGGCCAGCGTTCCGCCCTGGACGCCGCGGAACAGCGAGCCGTCGGCGGACGTGCCGAACGCCTCCAGGTGGGCGCGGAACAGCCGAAGCTGCGGCGGCGGAACCGGCACCACGCGGACCTCGCCGTCGCCGCGGTGCTTGAGCCCGCGCCGGTCCCTTGCGGCGCCCGAGTCGGTCCACCGGCCGCCGGCGTCGGGCGCCGCAGCGCCGATGTGCAGCTCACCCCACCCGTCACCGTCGGGCAGGCGCAAGTCGGCCGCGCCGAGCGTGACCGCTTCTTCGGGCCGAAGCCCGCAGTAATACATGACGCCGAAGAACGCCACCAGCCGCGGCCCGGATGGCTCCTGCGACCGCACAGCCTCTAGCAGCGCCCGGGCCTGCGCCGGGTTGATCACGCGACGGCGGTCGACAGCCTGCGAGACCCGGGGCGCGGTCCACCGCAGGTCCTTGACCGGGTTGCTGTCCAGCAGCCCAAGCTCAGCGGCGTGCTCGAGCGCGTTGAACAGGACCGCGCGGTTGCGCCGCGCCGAGGTGGCCGCGGCGCGGGCGCCGTCGAGCCGGCTCACCGCAGCCTCCAGCAGCGCTCTTGACTCCGCCGGGCGGCGCAGAGCGCTCACCGGCTTGGTGTTGCGCGACAGCCAGGCCAGCACGGCCGCATGTTCGGCCGGGGCCGATGACCGCAGCCGGGCGTTGTAACCCCAGCCCAGCACCGCCCGGCGGATGCCGGCGTCCGACGGCCTGCCCGCCGCTTGCTCCACCATCGCCGGCAGCGCCGCGGCCAGGGCCTGCGCGATCGCGCGGCGGTACTTCGCGCTGGCCGGCTTCCACTTCGTGTCAACGTAGGCGCAACTGAAGTCGTGCCAGCTCATCCCCGGGTCATCGCGCTGCCAGGAGACCGGCAGCCCGGTCCCGATCGCGAACGCCTCCCCGCGTCGCGCCGCCGCCAGCAGTTCGGCGCGGAAGCTGTCCGCGTGCGCGGCGGTGCGGAACGGCCGCTTCCACGGCCTGGCGCCGACTTTCCACCGCACCGTGTGCGTGGTGACCTTAGCGCCGCGGTAGATCCCGGTCTTCCAGATCCGCACGTCATAGGCGACGTCGCCGCTCACGCCGCGTCGCTCCGGCTGCCAAGCCACCGGGCCAGGTCCCCGCGCCGCACACGCAGGCTGCCGTTGGGCAGCACGATGCAGTTGGGCGCCTTCCGCTTGGCCCGCCAGTCATAGAACGTCGAGCGGGAAATGTGCAGCTCGGCGCAGACCTGAGCGACCGTCAGCAGTGCCAGGTCCGCGGTGTCGGTGAGCATCGTGCCTCCTGTGAATTTGGGCGGTGTGGTTAAAGCCAGGCGGCTCACGCCGCGGGCCTGCGCCGCCGCGGCCGGGCGCGCTGGTAGGCGCGTTCGGCGTCAGCGCACGCCTGGCAGGGAGTTTCGCCGCGTGACTTGTGCCGGACGTAAGCGGCGTGCGTGCCACACGGCCGCAGCGCTCGGAACCGTGCCGACGGGGGACGGGGTTCCGGGCCGCCACGGCGGCCGTGCTCATCCCACGCGACCCAGGCCAGCAGGTCCGCGACCGCGGCGTCCGGCGGCGCCATCGCGGCCAGGACAACCAGCAGCGCCCAGCGTTCCCGCTCCGTCAGCCCGGCCAGAAGCTGCCCAACCGACTCGGGGCCCTCGTCATGCACCCGGATCACCAGGTCTGCTGCGACCGGCACGAGACGTTCGGCCAGGTCGGCGGGAGTCTCCGGACCTCCCGGCGCCGCGCGGCTCATGCAGCGACCGCGCAATCGTTGCAGCAACCCAGCCGGGCTGAGGGGACGTAACCGGGGTCACGGCCGCAGGCCGGGCACCTGCGCCGCGCGGCCAGCGCCCGGGCGATCGCCGCGAGCTGGCGAGGCGTGGCGGGCCGGCGGGGCCGGGCCAGCCGGGCGTCGTACAGCCACGCGTACCGCCACCCCTCCGGGGTGCGGGGACGCCCCCCGCGGCGTGACGCCCAGGCCAGCATCCCCGCCGGCCGGCGGCCGGGCCGCAGCCCGGCCGTCTTGAGCTGCGAACGGGTCAGCAGATGCGGCGGAGCCTGCCGCCACGGGTACAACGGCGGGTCCGCGTCCAGCTCGGCGAACACCACACGGCACCGGGCCACCGGTCAGCCCTCGCCGGGCAGGTAACGGGAGAGGTATTCGTCAGCCCAGCCGACTGTCCCTTTGACGAGCTGGTTCACCAGGCTGGCCTCCCACGACCCGGGACGCCTTTCGGTCAGCGCGTCGCTGCTGCCACGCTCCGCCGCGACGGCGGCCAGGACGCGGGCCAGCCACCCGCCAAAGTCTTGCTCGTGCTCGGTTGCCTGAGTGATCGCGGCGACCGCCGAGCGGGTGTAGTCACCAGCCTTGTTCTCGGTCATGTTCGTTGGCCCTTTCCGCGGGTATGCGAAAGCCCCGGCCCTCTCGTGAGGGCCGGGGCTCATGACGCGCAGGGTCAGCGCAGGGCGAAACGGTGCCGCGCATTCATTGGCGAACGCGGCCGTGCCGCCGCCGGACATGCCTCGTGGCCGCCTCGCGCGCCGCGGCCACCAGCCGCGCGGCCAGCTCGCCAGGGGCCACGTCCACTACGATCCGCTGCCCGCTGCCCGGGCAGCGCGACACGCCGTCAGCCGCCCGGTGCGGCCATAGCATGCCGCGCCGAACGACCCGCCACCGGCCGCACACCAGGCAAGCGACCGCCAGCGGCTCACCCGGCTGCAGGCACACCCGTGACGGCGGCAGTTCGCTCACCCGGACTGCCGCGCACCCGTTATCCCGCACCGCGAACCTCCACCTACGTCAACCGTGCTGGGCTTGCGTTCCCCGCCCCAGACCCCACAGAAAGCAAAGGGCCCCGGGCCGGGCAGCGCAAGCACGCTGCGTGAATGGCGCTGCCCGGTCACAACCTGCCCGGGGACCTCGACACGTCAACCCAGACCCGCCCCACATCCAGGACGGACGGCAACAACCGCCAGCACACATATCCAGTTGCCAAGAACCCGAGCCGACCGCAGCCGACTGGTGACAACCGTAGGCATGCTTCTCTAGAGATGTCAACACATCTCTAGAGATGTCCAGGTTTCAAGCCTGGACGATAGCTAAGTGCCTGGGTAACTAGGATGTGGCGATAGTGTCGATCTCTAGAGAAGTCCAGCTCACCGCGGCGCCGTCAAGGGAAGGGGGAGCAATGCCCGGTCGCACATCGAGCGATCAGCCGAAGTACCGCCAAATCGCCGACGAGCTGCGCCGGGCGGTCCGTGCGGGCGAGTACCCGGCCGGCGGCGCCCTCCCTGGCGAAAACGAGATCATGCAGCGGTACCAAGTCGCACGCATGACCGCCCGCCAGGCGCTTGCCCAGCTCATCAACGAAGGGCTGGCCGTGGCCCGCAAGGGCGCGGGAGTCTACGTCCGCAGCTTCCGACCCATTATCCGGGCGGGGATTCAGCGTCTGTCCAGTGAGACATGGCCCACCGGGCGGCCGATATGGTCGGCCGACGCCGAAGGCCGCGACTTGGCCGTTGACCAGATCGAGGTCCATGAAGCCGACGTCCCGGACCGCGTCAGCGCGTTGCTTAACCTTGCGGACGCGACGAAGGTCCTGGTGCGCAGCCGCCGCTATGTGCTAGACGGAGAACCCGTCCTACTCTCCCGCTCGTACCTCCCGGCTGAACTTGTTGCCGGATCGCCGATCACGCAGCCTGACGCAGGTCCCGGCGGAACATATGCCCGCCTCAAAGACCTCGGCTACCCGCCGACACGCTTCCGTGAGGACCTCCGGTCACGAATGCCCGAGCCCGAGGAGACGGAGCGGTTGCAACTCCCGCCCGGCACCCCAGTCGTAGAAATCACCCGCACTGCTTACACCAGCGAGGATCGCCCAGTCGAGATCAACGAAATGATCGCTGACGCTAGCGCATACATCTTCCGGTACGACTTCGATGCCTAAGCCCCGCCCCGGCGCGAAGATGAGATGACACACCATGGCCAGACTGCGCGTTGGAGCTTGCCTGTCGCTGTCCGGAAAATATGCGCGGTTCGGCCGCCAAGCCGCATGCGGACTCGATGCCTGGAGGTCGCTGGACGGCTCGGCTGACCTCTTGGTGGAAGACGACCACAGCGACCGTCACACCCTTGAGGCCGTCATGGCACATGTGGCGGCGGGTCCCGCGTCTAATCAACCCCGGTGCGCGAGGTGGCTCGGGTGGCGGTGGGTTCGGCGTGGGAGTTTCATTGCGGCCGTTCCCTGCCGGCGAGGATCTGGGCGATCTGCTCCGCGGTCAGGCCGTGCAGGTGGAGATGCACGTGCTGGCCGCCCTCGATGGCCGGGCGCCGCTGCGCTCGGACAGGCTGCGCGCGGGCGGCGGGCGGCGGCTGTAGCTGGCTGACGGTCCATGGCGGGCTCGGCTCGCGACGGTTCAGCCAGGCCGCGAGGGCGACGGCTGCGGCGACGGCCAGGCCGAGGATGGCGGCCAGGAGCCAGAGAACCGCCAGGAGCATTTTGACGGCGGCGATGACGGCGACCGCGGCGGCGAGCGCGGCCAGGGCGCCTGCTCCGCCGCTGGGATGGGTGTGGGCCCCGCTGGGTCTCATAGCTGCCCTTTCTGCTTGCCGCGCCGCTCGCGCGCTTTGCGCCGGTCGGCGGCGATCCGCAGCATGCTTTGGTGGATGAACTTCGCCCCGATCCGGGGGACGCGGCCGGTGCCGCCGCAGCCGGCGCAGTCGCCGAACCGTCTCTTCGTGCTGCCGCGGTTGCGGCCGGTTCCTTTGCACCGGCCGTGCCGCTTGAACGGCCACAGGTAGAGGCTGACCGTGTAGCAGACCAGGGTGATCAGGCCGAGCCAGAACAGCGTCACGCCGCGCCTCCGCTCTGGTCGCGGCCGTCGCGCAGCCCGTCTTGGTAGCCGTCGGCGTAGCCCTCGCGCCACGCCTGGCAGGCCTGCCGCCCGCACTCGGGGTCCCGGCAGGCGCGGTAGCTGTGCGCCGGTCTGGCCGGCGGCTTCGGCCGTTTCTTGGGCGCGGCGGCCTGGCGCTTGGCCTCGGCGTCGCGGCGTTTGTCGCCAGCGGCGAGGCGGCGCTTGAAGTCGGTCCGGACCTGGCAGACGTGGGTCAGCG